>Ga0181585_10000723_pt1 | contig 28039 bp, 22 predicted proteins | sample 071ome_29_FD_132469 | JGI IMG/M metagenome (GOLD analysis project Ga0181585, IMG submission 132469) | Coastal salt marsh microbial communities from the Groves Creek Marsh, Skidaway Island, Georgia - 071407BT metaG (megahit assembly) | ecosystem: Environmental > Aquatic > Marine > Intertidal...
ATCCCAGGGCTTGGAACGATTGGTTATGGCCACTCCATAGACGGGCATTTTGTGGTCACCGAACCCTTGTTGCGAGGAGTGAACGCCGATCTGAACATGACCGCTGCGATGGCACTTTTCTTTTTTGTGCTCTGGACTTACTGGTCCCTGAAAAATGTCGGAGCGGGTGGCATGCTAGGTCACATATTCAACGTAAAGGGTCATGGTGGTGGCTTCTTAGGCATTTTCCTTGTGTTTGTTTTCCTCTTCGTAGGAGTGGTGGAGATTGTTTCGATCTGCATTCGCCCGGTTGCATTGATGTTCCGTCTGTATGGCAATGTCTTTGCCGGAGAAAACATTCTGGAGACTGTGATGCACATGGGGGGTTGGTTCTTCGGATGGCTCCTGGTATTGCCCTTTTACCTGCTGGAGTTGTTGGTCGGTGCCGTTCAGGCATTGGTTTTCGCATTGCTCACAGCCGTTTTTACAGCATTGATGTGCGAGCATCACGAGGATGAGGCTCATTGAGGCCTGGAGGAAACTTTTGGTGGTCAGAACATGGCAAGACCGTGTGGGCCATCATTTAAACGACAAAGAAAGATAAAAATACTATGACTGGAAGTCTTCATATTGGACTGGCTGCCATCGGTTCCGCCATTGGGGTGGGCATCATTGGCATGAAAGCCGCCGAAGCTACTGGGAGAAATCCCGGAGCTGCAGGTGCGATTCGTAACCAAGCGATTTTGTTCGCTGCATTGGCAGAGGGTGTGGTTTTCATCGCCATCTTCCTTGGAGGTCAGTAATCGCCCAAGCACATTCTGTCGGGCAGGTCACTGCCCGACGTTTTTCCCCTTTTCAAATATATGTCGATCATTCATTTTTTAGCTGCCTCTCAGAATCCGGTGACTGCGGTCACTGAAGAATTTGGTGTCAACGGCCAATTGCTTTTCAGTCAGCTGCTGGCTTTTATCGTCGTCGCCTTTTTCCTGACAAAATTTGCCTATAAGCCTTTGCTCAAAGCATTGGAGGACCGCCGTCAGCGCATCGAGGAAGGCCTCAAGAATGCCGACAAAATCAAGCAGGAACTGGCTGAAGCTGAAGCCGCTCGCAAGGAAATCATGGAGAAGGCCAATGCTCAGGCCAACAAATTGATCGAAGAGGCGCGAGCCGCAGCCAACCAGGTCAAGGATCAGGAAACCCAGAAAGCCATTTCCCAAGCCGAGCAAATTATCTCCAAGGCTCGTGAGGCAGCGCAAGCAGACCACGACCGCATGCTTGCCGAATTGAAGCAGGAGATTGGACGTCTGGTCGTCCAAACCACCGCCGCGGTGGCTGGCAAGGTCTTGACCGACGAGGATCAGAAGCGATTGGCAGAAGAAGCCAACAAGCAGATGGCTGCCTGAGCTGGTAGCGCTGGTTGATGGAGATCCTCTCACCCATTCCATGAAAATTACAAAACAAGCCAGAAGAGACGCCAAGGCCTTGTTCCGTTCTTGCCTTCAAGAAGGCCAGCTGAACGAAGACAAAGTGCGCCAAGTCTGCAAGATCGTGCTTGAAAAAAAGCCCAGAAGCTACATTGCCATTCTTTCACACCTGCAGCATTTGGTAAAACTCGACATCCAGAATCGCACGGCAAGAATCGAGTCTGCGGTGGCATTGGACGATGGCACCCAAAATACCATTACCCAGAATCTTTCACAGCGATATGGCAACCAGCTGATTACGGAGTTTTCCGTCAACCCCTCTTTGGTTGGAGGCGTTCGAATTCAGGTGGGAAGCGACGTTTTTGATGGAAGCATCCGGAGCCGACTGCAAACCCTAGAGGGCTCTTTCAGCCAGTCATGATGGATCATTTTTATTTTTTAAACCCTTTTCAATAAATACCATGAGCAACTTAGTTGAAGAAATCGAAGCCCAAATAGCGGGAGCCAAACAGGGCGTCGCCAAGGAAAACGTTGGCGTTGTGCGAGAAATCAGTGACGGTGTGGCCAAAATCGAAGGCCTGACCGATTGCATGCTCAATGAGATGCTGGATTTCGGCAATGGAACAACCGGTTTGGCACTCAACCTCGAGGAAACCGAAGTCGGAGCCATTATCCTCGGTGAATACACCGACATCAAGGAAGGCGCCGAAGTCAAGACCACGGGTAAATTGCTTCAAGTTCCCGTCGGCAAAGCCATGCTGGGCCGCGTAGTCAACGCTCTGGGCCAGCCCTTGGATGGTAAAGGTGCCATAGAAGCAGAAACGCATTACCCGGTCGAAAAGATCGCTCCTGGTATTGTCACCCGACAGGCGGTAAGCCAACCGGTGCAGACCGGTATCATGGCAGTTGATGCGATGATTCCTATTGGACGCGGTCAACGTGAGCTCATCATCGGTGACCGTTCCACAGGTAAGACCACTATCGGTATTGACACCATCATCGCCCAAGCACGACAGAACAAGGCAGCCGAAGAGGCGGGTGATAAGGACTATCGTCCCCTTTTTTGTATTTACGTAGCTGTGGGCCAGAAGCAATCCAACGTTGCTCAAGTCATCAACACCCTCGAAAGGGAAGGTGCCCTCCCCTACACCATTGTCGTGAGTGCTGCAGCTGCCGACTCGGCGACCAACCAGTATTTGGTGCCTTTTGCCGGATGCGCCATGGGTGAATGGTTCATGGACAATGGGATGGACGCCCTGATCATTTATGACGATCTTTCCAAGCACGCGGTGGCCTACCGCCAGGTCTCACTGGTGCTCAAACGCCCTTCCGGTCGCGAAGCCTATCCTGGCGATGTTTTCTACCTGCACAGCCGTTTGCTAGAACGATCGGCTCGCGTCAACGAAAACTACGGCGGAGGCTCTCTCACGGCTCTCCCCATTATTGAAACTCAGGCCGGCGACGTATCTGCCTACATTCCGACCAATGTGATTTCCATCACTGACGGACAGATTTATCTGGAAACGGACTTGTTCTATCAAGGTATCCGCCCAGCCGTCTCGGTGGGTCTCTCAGTTTCCCGTGTGGGTTCTGCTGCCCAGATCAAGGCCATGAAACAGGTGGCTGGTCGCATCAAACTCGATTTGGCCCAGTTCCGCGAGTTGGCAGCCTTTGCCCAGTTTGGTTCCGATCTGGACGCAAAAACCCAAGCCCAGCTCGAGCGCGGCAAGCGCATCGTCGAAGTGTTCAAGCAGCCCCAGTACAATCCACTTCCTGTTGAAAGTCAGGTTGCCATCCTCTGGGCAGTTCAAAACGGCCATTTCGACCAGGTTCCTGTAGAAAAGGTCAAGGATTTCCAGGACAAACTCACTGACTTCCTTACCACTCGCAAAGCAGACTTGATGGCCCGAATTGTGCAGGAGAAAGCACTCTCTGATGCGTTGACGGCGGATCTCAAAGCAGCCATTGAGGAATTTGCCGGCACCTACTCCTGAGCTTAGGCGAGAGATTCAACGCTAACCAACTGCTTTCATGCCCAGCACACGCGACATTCGCCGACGAATCAAATCGGTCAAGAACACTTCCCAGATCACCAAGGCCATGCAAATGGTGGCTGCATCCAAGATGCGGCGCGCCCAACAGCAGGCCCTGGCGGGCAGGCCTTATGCCGAGTTGATGAATGAAGTGCTGGCGGAGGTGACAGCAGGAGCCTCGGATTTTTCGCACCCCTTAATGGCCCCAGCTGAAGAGGGCAAGCGGGCTCTGATTGTGGTCAGCACCGATAAGGGACTTTGCGGAGCGCTGAACTCCAATCTTTTTCGTGAAGCAACCAAAGTAGACAAGGACAACACGGTTTTCATTTCAGCAGGTCGTAAAGCGGCTCAGTTCCTGAGTCGTACCAAGCGAGACCTCGTAGCCGAGTTTTCCTACAATGATTCACCTGAATTTGCCGAAGCCAGGGCGATCTCGAAGATGGCTCAGGAACTTTTCCTCAAAGGTGAGGTTGCCGGAGTGGATATCCTATTTACCAACTTTGTCAGCACCCTCAACCAGTATCCTGAAATCCGTTCCTTCCTGCCTGTCACCGAGATCAAGGGGATTGCGGCAGGGGTTGAGGGAGAGGGCAACGATCAGGAGCTAAAATCAGCTTCCCGTGATTTCCTCTTTGAACCCGATGCAGGTTCGGTATTAGCCGAATTGTTGCCTCATTATTTGAACTACCAGATGTATCAAATTCTTCTGGAATCCAAGGCCAGTGAACACAGCGCTCGCATGGTGGCCATGAAGAATGCGACGGACAATGCCAATCAGCTCATCAAGGATCTGACCTTGGAATACAACAAGCTCCGTCAAGCCATGATCACCAATGAGCTGCTTGAGATCACTTCTGCAGCCATGGCGGTTGGATAATCAACGATCGAACTTCTTGTTAAGAAAAAGGGCGGCTGACATTCAGCCGCCCTTTTTTGTGCTCCATCCACGACCTCAAAAAGAATTCCTGCAAAGATATCGTTGCCCTGCCTGGAAAGTGCTTAATAGGATCCTAGGTATTGGCCGTCCGACTCACCATATTAGGAAGCGGGTCTAGGGGTAACTGCGCTTATCTGGAAACCGATGAAGTGCGTTTACTGATCGACGCCGGCTTCAGCGGGAAACAAATCAGAGACCGCCTGGCCTCCATTGGGAGAACACCGGAGACACTGAATGGCATTCTTCTGACCCACGAACATTCCGATCACTGTGCCGGTCTGAAAGTTCTCTCAGGGAAATTGGGTATCCCCCTTTATGCCAACCGGCTGACGCTGGATGCAGTCACCAGCTCCCTCAAGACCTCCTTTCCGGGTAATGTCTTTCAGACTGGCTATGCCTTTGATATCGGCGATGTGAGTATCGAAACATTTTCCATTCCCCATGATGCTCAAGACCCCGTCGGTTTTTTGCTTCGAACCCAAAGCTGCAATATCGCCTTCCTAACCGATTTAGGCCATGCCACTGGGCTGGTATTGGACCGCGTGCGACCTGCCCATGCGCTGGTTCTGGAAACCAATTACGACACACAATTACTGCAATCCGACACCCGGCGCCCGTGGAGCATCAAACAGCGCATTATGAGTCGCCATGGCCACCTGAGTAATGAGGCCGCCGCAAAGGTCGCCAGCGCATTGGTCTCCGATCATTTGAAGCATATTTATCTGGCACACCTTTCCAAGGACTGCAATGAACCCAAGCTCGCCGCCAGAGTCGTTGAAAAGGCCCTTCATGAAAAAAACGCCCATCACATTCAACTCCACTCCACCGACCAGACAAAGCCCTGCCCTACGTTGATCCTGGGTCCTCCCTCATCAGAACCGCCTAGCGATTCGGATACCCAATGTGATACCACTCCAGCCCTTGAGGAGAAACCCTCCCTGCCAGCGGTTTCTCGCGTTCCCGAGGAGGGTCATCATTCAGAGACAGTCCTTCCGGCTTTCCCCAATGAAATGGTAGCCACAGAACAGGAGCACACTTCCTTCTTTCAATCGCTCAAGGATGAGTTGCCTTTTGACGAAGAGGAAGAATCCAACCGCTGAGTCCTCCATGTCATCCTCCAGCCCATTTTCTCTTCACGTTGAGGCACCCATGCCTCAAAACCGCAAGCTACCCATCGGCATTGTAGGCTCGGGGTTCATTGTCAATGATTGCCACCTCCCTGCCTACCGACAGGCTGGTTTCCACGTCCAGGCTATCGCCTCGAGAAATGTTCAGGCTGCTCGGGAGGTCGCCTCGAGACATCATGTGGCAACGGTTCATGAAACGGTTCAGGATCTACTGAATGACAAGCACATCGAAGTATTGGATATTGCTGTCCCCCCCCACGTCCAACTGAGCATCATTCAGGAAGCCGTCCAGAAGGCCCACATTCGAGGAATCCTTGCTCAGAAACCTCTGGGCATGAATCTGAAAGAAGCCCAACAGGCGGTTCACCTTTGCGAAGAAGCGGGCATCACACTGGCAGTCAATCAGAACATGCGCTACGACCCCTCAGTACGGGCTGCCAAGACGCTGTTGGAAGGAGATCAAATCGGAACCCCGATCCTAACCACCATCGATATGCGCGGCATCCCTCACTGGATGCCATGGCAAAAGGACCTGGGGTGGGTCACCTTGCGCATCATGTCCATTCACCATCTGGATTGTTTTCGTTATTGGTTCGGAGACCCGATCCATATCTACTGCAGCGTTCGGCCCGACCCCCGCACCGACTTCGAGCATCGGGACGGTATTTGCACCTACATTCTGGAATACGCCAATGGGCTACGATGTGTCGGCATTGACGACACCTGGACAGGCCCCGCCAGAGAGGGCTGCCCGTCGGATATTCATATTACCTGGCGTATCGAGGGCCTCAGAGGCCTTGCCATTGGGGATATCGGTTGGTGTCAGGACCCCTACACTACCCCAAGCCGACTCCGCTACGCCAGCATCGGAGATCCTTCTTTTCACCGGCCGGAATGGGATCAAAGCTGGTTTCCAGACGCCTTTGCAGGAACCATGGCGCAACTCCTCATCGCTCTCGAGGAGGGTTGTGAACCAGCCATCAGTGGTAGAGACAATCTCAAAACCATGGCACTGGTGGAGGCTGCCTATCGAAGCAGCGAAGAAAAACGAGCCATCCCACTCGCAGAAATGCTATCGGTATCATAACACTTTCTTTGGCAGCATCCTTAACATCGATTGAATTCACACCCAATTCACTCCATTAAATGAAACTAGGCATTATCAACAGCGCTTTCGAACAGGTCGGCATGGACACACGCACCGGTCTAGAACACATCGCAAGGATTGGCTTTGACTGCGTTGACATCTTTACCGAAGCCATGGAGTTAAAAGCCTCCCAGGCGAGAGATATTGAACGGACTTGCCGCCAACTGAAACTTCCTATCATCTCGCTTCCGGTGGTGGCTGTGGGACTGATTGATTTCAATGCGCCTGTTCGTCGATTTCATGTGGAACGCTGCAAGCGATTCATTGATCTGGCAAATCGCTGGGGTGCCTCCAATATTTTATTGGTCCTCGGCGAATACATCTGGCAACGCGAGGTCATTACACCTCAGGATCAATGGCAGTGGGGGATTGAAACCTGTCGCGAGCTCGGAGATTACGGGGAATGCAAGGGAGTCAGCATTGCCTTGGAGTTGGAACCTTTTCGCATGAGTCTGCTGCACAATGTTTCGTCGATGAGCCGGTTCATCAAGGATTGTGATCACCCGAGGGTCAAGGCCAACATCGATATCAGTCACCTTGTCCTCTCAGACACTCCATCCACTGATTTGAAGAAACTCAAAGGCCAGGCCATTCACGTTCATATCAGCGATTGCGACGGGAAAGTTCATGGCGATCTCCCTCCGGGGCGTGGTGTCGTCAAATTTGAACCCTACCTTCAGGCGGTCAAGGAACTCGCGATCGATGGTACCGTCGCTATTGAGCTGGAGTACTCACCCAACCCCAAGCGCATTGTTTCATGGGTTGAAGAGGCCTACCGTGAGACAGCCAAGCGGATGGATCTGGTGGGACTGAGGGGATAATTCACCCATTGCACTAAAGGTCGCTCTCCAGAAAGGTGGTTTCCATATCACCCAAGGAAACGTAAGAATAAGACATGAAAAATTGGAACCCTATTTCAATCGTTGTAACGCACTTCCATCGTATCCTTGCCTCAACCTGTTTGCTGGCTTTCTGTATAGGTATCCAAGGGGCACAAGCTCCTAATATCGTTCTTTTTCTGATCGATGACATGGGGCTCATGGACACCTCACTTCCATTCCTCACCGACGCCAGCGGGGAAGCTCAGCCCCACCCCCTGAATCAGTTTTACCGCACTCCATCCATGGAAAAGTTGGCGAGCCAGGGCATTCGCTTCAACCAATTCTATGCCATGAGTGTCTGTTCACCGACACGCATTTCGCTAATGACGGGTCAGAACGCGGCCAGACATCGGTCCACCAACTGGATCAATCCCACAACCGATAACCGAGGAAAACAGGGACCACCCGACTGGAACTGGAAAGGCCTGAGTCCAGACTCCGTCACCCTGCCGGGACTCTTGCGTAAACAGGGATACCGCACCATCCACATCGGAAAGGGTCATTTTGGTCCACAAGATTCGGCTGGAGCCGATCCAAAGCGTCTTGGGTTTGATGAGAATGTCGGGGGGGCTGCCTTTGGTGCCCCCGGAAGCTATTACGGGAACCAGAACTATGGTTGGGGTACACGCAGAGAGCATCACGCAGTGCCGCATTTGGAACGCTACCACGGATCCGATACCTTTCTTTCCGAGGCACTGACGATTGAGGCAAAAGCTTTACTCACTCAGAGTATTTCGGACCAAAAGCCCTTCTATCTATATTTTTCCCACTATGCCGTGCACGCCCCCTTTGAATCGGACCCGCGTTTTGCAGCGCACTACAAATCCTCGGGCAAAAGTCAGGCTGCGCAGGCTTTTGCGACCCTGATTGAAGGTATGGACAAAAGCCTGGGGGACATCCTGAATCATCTTCATGCATTGGGCGTGGCGGAGGAAACGCTGATTTTATTCATGGGGGACAATGGATCAGACGCCCCACTGGGTCATCAGCATGAAGTGGCCTGTGCCGCACCACTGAGGGGCAAAAAAGGATCTCACTATGAGGGTGGCATGCGGGTTCCCTTTATCGCGGCCTGGGCGAAACCCAACCCAGAGCACTCACTCCAGAAAGCCCTCCCGATCCCCTTGGGAGCGATTCAGACTCAGGTCTCAAATGTTACCGATGTGTTTCCGACCCTCTTGGAAATCACCGGGGCCTCATCATCCAAACCCGAGGATCACATCATCGACGGACACTCACTGACACGAAGGCTGAAAGGGCTCCGCGATGCCCGCATACCAGAGCACTTTCTCATGCACTATCCCCATGCAGTGCATCGCAGCAACTACTTCACCACCTGGCGAGAGAAGGACTGGAAGGTCATTTACCATACCTTACCCGAGATTCCGACGACTGGCGGGCGTATCCAATTCAGCGATGGTCATTACGAGCTCTATCATCTAGGTGAGGATCCTTATGAATCCCACAATCTAGCGCAGGACAAACCAGAAAAATTGCGTTCGATGATGGAGAGCATGGTCGATCAATTGAGGGCGATGAACGCCGTCTACCCTATAGATCCATCGGGTCAGGCTCTCCCTCCTATCCTTCCCTGAAGCATCCTAGCCATGGAACCCAGCTCTCTACATCGACAACGATTCATTCAGGCTTTACTCCAAAAACCTTTGGCGTGGCTACTTCAAGGAGCCTTTTGGATCCTCATGCAAGATCCCACGGTGGCCGCGGAAAACTCACCCACACCGGATTCCCAGCTTCTTTACAAGCAGACGCCGCAAGGTCCCCTCCACTTGAATGTTTTTTATCCGGAAGGCCACTCAAGCGATCAGAAAAAACCCGCCATCGTTTTCTTTTTTGGCGGTGGATGGGTGGGCGGAAGTCCCTCCCAATTTTACCCTCAATGTGCTTATCTGGCATCGCGAGGTATGGTGGCCATCAGTGCTGCCTACCGAACACGCAATGAGCATGGCACACCGCCATCAGCGTGCGTGGAGGACGGAAAGTCTGCCTTACGATGGATACGATCTCACGCATCCGAACTGGGTGTAGCCCCCAACCGCATCGTTGCCGGCGGTGGGTCTGCAGGCGGCCACGTCGCGGCCGCGACGGCTACCGTCCAGAGGTTTGATGCCCCGACGGACCCGAGGGAAAGCGCCCTACCCAACGCATTGGTGCTATTCAATCCGGTCTACGATAACGGACCCGAGGGTTACGGCCATGAGCGAGTGGAGGGCTACTGGCAGGCTTTTTCCCCCATGCATCGGATTCATGAGCGCATGCCGCCCGCCATTGTCTTCATGGGTACGAAGGATCGGCTGATCCCCGTGGCCACTGCCAAGGAATTTCAGCGTCGTATGCAGGCTTTGGGAATTCGCAGTGATCTGCACCTATATGAAGGCCAGGCGCATGGTTTCTTCAATCAGAAGCGTTACCATGAAACGCTGCATGCAACCGATCGATTTCTTCGTTCGCTGGGCTATCTGCAAGGTCCCCCAGCCATCCCTCATCAGACGGCTTCCCGTCCGTGAGCAGGACCCCCCGCTAATGACGGAAGTGACGATTGCCCGCAAACACCATCGCCATGCCACGTTCGTTGGCAGCCGCAATCACCTCTTGGTCACGCACGGAACCACCCGGTTGAATGGCCGCAGTTGCCCCAGCCTCGCCAGCGGCTATCAGACCATCGGCAAACGGAAAAAAGGCATCGCTACACACCACGCTCCCCTTGAGGGACAACCCAGCCTCGCCTGCCTTCCAAACCGCAATGCGGCTTGAGTCGACACGACTCATTTGCCCGGCACCCACACCCAGAGTCTGAGAAGGGCCACTGTAAACAATCGCATTGGACTTCACATGCTTGACCACCCGCCAACCAAAGAGCAGGGCCTGCCATTCCTCTTCAGAGGGCGCTCTTTTAGTCACCACCTGAACATCAGAGGCATCGATCATTTTATGGTCAAAGGCTTGGGCAAGGTAGGATCCAGCCCCCACGGACCGTATTTGCCAACCCTGTTGAATCTGGGAGAGTTTGGCCTCGATCAGCCGAAGGTTTTTCTTCTTTTGCAAGATTTCAAGTGCTTGAGCACTGAAGGAAGGTGCGACGATCACCTCGCTGAAGATACCCGAAATGGCCTCGGCACAGGCCCCATCCAACTCGCTGTTGCAGGCGATGATGCCTCCGAAGGGTGCTTGACGATCGGTTGCAAAAGCCTTTTCCCAGGCCTCCAGCAGATTCTGACCCTGCCCGACGCCACAGGGGTTGGTGTGCTTGAGGATGGCGAGGGTGGGTGCCTGCCCTTCAAACTCACTGATGAGCGTCTGGGCTGCGGTCAAATCGAGGATGTTGTTGTAGGAAAGGGCTTTACCATGATGCTGCTCAAAAGCATCACCAAAGGGGCCATACAAGGCCGCCTCCTGGTGTGGATTTTCACCATATCTCAGATCCTGGGCCTTGGTAGCATGCAGGAGAATACGGTTGGGAGTTTTGTTGGCAGCAGGCTTCTCGGAGGCAAGATTTTCAAAAGCCTGCTCCAGGTGATTGGCAATGGTGGCATCATAGGCAGCCGTGCGGGCATAGACTTTGGCAGCCAGTGCCCTTCTCAATTCCAAGGAAGTATGACCCTGCTGGGAAATCGCCTCACCCACCTTTGAGTAATCTGCTGGATCCACCACAACAGTGACACTCAAGTGATTCTTGGCGGCGCTTCTGAGCATGGAAGGCCCCCCAATGTCGATATTCTCGATCGCCTCATCCAAAGTCACATCGGGTTTGGCAATCGTTGCCTCGAAGGGGTAGAGATTGACGACGACCAAATCGATGGGCTTTATCTGGTGCTGATCGACCGTTGCACAATGTTCGGGATGCTCCCGCAGATAAAGCAAACCGCCATGGACTTTGGGATGAAGTGTCTTGACGCGACCATCCAGCATCTCAGGAAAACCGGTGTAATCACTCAGTTCGATAGCCTGGAAGCCGGCTTCCCGGATCGCTCGAGCAGTGCCACCGGTGGAAATGATTTCCACACCGGCTTCAGATAGCTGCTGAACAAAGGGAATAAGACCCGATTTATCGGAAACGGAGATGAGGGCGCGTTGAATCTTAGTCGACATGGCAGCCTCATCAAACAGGAACATTCCAAGACAGGTCAATGGTCAAAATTCAATGATTGACCAATGCACCGACCTCTTGAAGATTACCTGTTGAATTTCATGAGCAACGATCCAAAAAATCCATCCGCTGAGGGCGAAACAGTGGCCAAGCCCAGCCAGGGAGATCTGGAAGCCATTCATCACCTGCGTGATCTATACGAGGCCATGTCGAAGGAACTCGGCAAGGTTATCATCGGTCAACAGGACGTCATTGAACGCCTGCTGATCTGCATTCTGGCAAGGGGACATGCCTTGTTGATGGGGGTTCCGGGTCTCGCCAAGACCACGATCATCAATGCTCTTTCCCAAGTCATGTCCCTGGATTTCAATCGCATCCAATTCACACCCGATCTCATGCCCAGTGACATCACCGGCACCGAGATCCTTCAGGAGACCGATCAGCCCGGCAAGCGCGCCTTCGTCTTCACCAAAGGCCCCATTTTCGGCAATGTCATCCTAGCCGATGAAATTAACCGGACACCGCCAAAGACACGATCAGCCCTGCTGGAAGCCATGCAGGAACACCGTGTGACCGCTGCAGGAAGAATTTACACGCTGCCTTCACCCTTTTTCGTGCTAGCCACTCAAAACCCCATCGAACAGGAGGGCACTTATCCACTGCCAGAAGCTCAGCTGGACCGTTTCATGTTTTTCATTCATGTCGATTACCCTACTGCGGCAGAAGAAAAACGTATTGCCCAAGAAACCACCAGCAAGAGTGCTCCGACGCTTGAAAAACTCATCGGTGGTGAGGAAATCCTGCGATTTCAGGAAGTGGTGCAGCGCGTGCCCGTGCCGGACCACATTTACGACACGGCCGTCGAAATGGTACGTCAGACCCGCCCCGACAGTGAGGAAGCGCCCGATTTTGTTAAACAATGGGTCAGTTGGGGTGCCGGCCCTCGTGCCATCCAGTATTTGATTCGAGGTGCCAAGGCGCATGCTGTTCTGAAGGGAAGTTACATGGTGCGATTTGAGGATCTCGAAGCAGTGGCCGAATCGGTTCTGGCGCACCGCATTCTCACCAACTTTCAGGCCCAGGCCGAAGGGCGCACCAGCCGCACCGTCATTGAATCACTGATCGAACTTCAAACCAAGAAGGCCTGAAGCGCAGCTTGATCCAACCATCGGTCTGAACGTCTTTGGTCCTATCCATATCTTCCCCAAGCCCGCATGGCCACACAGGAAAGCTCCAGTGAATCGTTGATCGATCCAGCGATTACCGCCCGCCTGGCAGCTCAGCCACTCCTTGCCCGCTTTCCCATGGAAGGTAGCGTATCGGGCATGCATCGAAGCCCGCACCGGGGTTCGAGTGTGGAATTTGCCGAGTATCGACAATACGTTCCTGGTGACGATCTCAGGCGCCTGGATTGGCGCGTGCTGGGGCGTACCGATCGTTATTACCTCAAGGAATTTGAAGCTGAGACCAATCTGCGATGTTACTTCGTGATTGATTGCAGTGGCTCCATGGGGTTTACCAGCGGCGAGACCACCAAATTGGATTATGCCATCAAGTTGGCGGCGCACCTGGCATATCAGATCATCGGTCAAGGCGATGCTGCCGGGCTGGTTTCGGTAGGTCCCAAGATCATTACTGAAATCCCGCCCAAGCGCACCCCTTCCCACCTGCAACTGATCCTTGATCAACTTCAGGAGATTCGTCCCAAAGGAGAAACAGGTTTGGCGGAAACGCTTCACGAGCTGGCTGAAAAGGCCAAGCGCAGGGCCCTGGTGTTGATTTTTTCAGATTGCTTTACCGAACTGGATCCGCTGGTCCACAGTTTTCAGCACCTGCGATTCCAAAAGCATGATGTTGGCCTCTTTCACATCATGGATCCCAAGGAATTGGCTTTCGACTTCGACCGTCCCATCCGGTTCACCGACCTTGAGAGTTCTTTCAGTCTCGTGACCGAGCCCTCCATGGTTCGGGACGCCTATCTTGAGCAGCTCCAACAGTTTCAGTCGGGCCTTCAGAAAGGCTGTCACGAATGCAATGGCGACTACCGGCTGGTTCTCAATCATCAGGATGCTGGCCAGGTTCTGGGGGATTTCCTGGTCGATCGTGCCAAAGCGTTGTCCATTCGATGAGTCAAAGACATGAGGCCCACACCTGATACGCGAGCAGAAACGGTATGACCTTCCTTCAACCCATCCTGCTCTATGCGCTGCCTCTGATACTCCTGCCGGTGTTGATCCATCTGTTGAATCGCCTGCGCCACCGCACGCAACAGTGGGGAGCCATGCGCTTCCTGGTGGCAGCCTCTCGCAGTTCGGTCAATCGGGCCAGGCTCAAGCAGTTCCTCATTCTACTCTTTCGCACTCTGGCCGTGCTGATGCTCATCCTTTTTCTAGCCCGCCCGCTCACCGGTGGCTGGATGGGCTGGGCCTTTGCCTCGGCGCCTGACACCGTGCTCATCCTGCTGGACCGTTCCGCAAGTATGGAAACACGCCTGGCTGGCACGCCCCGCTCACGGCGGGAACAGGCCATTGATCTGATCAAGAGTGCAGCAGAACCTTATCAAGGCTATTCTAATTTCGTATTGATCGAAAGCGCAGGTTCAACCGCGCAAACCATTGCTCAAGTCGATCAACTCGACGACCATCCCCTCGCGGCATCCAGCGATACCACCACCGATATGCCATCCCTTCTCCAGCGCGCACTGCAGTGGCTGAATGACAACCAGGCAGGGACGACGGAACTTTGGATGGCTTCGGATCTTCAGCGGTCCAACTGGCTCCCCAGCGACGATCGGTGGTCTTCAGTGATTCAACAATTTGAGGGACTCCCACAATCAGTCCAGTTCAGGTTGTTGGCGGTCAACGAGCAAACCGAAACCGATGTCAGTTTGCAATTGGCTGACATGGCCCTGATGGAACGGGCATCGGACACTCGCTCGCTGAGGATCACCGCAGATCTGTTTCAATCACTCGCTTCAAGGGAAATCCTCAATGCCACTCGGACACTCAATGGACTCGGATCTGCAATCGAAATCCCTGCGCAGGCAAACGAAATACGCTGGCAGGATACATGGGATTTGGGATCAGGCCGTGACCAGGGATGGGGCAGTTTGGCACTAGCTGCCGATGGCAACCCTCGCAACAATACGCTGTACTTTGTCTACGGTGAACAGCGCGCTCATGAAGCCATGGTCCTCAGTGATCCATCTTATGAAGCAGGCGTGCTTACGCTTGCCTCCGGGCAGATGGGGCCGGACGGATGGCAGCCTTCCCGTATGGAAACCAATCGATCGCCCAGTGCTTGGAAACTGGATCGGGTATCCTTGATTATCTGGCAAGGAACCCTTCCCGAAGACGCGTTGGCTTCCGACTTGCAGGCCTTTGCGTCCTCCGGAGGCGTCGTGCTCTGCCTTCCTCCCCATGGGAAACAGGATCAAGCAACCCTTTTTGCCGGAGCACGGTGGATGGAGAGCCAGGTTGCCGCACAGGATCAAACCTTTCCTGTGGGCCGCTGGGAGCGGGGCACAGGATTGCTGGCCGACACCGAGGAAGGTTTTGGCTTGAATGTCGACCAGCTAGAGATCATCCAGCGCAAACGACTTGAGCACGCCGGCAAGGTGATCGCGGCTTTTTCCGATGGAGAACCCATGCTCGTCCAACAGGAGATGGGACAAGGATCAATTTATTTCCTGAACACTCTCCCCCACCCCAACTGGTCGAGCCTGGATCAAGGCACCGTTCTCCTCCCTCTTCTTCAGCGCGCACGCACCCAAGGTGCGCGTCGACTGGAAAAAACCTACTTCTGGACATGTGGAGACATCGGGCAGCTTGAGTTGGAAGCTGGATGGCAACCCATCGAGGAAGGATCCGACCGTTCCATTCAATGGCATGCCGGGATCTACCGCTTGGGGGACAAGCTGGCGGCCGTGAATGTTCCAGACGAAGAATTCATGCCCCAATTGGCGGAGGCGGAAGAAATCCGGCCCCTCTTCCAGGAAGTCTCCCTTCAGCTCTTCGAAGAAACCTCTGGTCGAGACACTTCCAACCTTCAGGGTGAAGTCTGGCGCGTCTTTCTTTTCGGCATGCTGATCTTCTTGCTGGTGGAAAGTGCCCTGATGGTATCCGGGCCGGGAAGCACGGCCCACGCTTCAAGAACCCAACGGACGCTCAACCCCCAAACCAAAGGAGCCGCATGAATCAATGGCAATTTGCGGTGACCCCTTGGCTGGTGGCGGCCTTCATCATCGTAGGAGGACTGGCAGCCTATTTTTCATGGCGCATCTGGATTCAGAACGGGCGGTCTCGCAGGGTATTGGGCCTGGAGGCTTTCCGGTGGTTGATCATGCTCATGTTGCTCCTGACCTTGCTCAGGCCCGAGCGGGTTCAAGTGGTCGATTGGGCTGAGGAGCCCGCTGTGGTGGTGCTCAGCGATCTTTCGGCGAGCATGACCACCAGAGATGTAGTTCAGACCAATGGAGTGGTGACACGACGAGAATGGGTGGAACAACAAATCACCAATCAAGTCATCCTTCCCCTGCAATCCCATTCCAGAGTCCTGGTCGATGGGTTCGGAAACCCCACCGAAGGGATCGAAGAAAACGGTACGCTCCAGGTGGAAGGCACCGACTTGAATGCGGCCCTGGAAACCGTCATCCGTCGAGAGGCCAATCTCAAGGCCGTATTGGTACTTAGCGATGGCGATTGGAATCTGGGAAACTCCCCCGCATTGGCGGCCTCACTTTATCGCAATCAGGGGATCCCATTGTTCGCCGTAGAAGTAGGCCAGGATGCTCCTTTGCCGGATATTGAGCTGGAATCGGTCAATACCCCCTCTTATGGGCTGCTGGGCGAACAAATATCCCTACCTTTCAGGGTCTACAATCGAATGACCAGCGATCAGACCTTCATCATTCGATTGAAGGACGGCGACCAGGAAGTCGCTCAGAAGGAAATCCAGGTGGCGGGGCTTTCCGACCTGCAGGAAACCCTGGTGTGGTCGCCACAGGAAATGGGTGAACGATCCCTGACACTGGAATGCCCTATTCAGGCTGGCGAGGCTCTTGAGGACAACAACAGCAAGTCCTTTAACCTCAACGTTCGCATGGAGACCTTGAAGGTTCTGGTCATCGACTCCTCCCCCCGATGGGAATACCGCTACCTGCGCAATGCATTGGAGCGGGATCCGGGAGTGGATATGGATTGTTTGCTTTTTCATCCCCAGGTGGGGATGGGCGGCGGCAATCAATATCTTGCGCGCTTCCCGAACACCAAGGATCTCATGGCCTCTTATGATGTGGTCTTTCTTGGAGATGTGGGGATTCAACCCGGACAACTCAGCGAGCAGGATGCCGAATTGATCCGTGGCCTGGTCGAGCAACAATCTGCAGGTCTGGTGCTCATGCCCGGCAGACGAGGAAGCCATGCCACCTGGATCGACAGCCCTCTGGAGGATCTGATTCCTGTCCAACTGGATTTGAACCAATCCGAAGGGGTAGGACTTCAAAACGAAGCACGATTGGCCCTGACGCGACTGGGCAGTGGCCATTGGCTCACACGTTTTGATCTTTCCGCAGATCGCAACTCCGAACTTTGGCGACAACTTCCAGGTTTCTACTGGTCGACCGCCGTTGAAAAAAGCCGCCCTGGCTCTGAGGTGCTCGCAGTCCATGACTCGCTTCGCAATCAATGGGGTCGCATGCCTCTCCTGGTCATTCGACCTCATGGCACTGGCAAGGTCTTGTTCATGGGAACAGACAGTGCATGGCGATGGCGCAGAGGTGTGGAAGATCTCTATCATTACCGATTCTGGAGCCAGGTCGTTCGATGGATGGCGCATCAGAGACATATTTCAGGCAACGAGGGAATCCGCCTGACACTCACACCGGAAAAACCTGAAATCGGACAACGTGTCTCCCTCAATGCGATGGTATTGGATCGCAGTGGCTACCCTCTTCAGGAAGGCCGGGTGCAAGCATCGATCACCACGCCCGGAGGGAAAGTCGAAACGCTTGAAATGGAGCAGGAAGAAGGGGGTTGGGGTGTGTTTCAGTCAGGCTTTGAAGCGCGCGAGGCTGGCATGCATGTCATCCAGATCCAATGCCCTCAGGAGGACCGTATCTTGGATACCCGCCTTGAGATCATTCGGCCTGTGGTCGAGAAAATCGGTCAACCCAGCCGTGGGGATGTTCTTCGCGAAATCACCCGCATCGCCAAGGGGCAGGCCATTCGTACGGCGGGATTGGCTTCTTTGATCGATCAGATTTCAGTGCTTCCGGAACCCAAACCCATTGAACTGCGCTTCCGATTGTGGGCCCACCCATGGTGGGGCGGGCTTCTGTTGATCCTTTTGGCGGCCTACTGGATCAGCCGAAAGGTTTACGGCATGGTCTAGAATAAGGGCAGCGCAAAGCCATGATTTCCGCAGGACATTTGACGTAACCATTGAACTCAAGCAAGATGCAGCAGGTGTCATCACACAAACGCATGGAATCGCACGATCTCCCGGTGCGGCTCAGAGAGCAGTTCTCGCTGCTCAAGGCCAAACTCTGGAGAGTGGAGATTTCCACTTGCCTGGTGTGGATGGTCCTGAGTCTTCTGGCGTCCTTTTTGGGGAGTTTCTCGCTGGATCGTTGGCATGATACCCCCAACGCAGTTCGAGGCGCCTTGTTGCTGACAGCTCTCGCAGGCTGTGGGGTCGCTTTGGCATGGTGGCTCTGGCGATGGGTTCTGGTACAGCGCCACCTGGGAGACTACTCACGCTTGGTCCAAAGACGATATCACATCTTGGGGGATCGCCTGCTGGGTATTGTCGAATTGAGTTCCGATCAGGCCTCTGAGAGAGGCCATTCCGAAGAACTTTATCGTGCAGCGGTCAGTCAAGTCGAGCGGGACGCTCGACAAATCGTCTTCGCAGACGCTGTTTCGATTAAGGGATTGCGTCGACTCTCCCTGCTCAATGCCTTCCTACTGGTCGTTGCATGTACCCTGTGGGCCCTCTTCCCAGGTGCCTTCAGCAATGCCTGGCAACGTTGGATTCAACCGCAGTCGGACATTCAGCGCTACACGCTGGTGCGCGTGACACTGGACCGGGACAATTACCTCATGATTCGGGGCGAACCCTTCACGATCCAGGCAGGCGTCGAGTATGACTCGTTGTGGAAACCCCAGAAAGTGTCTGCATGGGTGGATACGGGATACCAGATCGAGGGTGAAGTCGTGGATGGAAGGATTACACTGGAAATCCCAGGTCAGTTCAAAAAATCGTCCCTTAGCTTGGTCGTGGGAGACGACACCACTGAGGCAAGCATTGAACCGGTGTTGCGCCCAACCCTCACCCACCTGGGGGCCCACATTCGCATGCCTGCCTATCTAGGGCTTCCCAATGAGCACAGCGACCTTCAATCAGGTCAGCTGGACTTGCTCGAAGGGGCCGGAGTGATGCTGACGGGAGCTGTCAACAGAGCACTTTCTTCGGTCCAGCTCCAATGGGGTGAGAGCCTGTCCCCTGCGCTTGCCATTGAACAGGCATCCTTCCAATCCGATTGGTTGGACAGTCAGGATGTCTACAGTGCTTCCATCGAGTGGGAGGACCACTTGGGATTTACCCAGGCGCGTCCATGGACCTTGGCAATCCGTCAACAAGCAGACCAGACGCCCGGCATCCAGTTCCCACAACTCTTCCGGGAAATGGCCATCCTGGAAACCGAGGCTCTGGAGATCCAGACCAGAGTCATCGATGATTATGGCATCAAGGAGTTCGGTCTGGTGTGGAAAAGCGTCGATGGCGTCGAACCTTCCGCAGAAACACTTGCCTTGGATTTCACCGATGCCTCATTGAACCGTTCTCAGAAAGAACTCAATGTTTCCTTTTATTTCAGCCCCAATCTCTACGGCATTGCGCCGGGAGATCTGGTCGAGCTCTACGGTCATGTGACGGATTTTTATCCAGGGCGAGAACCGAGCCAGACGCCCCTCTACCGTATCCACATTGTGAGCTCAGTGGAACATGCTGAACGCATTCGACAGCAATTGGAAACCCTGATGACTGAAATTGAGGATGTTTCCCGATTGGAGCAATCCATCGCCGATGCCACCAACGAAACACTCGAAGATTTTGATAACCTTTCCCCAGAAGACCTGGAATCGCGTCTTGAAGATCAGGCCACCGATCAAAAACTCAATGCAGGCCACCTTTCGGAACTGGCTCAAAAAGGCATGGAAACGCTTCGAGATGCCATGCGCAATCCTGCGTTTTCCAATGAAATGATGTCTGAATGGAGCCAGACATTGAGCCAGATGCAGGAACTGGCCCAGCAGCAAATGCAGGAAGCAGCCCAGGCGCTTGAGCAGGCGGCGACCCCGCCCAGCCCATCTTCCCCATCCTCACCTTCACCTCCATCCCAGAGCAACCCCCCTTCACAGCAAGCCAGCCCCGCATCCTCCTCTCCGAGCCCGCAGGAACAGGCGTTGCAGGAAGCTCAACAACAGGAACAGGAAATCCTGGAGGCCCTTCAGGACTTGCAGGCCATGGTCAATGAGGACTTGGACAAGCTTCAGGCACTGACGCTGGCGCAGCGATTGCGCGGCTTGGGGCAAACCGAAAGCGAGCTTGAATCTTCCTTGATGGATGGAGCTGAATCCACTTTGGGTCTGTTTACCGATGAACTCCCCCCACGATGGAGAGCTGCCCACCAGAAATTGGGAGAAACGCAGCAGGAAACCGCTGGAAAGGCGGGCGAGCTCCAAGAGGAGATCGGTCGTTTTTTCGAGCGGACCCAGCAGGAACCTTACGGAGAAGTTTCCGAGGCCATGAAGGAAAAACAAACCGTCGAGGGCCTCACGGCCACCCAAGAGATGATTCTCAAGAACATCACCATGGATGCTGCTGACCAGATCGCGGTGTGGGCAAGGCAGTTCGAGGCCTGGGCAAGCCAACTGGAGCCTGATGAAGAGAGTGAAGGCGCTGGAGGCGGCGAAGGGGAAGGTGGAGGAGAGGACCAACAGCAAGATTTGACCGAGCAGCTCATGGCGCTTTTGCGCATGAGGGAAAGTGAACTTAACCTGCGCATGCAAACACGGCTTTTGGATCGGCCTTCACAACAGCAAGCCAACAAGGAAACTCGCACCAAGGAACTTTCCAAGCAACAGAGTGAGATGCAGGAGGCCTTGCTGGATATCCGAGCTGAGGTCCCACTGCCCTTCATGGATCCGGTATTTGAGGAAATTCACGGACATATGGGCAACGCTGCCGATGGCCTGGCGCGAGGTGAGACCCACGCAGAAGTCGTCGAAGCTGAAACCCAGTCGATCAACACGCTCACCGATGCCATCAATTTACTCAATGAGCAGGCTCAAAAAAACAACCCATCCTCCTCAGCAAGCCAATCCATGTCCCTCATGATGCAAATGATGATGGCAAGCCAAAGTATGGGGCAGCAGTCCAACAGCCCTCAGGATGGCGGCAGCTCAGCCGGGGGCGACACGGACCGGCAGGCAGGGGACTCCACCGGGGCAGACGAAGGAGACGCCGCCGAATCTCGAACTGTTTCCAAGGGAAGCGGTCAGGCATTCAATCTACCTGCCGAATTCAGAAAATCCTTTGAACTTTATTTCCAACAATTGGAGCAACTCTCCCCACCCGAGAACCTCTCAAATGGAGGGACCCCATGAGCCGCTTCCCTATCATTGCATCGTGGGGCCTGTGGATCGCATTGAACTGCCTGCCCATCGGGCACGGCCATGCACAGCAGCTGTTTTCTGATCAGTCCGATTTAACGACATCGGCCATTGATCGGATCTACGTCAAGGCCCTCCAGCACCTTTCAGCCTCCCAGAACGAACAAGGTTATTGGGCCGATCGCCCCTATGGCATGGAACCCGGAGTGGTCGGACTGGCGCTGGTCAGCATTCTGGCTCATGGAGACGACCCCAACCACGGACCCTATGCCATCACCGTAAGGCGTTGCCTGGATTTCATCTTGTCGGAGCAAAATCAGACAACGGGTTATATTGGCCGGACGATGTACAACCATGGGTTTGCCACGCTTGCTCTGGCAGAGGCGTATGGAACGGTGATCGACGATCGAACGGGCCCGGCCCTCAAGTTGGCCATCGGTTTGATATTGGAATCCCAGAAGCAAAATCCCAGCCACGCATGGCGATATTCTCCTGAAAGCAAGGATGCCGACACGACGGTCAGCGGTGCGCAGATGGTATCCCTGTTCGCTGCAAGGAACGCGGGACTTTCGGTACCTCAGGAAGCCATCGAAAAAGGAATCGATTACTTTTTATCCTGTCAGACCAAAGATGGGGGATTCGGATACACCACCCCCTCGGGGGCCAACAGCCCCCGCACTGCGATCGGATGTCTGGTTTTGGCGCTGGCCAAGCGTAAGGAGACGGCAGCGTTCAAATCCGCCTTCAATTACCTCAAGGGGGCCTCCAAATCCAATAACTATTACCACTACTACCTGTATTACGGATCTCAGGCCTTTTTCCATGCTTCTCCCGAAGAGTGGAATCAATGGAACAAGGAAAACATCAGCGATCTGACCCAATCTCAAAACCCGGATGGTAGTTGGGACGGCCAGTTTGGCACCACCTTCAGCACCGCTACCTCCCTCCTGTCCATGGCACTCAACTATCGCTTTCTTCCCATCTATGAGCGTTAGGAAGTGCCCATTCATACGTCCATGGAGTCTCATGCTCCTGATGGGAATCACACCTTCGCTTCAGGCACAGGATGCCACACATCAATCCACTCCGGCATCAGAGATCATCGAGTTGACCGACGGTTCTACCCTTCATGGAAAGGCCCAGGCGCTTTCCGCCTCGCAAGGGCTTGAATGGCAACATCCCCTGGCGCGTCATCCGGTCACTTTTGATCTCAGTCATCTGGCAAGGCTCCGCCTCCATACGGTGGGCCGTATCGAGGCTTCCAGACAACCGGATTGCCGCTTTGAATTCAACAATGGTGATTTGATCTACGGCAATCTGCTCTCGCTCAAATCGAATGCTGTTGAATTCCAGACGTGGTTTGGGGGCACGATGAGAAGCGACCGGCAAGCTCTCAAACGCATCGCCTTCCTCAAGACAGGTTATAAGGTGCTTTATGAGGGCCCCAACAACATCGATGAGTGGCAATTGGGAGCAGGGCAGAACGGATGGTCCTACCACGATGGCAAACTGAAGATCCAAAGTCGCGGTGTCATTGGAAGAAATTTCCAGCTCAAGGACTCCGTCAACCTGAGCTTCGACATGAGGTGGGACCGACCCTACCAGCTGAGCATCACTCTCTTTACCGATACCTTCAACCGCTTTGATTATCGGCAAGGCTCCTACATTTTTTTCCTCAGCCCCCAGTTTGTCTCCTTTCAGCGAGTTCAACCCGGCACGGGAGTCCTCACACTGGGGCAATCCCGCATCGAAACACTCAATGGGAGAAGTGAGGCTCGCTTCAGTATCCGTGCACATCGTGAAAGCTCTCGGTTTATCGTTTACATCAATGATGAACCCGTGGGTCGCTTTCGGGACAACAGAGGATTCGTCGCGCAGGGCAAAGGCATTTCTTTTTCCTCACAACTGAGCGCCTCTTCATTTGAGCTCAGCAACCTTTTGGTCACTCAATGGGATGGAAGCGATGAAGCCGAAGGAGAGATCGAGCCAACCCCGGAAAACGATATCCTCTCGCTGGTCAATCAGGATCGCCCCAAGGGAACGGTGGTAGCCATAGAGGATGAATCGATTGAATTCCTACTTCGCAAGGAACGGGCCATCCGTGTTCCGGTAGAGCGGGTCAAACAAATTCAATTCAACTCTGAAAAAGAGATCCCCTCCCCTCCTCTCGCAGACCCGAAAACCATTCGGGCACATTTTGCCGGTGGGGGAAGCCTTTCCTTCGATTTAATCTCACTGGATCAGGATCAGCTTCATGGCCAGAGCTCCACCTTCGGCCCCATGTCCTTCCGCAGCGACTCCATTCGCCAAATTGAATTCAATCTCCACCATCAAGCTCTACAGAAAGATGAAGCAGCCGATGCCATTTGGAATCTGCAAAGCAAGCCTTAGTTCATGGGTTTTCCTGACGGCTGGTTGGATCATGGTCCAATCGCAGGAGACCACTGTGGCTCCTCCGATCGAACCTCAGGAAGTCACATCGCCTGAGCCATCGATCTCGGAGGGACCACAAGGGCTGCCTGCTGCCATCGTGATCGAGCCGATGAGTGCAGACACCTTGAATCTGGCCAACGGAGACGTACTGTCCGGCAGGCTCGAGCAATACGATTACCCTGGCGACACTTCCTGGAATCGTTCCGATATTCAACAGGCCTTTGCCTTTAATTCACAGGCCGTCCACCAAATAAGACTCGGGGATCGCGCCAAGACGACCCCGGAGCTATCGCCTTCCATGACATTGCAACTGAGCAACGGCGATCAGCTATCGGGCATCATGGAATCTCTCGATGATATGGTTCTCAAGCTGAGCACCTCTTTTGGTGGCACCTTGGATTTGCCAGCAGATCAAGTTCAGTGGGCCGTCTTTCATCGACAGGACCAATCCTACCTCTATGAAGGACCTTCTGGACTGGATGGGTGGACGGTGGGAGAAGTGAACACAGCTCAACTCGATGGAGGACAATGGGCCTATCGCAACGGCTCCTTTTATGCCACCAAGGCGGCTTCCATCGCCCGAATGGTAGGCATGCCCGACCGCATGCAACTGGAATTTGATCTGGAGTGGAAAGGGTCCCTCAATATCGCGGTGGCCCTCTACACCGACTATCTGCAACCAGTCAGTCTGGCAGAGAAGGATTCCGAGCCTGATTTTGGAGGTTTTTACAGCCTTCAGCTCACTAGTTACGCCGTTAATGTACTCATGGTGAAGCAAAAGGAACCCCTGCAGTATTTAGGCATGACTCAGACACCTGTTTTCCGCCAGGGAACCAAGGCTCATGTCGACGTAAGAACCAATAAAGCGGATCAAAGTATCAGCCTTCTGGTCAACGGAAAGTTGATCAAACGCTGGGTGGATCAAGGCGGCTTTGCCGGGCAAGGCAAAGGCATCCGCCTGGTGCATCAGGGGCAAGGATCGGTTCGATTCAGCAATCTGAAGATTCAGGGATGGGATGGGCGTTTTGAATCTCCGCCCAGCAACAGGGTTCAATCGCCCAACGATCTGATGACCCTTCGCAATGGTGACAAACTGGTCGGGCGCGTTGGATCAGCAACGGCCGAAGAGATCACTTTCATGATCGGCGATACACCGACTCAAACACCTCACAATCAAATTGAAAAAATCGAGTGGGGGGGTGTCACCGACACCCTTCGGCCTTTGCGGGGGGGCGAAGCGAGGGCCCACCTGTTGGGGGGGGACCATCTCACCATTCAGCTCCGACGCATTGAAGGAGAGCATGTGCATTCCAGCAGCCCACTCTATGGCGACACAACCCTGCAGATCTCTCATTTTGAGAAACTCGATTTCGTGGATGCCCCAACCACCAAAGCCAATGGAAAACAAGGGGCTCAACCCTGAGAATGGTAGATCCGGATACCAACATGGACTTTGAGAACCGCCTTCAAGGCATCCAGCAGCGTATCACAGAAGTCTGCCAACGCTGCGAACGCAACCCATCGGAGATCACCCTGCTGGCCGTGAGCAAGGGACACTCCGTCAACTCAATCCTGGAAGCATCAGAGTTGGGTTTGGGGCATTTTGGGGAGAACAAAATTCAAGAAGCCAAGCTGAAAGTAGGTCAGTCACCGCCTCATCTCAAATGGCACTTCATCGGTCATCTGCAAAGTAACAAGAGTCGGGATGCGGTGCGCCTGTTTCACATGATTCATGGAGTGGATTCCATGAAGGTTGCTCAAGCCTTGCAGGAACAGTGTGACAAGCAATCGCGCACCGCTCGCATCTTGCTCGAAGTCAATGTTTCAGGTGAGGTGACCAAACACGGATTCACTCAAGAGGCAATCATGGAACAGCTTGAGGACCTCAATGCCCTGGATCGCCTCGAAATCCATGGGTTCATGACCATGGCACCATGGACACCGGAACCGGAAAAAACTCGGCCCGTCTTCCAGGGGCTTCAGCATTTGCGTCTGCGCTGTGAGGACCTCATGGGCGTCCCCTTCCCTGTCATGAGCATGGGGATGAGCAACGATTTTGAGATCGCTATCGAGGAAGGTTCGACCATCATCCGCATTGGCACTTCCTTGTTCGGCAAACGCTCCTACGCGGCCTCCAAGAATAATGCCAAGCCATGAGGTCGGCAGTCCTGAAAGCCATTGGCGATGCCTTGGAGATCGAAACGCGAGAGCGTCCCAGGATCCCCCGAGGGGAGGTCTTGGTTCGCCTCCGATCGGCCGCACTGAATCGACGTGATTATTGGATCACCCAAGGTCTTTATCCAGACATTCATTTACCAGTCACCCTGGGATCAGATGGGGCCGGTGTGGTGTGCGAAATCGGCGAGGGCGTTCAGACTCATTGGCTCAATCGCGAAGTCATGCTTTATCCAGGCCTGTCTTGGGGGGAAACCCCCAAGGTACAATCCAATGATTTTCAAGTACTCGGCATGCCACGCGATGGCACACTTTCCACGCATGTTCTGGTGCCGGAGCCTTGCCTGTATCCCAAACCCAGCGAGTGGTCCTTTGAGCAGGCTGCAGCCCTCCCTCTCGCCGGCCTGACCGCATGGAGAGCCCTGGTCACCCAAGCCCAGCTTCAGAAGGGTGATACAGTATGGATTCTCGGCATCGGAGGCGGAGTCGCTCAATGGGCCTTGCAATGGGCCATCAGCCTAGGGGCCTGCGTCTGGGTGACCAGTTCTTCGCAAGAAAAGCTTGAACGCGCCACGGCAATAGGTGCGAAAGGGGGCATCCTGTATGACACACCCACCTGGGCACAGAAGCTACAGGATCAAAGCGGTCCTCCCCAGATCATCCTAGACGGTGCAGGGGGACAAGACCACCATACCCTCATGGATGTCATTGCTCCCGGGGGCCACTGGATTCAATACGGCGCCACGGCGGGCCCAGCCAAACATATCAATTTGTTCAAATTATTCTGGAAACAAGTGACGTTGCGCGGATCCACCATGGGATCTCCCAAAGAATTTGAAGCCATGCTGGATCATGCAATAAAGGGTAACATCACGCCCACCATCGACAAAATCTTTCCTTTGCTAGATTGCAATCAGGCCATCACTCGACTGGGTAAGAAGGAACAGTTTGGAAAAATTTTGATCGACTGTACTTGAGGGTTTGACAGGAGGTCACCCACGACTCTTGCTTGCAACCTGAATCAAAACCTGGTTGCTTTGGAAAATGATCTCAAGATTTTCACCTTGCATCCTGCACCTTTGGATAGGCCTTCTTTGCCTCGTGACGACTGGCCTCAACGCCGCTGAGGCATCCCAAACATCACACGGATTAAAAATAGGTCAAAAAGCACCTGCATGGGACCTGAAGGATCCTTTGGGGCAAACCCATACTTTGTATCAACATCTTGAAAAAGGCCCCCTTGCGCTCATCTTTTACCGCTCCGCAGATTGGTGACCCTATTGCCAAAAGCAACTGGTCCAGTTGCAAGCCAAACTAACCAAACTGCAGGATCAAGGATTGAGAGTCGTCGCCATCAGTCGTGATGATCCGCAGACTCTCACCAAGTTCGCCCGCAAACATTCGATTACCTACCCCCTGCTCTCCGATCCTGAAAGCAAGACCATTGAAGCCCACGGTTTGAGGCACTCAGAGCCGACGAATGCTCGGGTTGATGGCATCGCCCGGCCAGGCATACTCCTCATCGATCAGGAGGGGCACATCAGAGCCACCTTGTTCAAGTCGGGATACAAGGATCGCCACACCGTTGAGGATATCCTTCAGGCCGCCAAGGGCCTGGATTCAAAATAACCCGTTACCCAAGCGATGAATGGAATGGTGAATGATGCGTTCCACAGGTTCAGCCTCTCCGAGGCCCTTGAGGGTGCAGCGAATTTCCATGCCCCACGTGGGTTGGATGTCAGGCATTTCAATCATCAACGTGCGATCATCCCGCTGTAGATCGACCGATTCGATTTTCAGTGGTCGCTGATTGTAGTGTTTGGAACCGTAATTGGCGGTACGCTTCAAATCCCAAATCTCCACTTGGTAATGATCCACCGCTTCCACGAATGATGCGTCCAGCGGATCGCTGAAAGTGACCCGCACGCCACGAGTTGTTGCCTGCATGGACAAGGGTACGTGAGCCGGTTGGCCCGTGTAACGCACCCGATAAAACCCTCCAGCTTGCTGCTGATTACCGGCCCAGGCAAACATGCCCGCGGTGTAAAGTTGGCCATTGACCGGATGAAAGCGACCACGCATCACCCCGGTTGGAAAAGCTTTCATGGGTAGCGCACACATACC
>Ga0181585_10000728_pt1 | contig 27963 bp, 19 predicted proteins | sample 071ome_29_FD_132469 | JGI IMG/M metagenome (GOLD analysis project Ga0181585, IMG submission 132469) | Coastal salt marsh microbial communities from the Groves Creek Marsh, Skidaway Island, Georgia - 071407BT metaG (megahit assembly) | ecosystem: Environmental > Aquatic > Marine > Intertidal...
AAATATCCGGGGCTGTATCAATTAATGATACAGCCCTTTTTTTCTTCCTGTTCGCCAGTTCCCTGACATGGTAAGATTTGAGCCCTTGAATGTTGCGCAAGTGAGTCTTATGAAAGCTATACCTGTACTTCTAATATTCCTGTTTACATGGATAATACCAGCCCAAGCACCACAAACCCGTCTCAAGATTCACCTCAAACCAGCAAGGATTCTCCCACTGGCCAAAGAGAGTCTAATCAGCGATTTGTATCGCAAGGACGATCAGATTTACGCTGTTGGTGAGCGGGGCCATATCCTCAACGGTTCCTCCGTAGAAAACATGACTCAAAGTTCCTCGCCAGCCGATCAGTTCCTGACGGCAATTGCAGGAGACGGACACAACAGATTGTGGGCTGTTGGCCACGATTCAATAATTCTTGCCAGCACAAACTTTGGTAAGAGTTGGAGTGTCCATCATGTAAAAATTGATCCGGGAGATCCCCTCTTTGACATTATTTACCTTGGTGGAGACGAGCTTGTTGCGGTGGGTGCTTATGGTCTGTTTCTCAAGAGTATCGATGGCGGAGTCCACTGGAAGAAAATTTCCGTAGATGAGGAGGAGCCTCACTTCTATCAGGTGAAATCCTCAGGGGATCATCTTTACCTTTGCGGTGAGTTTGGAAAGGTTCTGAAAGTCTCCAAAAATGGTGAGTTTCTCGAACAATATGATTCAGGAACAGAAGCATCATTCTTTGGAATGGAAGTCATCCAGGAGGACGAGTGGATTGCCTATGGTCTTCGAGGCAGAATTTTTCATTTCAAGGATGGAGAATCGCAACGACTGGAAACCGGAACCCAGGCGACCCTGTTTAACTCGATGCAGTTTGGTGGCAAAGTCTATTTTACGGGAGCCGATGGAACTGTCTTGAGTTTTGATGGCAAGTTAGTCAAAAACCTTTCTCTCAAAGAAAGAATTCATGTTACAGATGCACTCCCCTTTGGCCCCTACTTGCTTTTGAGCACTTCCAAGGGCTTTCGAAAGACACGGTTTTAGATTATGGATAAAATTGCAAAAAAACTGGAACATGTCGTCTTTGGCATTCGTCCGATTTTGATTGCTGTTTTCGCAGTCATCACTCTCTTTTTAGGATACAAGGCTTCGCAGCTAAAAATCGATGCGGGTTTTGAAAAGCAGTTACCCCTCAAACACGAGTTCATTCAGACCTTCCTTCAGTACCGTGATGAGTTTGGAGGAGCCAATCGCCTGATCATCTCTGTTTCTCCTCGCGAAGGAACGATCTACCAGAAAGAGTTCTTTGAAGTCTTCAAAAAAGTGTCTGATGAAGTGTATTACCTTGATGGTGTCAATCGCTCCTCCATTCAGTCACTGTTTACCCCAAACGTGCGCTTTGTTGAGATTGTAGATGGTGGTTTCAGCGGAGGAAAGGTCGTCCCGGCAGACTTCATGGGAACCGAGGAGGACATCGAAAGAGTCCGAAAGAATGTTCTAAAGTCTTCTATTGTGGGCAGGCTGGTAGCTAACGACTTTACTGCTGCTGCCATCAGCTTTCGCCTTTCAGAAATCGATCCAAAAACTGGTGAAAAGCTGAACTACTTCAAGGTGGCTGACCAACTTGAAGAGAGTATTCGAACCAAGTATGAAACCACTAATATTCGTATCAATATTATTGGATTTGCGAAGGCAGTTGGTGATGTAGCCAAAGGGGCCAAGGGAGTACTGAGCTTTCTTGCTCTTTCCATCCTGATGACTCTCTTTCTGATCTACTACTTCATCAAGTCCTGGCGTTTCGCCTTTTTACTCATCCTTTGCTCCCTTGTGGCAGTAATCTGGAATCTGGGAATGCTTCCCCTGCTTGGGCAGGGCCTCGACCCCATGTCTATTCTGGTTCCATTCTTAATTTGTGCCATCGGAGTTTCTCACGGCATCCAGATCCTCAACGGGGTCAATTACTCCATTTATCAAGGGAAGGATTGCTATGAAGCTGCACGGGAGAGTTTCTCAAGACTTGTGCTTCCGGGAATTATCGCCCTTTTTTCCGATACCATTGGCTTTATCACCATCCACCTAATAGAGATTCGCATTATTCAAGAGCTGGCCATCATCGCTTCTGTTGGGGTTTTAGGCCTCATTCTAACCAACCTTGTACTCCTGCCTGTACTGCTTTCTTATTTGAAAACCAAACCGGAACACAAGGCTCGTATCGTTGAGAACTACCAAAGCAAAAAAGAGTTGTGGGTCAAACTCAGCCTCTTTGCCGATCGCAGATTTGTCGGGATTACTCTTTCCATAGCCTTGAGTGTCTATCTCGCGGGCTGGGTTCAATCGCGAGATTTGAAGATCGGTGACTTGCATGAAGGGGTTCCCGAATTGCGTCAGGAATCGCGATACAACATGGACACCAAGGAGATTGTAGAGAAATACAGTATTGGTGTGGATATTCTCAATGTCATCGTCGAAACCACAAATGATGCCTGTATTGACCACAGAGTCATGAAAACAATTGATGATTTTCACTGGGTTATCTCTAACAATCCCAATGTACAGGGAGCAATCAGCCTTCCCTATGTTGCTAAAATTGTAGCCGCCGGCTGGAACGAAGGACATTTCAAATGGAGGGAGTTATCTCGCAATAGCCAAAATCTTGTTCAAGCGGTGAGCGGCATCGAAACTTCCAGCGGCCTACTAAACTCCACCTGCAACGTGATGCCTGTGATGGTTTTTTCCAAGGACCACAAGGCGGAAAGTATCGAAAGTATCATTGCTGATGTTGAAAAATTTCAAAAAGAGAATCCCCATGAAGACATCAAATTTCGCCTTGCCACCGGAAATGTGGGTGTCATGGCGGCAACAAATGAAATTGTAGAGGATGCGCAGTACGAAATCCTGCTTTGGATTTATGGATGCATCTCCATCTTGTGTTTAGGTCTTTTTCGTTCCGTTCGGGCCTGTATCTGTGTAATCTTCCCGTTAACTCTGGTCTCGGTCCTGGCCTACGCGTTAATGGCCTACATGGAAATTGGACTCAAAACCTCTACACTACCTGTAGCGGCGTTTGGCGTGGGTATTGGTGTTGATTATGGTATCTACATCTTCTCCCAGCTTTTGGTCTATCTGCGCTCGGGAATGAAGCTGCGCGAAGCTTACAGGATCACTTTGGAGGCTAATGGGAATGCTGTTCTCGTCACAGGACTAACCCTCTCTTTATCCGTCAGTACCTGGATCTTTTCAGAACTTCAGTTCCAGGCAGACATGGGTGTACTATTTGCCTTCATGCTGGTTCTTAACATGATAGGTGCAATCTGCCTGATCCCTGCACTGGCCTGGATTCTCTATCCAAAAAATCGCTAGATCATGCTCGATGAAGTCTTGATTCGAGATTTGCATCTTCTGGCTTCCTACGCAATGACGGGGTTGATCTGGTTTGTCCAGGTGAACCACTATCCGTTAATGGCCTATGCAGACCCTCAACGCTACGCTGAGTTTCATCAAAAGCACACGGCACTGACAAGTTTCGTTGTGATTCCTTTTATGTTGACAGAAATCATCACAGGAGTCTGGTTATTTGCCTATGGCTCCCAAAGTTCTGTGGCCTATGAATACTCCTTCTACCTGCTTCTGGTGATTTGGGTGAGCACCTTTTCCCTTCAGGTACCTGCCCACAACAAGCTGGTCAATGGTTTTGACGCTCAGGTTCATAAAAAACTCGTTCGCAGCAACTGGATCCGAACTCTGGGATGGAGTGCTCGCAGCCTCATTCTGTTGACGATCTTGTAAAGCCCCGACTTGCTGGAGATCTTGTGCTAACTGGCGATTCTGCAAGACCCTGACTTGCTTGAAGTCTTGTGCTTCCAGGGACCCTTAAAACTCTGAATTGCTTGAAGTTATGTGAATAGCTAAATTCTGATTCTTGAAGGCGCAAAAGCTCTAGGGTATATCCAAATACTGCAGGTAGCCTTCTCTTAAAATCAGAACCACAGACCCTGAATGATCAGCCCAATCCAGATCCCGCAGGCTCGCTACATCGGGAGTTCTATTTTCTCCCACCTGAACGATCACATCACCTTCCGCCAAACCAACTGCAAAAGCAAAACTCCCCCTGGAAACCCTCGCCACAAAAACACCTTCAACTCTCTGGCTCAATCCAAGGCCCCTTCGCAATCTCGGAGTGAGATCAGAAACTCTCATACCCGTTTGAGTTAGACTTAGGGAGTTTCCGGGACGACGTAAGTTCGACAGCTTCTTCGTGGAGTGGGACCCACGCTCTGACAACTGAACCTTTAAGTCGAGCCATTCGTTATTTCGAATAACCTGCAAATTTGCATACTCACCAATGGGAACTTCCTGAATCTTTCCAACCAAGACTTCACGATTCGGAGTCAGAGAACCATTCACCTTCAAGATGACATCCCCTGCTTTCAGTCCAGCTTTTGATGCGGGTGTACCGTCTATGACATCGCCTACCAATACACCCTTGGCCAACTTCATTCCCATGGATTTGGCCATCTCTGGAGTCAAATCTTCGATATAAACACCCAACCAGGAGCGCTTGACTTCGCCATATTTTGCCAGATCCTTCACTATTCGATTGGCAAGATTAATCGGGATGGCAAAACCAAGTCCCTGCCCCATGGGATTTATAGCCGTATTGATTCCGATGACTCTACCCTGCAAGTCCAACAGTGGCCCTCCGGAGTTCCCCGGATTGATGGAAGCATCTGTTTGAATCAAATTGTTATAAGCTGTTTCTGAACTGATATTCAAAGACCGGCCCTTGGCAGAAACAATACCCAGAGTCACCGTATGATCCAGCTTGAATGGAGAACCAATCGCAATGACCCATTCTCCCACCTTCAGCTTTGAACTATCACCAAACTGAGCCACATAAGATGCAGGGAATTTGCCTGAAAAGTCTTCATCATCAATTTGAAGAACCGCCAAATCACGACTTGGGTCTCCGCCCAGATAGCGAGCGTTATACACTTTGCCGTTTTTCAGGGTGACCGAAACCTGGTCAGCCTCCTGAATCACATGATGGTTTGTAAGAATCAGGCCACTTTCATCATAGATAAATCCGGTCCCAATACCACTTTCTCGAGGCATCACATTGTTAGGCACCTTGAAGAAGAAATCAAAGAGTCCACCCAAACCTCCTGGCATTCTGCGAACAGAATAGGTTTTCACATTCACCTTCGCGGTAATGTGGACAACCGAATCACTCGTCCTCTCCACGATTTGAGCAATCGTATTGTCTGCCAGGAAAGAAGAGCTTGCCGGCCAAAGATTGTTAAGAGAAAGGAAAGCTAAAAACAGGATTTGTAGACATTGATTTCTCATGAGATCTTCTCCTTGTTACAAAGCAGATTACATCAATTTATCCATTGATTCGCAAAAGCCGTACCACGCTGATTCAAAAGATATTTTTCAATCTGAAACAATTGAAAACACTATTGAGATTCAATTTTTGACTTGGGCTTTGAAATGAAAATCTCCAACTCAACCATGCGTCTCAGTCCAGCAAGGTCCTCCCCCTGCTTTTCCATCAAATGGTATTCGAGTTTTGCTGTGAGCAACTTTTCGCGAAAGACGTTCTTTTGAACAATCTCACCTTCAACCGAGAGCTCTTCACTCTCCCCAAGTTGCTCCTTCAACTCTTCCTTGAGCTTTCCATAGATTTTATCAGTATCCCGATAGCCTCCGCGAAAACTGACCTTCTGAAGTCGGCTCTCTTGAAACTGAAGGATCATTTCCATGGGAACATTGAAAAGGCCATCTCTGTAAATCAAAAGCTCCTCTTCCACCAAGCCACCTTTTCCATTTTTCTTGTGTGCATAGATTGGAGTCTTGATTCGGCGCTGCACTTCTTCGAGGCTCATGGAGAAGTCCAGATTACGAAAGTCACCACTGCGCAGTCGCATGGACTTTTCCTTCTGTGATTCAGTCAATCTTGATTCAATAGATTTTTTGAGCTGAAATGCTCTACCGGGAACGGACTCCTGGCTAGCGGCAAGACTTGCCCAGGCATGAGCTCTGGCCAAGTCCTGAGGTTCCTTGTTGTAAATCAGGGCCAAACGTAAGCGAGATTCATAATTTCTGGATCTCGCCGCTTTTTCCAGCCATTCCAGGCCTTTCTCCCGATCGACTTCACCAAGCAAACCTCTTGCATAGCACAGTCCAAGCTGCAACTGAGCGGAGACTTCTCCATCCCTGGCTGCCTCCTCGAAGAGTTCACAAGCTCTCTTCTCATCTTTCTTGATACCCGCACCAGATAGTAAAAGAAGTCCAAGATTTAACTTTGAGGCTCGACTACCCTTTTTTGAAGCTTTCTCCAACCAGATTGCAGCCTGCTCGTATTCCTTCTGTTGAAAATAGAAGGCACCCAATATTGCCTGATCCGAAGTACTGCCTTTTAATGCCCCTTGAGAAACCTTGCGAAAATCAATGGCACTGGAGTGCAGAGTACTCAGCAAAACAAAAAAGATTAAGCCTCTTTTGAGCATTCTCAGGGTTGTGTAGTCCCATCTCGAGGAGGAACAGAACCGTCATCTGCACTTGCCGGTGTACCATTCTGAGTCATGGAAAAACCAGACTCACCAATAGCATCCATGGAAGTAAGGGAAACATAGTAGGTTGTCCCATTCTCCAGACCCGGTAGAGTGTAAGGCGACTGAACCCCGTCAACTTTGGTCGAAGGGGCCATAAAGGGAGATGTAGAGTAGTAAAGATTGTAGGAAGTGGCTGACTCCACTCCGTCCCACTGAATTGTCAGCTCCTTGTCACCAGGTAAAATTACGATATTGCTGGGCGTTTCCAGAATTTGCATATCCATTTTCACCGTAATGCTGTCCTGGGCAGTGACCAGATTACGCACTGTAAGTCTTGGAAACTCTTCAGGGGGAATTTGTGATTTGAGCAAGGTCTTGAGATTAACTGCCAGTGATGAAAACTTGGCTGTCACCATGTCCTTGTTCGAATGAACACTCAGAAGTTCAAATTTCTGGTTTCCCGGAATCGCTGCTGCAAATCTCTTTTCAATCAATTGATTGATTGCATTTCCCCAGACTTTGAAAGTACTCGACAGCCCTTTACTCACAAGAGTATTCACAACCTTATTCACACAGGCACGGGTGAAGCCCTTGGATAAAAAGGGAATCTGATCTGGATCAGGCTTCCAGTTTTTGCCAATTCCCAGCTTTAGCTCAGGACTGAGGATTGCCATATTGTCCTCTGCGCTCATTTGAACCCTGACCCAAACTACACTGGTCGCTCCCATGTACTGGATCTTGGAAATCCATGGCCATTTCACGGCAAAGCGCCATTCCACAGGAATATCAAAGCTGTCATTGCGCTGCCAGTATTTGTTGATACCCTCAAACTTGAAAACTTTCACTCCTAAAGCCAACTTGGCAACACCCAGGTCTTTGGCAAAAACCTGAATCCAGCTTCCGAACTTCTCTTTCAATTTACCTTCCAGCAATGCATTGATCTTGGCGGCTTCCACTTTTTTCTCGATTTGGGAAACCCCCAGAGGAGCTGGAATTGCCTGAGTCTGAACTCGATCCACACCGTAAAGTTGCTCAAAAAGCGCTCTTTGAGAGCGCCCATCCGAAGCAAAGAGTGAAGCAAGACTGCTAACAAGAATGACTAGACTGATCAGTTTATGGCTCATGAAAACTCCTGTTTTGAGGGATATTTACTACGAGAAATTCCTGGAAAAGTTGCTTACTGACCGCTTTTTTTCAGTCGGAAAGGAACTGTATAGCAGGAAAGTGCTTCCTTGATCTTTTCTTCATCACCCTTTTGAAGTTCGATTTGTGCAAGAGTGCCCATTTTTTCATCTTCAAAGACCAGGATCTGAAAACTGGCATTCAGCTTGTTCAGCTCTTGTGAATACACTTTGTGAATTGCCTTGTGGCGTAAAGATGGTTTAAAAATCTTTCCTACCGGAGTCAGGGGGATTTCCTCCACGAATTCCACACGTACTGGAACAGCGGCCCTCTCTGGAACGGTGGATTTTGCAAACTCTCGAACCTGCTCTTCGCTGACCTTGCCCTTTGCTCCAGACTTGAGTTGAACAAAAGCGACTGGTACTTCGCCTGCATGAGCGTCCGGTTGACCCACTGCGGCAACAAGCTCTACCTCTGGCATCTGAGTGATGGCCGCTTCAATCATAGCGGGATCAATATTGTGCCCCCCTCGAATGATCATATCCTTTGCCCGGCCTGTGAGCCAAAAATAACCCTCTGCATCCATTCTGCCCAAATCACCGGTATTTAACCAACCTTCCCCCGGTTTTCCATCGGCCCAGATTCCTTCATTCTTCGATTCATCCGTATATCCCGGAAAGATATTGGGACCCTGAATTAATACGGTACCGATCTCATTGACCTGACAATCCCGCACAAACTTGCCCTCTTCATCCAGAATGGCAACCTTCATCCCCTGGTAGGGGAACCTCAATCCAATGGAGCCTATCCTTGACTCTCCCAGGACAGGATTACAACTGCTTGCGCAAGTGCCCTCAGTTTGTCCGTAACCTTCAATGATTCTCAGTCCGGTCAGCTTTTCAAATCGACGGAAGATATCAGGAGGCATTGGGGCAGCACCAGTAATCGCAAACTTGAGAGAGGACAGGTCCTGACCCTGAATTGGATACTTGAGAAGAGAGGAAAACACGGTGGGTACCGCACTGAAAAACTCAACCTGAAAGCGCTCCAGATGATCCCAGAAACTGGGTATCACATCAGGACTTCGATAACCTCCCGGGGTCATGAGCACAATCTTTGCACCTCGGATAAACGCCGCCAGCCCGGTTACGATACAGGCATTCACATGAAAAAGTGGCAATGCACACAATCCAACCCCACCTCGATCAATAGGCGCAACTTCTCCCAACACCCAGGCATCAAAAAGCTCATTTTTGTGAGAATGGCGAGCAAGCTTGGGAGTTCCTGTTGTTCCTCCTGTATGAAACAAAGATGCTGTTGTTTCCGGAGTGATCTCCCGCTCAAAGACCAGTCTGTCCGATGGCTGCTCTCTTAGCTCCGAATGAAAATCAAGAACCTGAACAGAACCCACAGGACCGCTTCGAAACAGGGCACGAACCATCATGCGCTGAAAGAAGGGCAAGTAGGCAGCCATATCCACAAGTAGAATTGTTTTCAAACTCGGGACTGAGGCCACCACCTCCTGCACTTTCTCCCAGATATCAGTCTTGGGAAATGCGGGCAAAGTGACCAGGACTTTGCTGTTGGCAGCCTTCATGATTGAAGCTATATGTTCGGGCTCCAGAAGTACATTGATGGGATTGACCACACCGGCAAGCTCGCCACCCCAAAGAGTGAAATGAGTTTCGGGCAAGTTCGGTAAAAGGAAAGAAACGGGGTTGTTTTCATCGACACCCAGGCTGTGCAAGAGATTGGCACATTGACGAATCTTTCCAGTGAGCTCACGAAAGCTGTAACTATGAGCGGCCTCACCCTTTTTGCCAAAGAACAAGTAATCAAGAGCTGGCAAATCACCAAACTCCTTTTCAGCTCTTTCAAAGACTTCCCAGGTGCTTTGGTAATCAAATCGCTCACCTAGAGGTGTTTTCTCATATTCTTCAATTTGATCAATGCTTGAAAAACCTGGCATAAGTACTCTCCTAAAACTTCAAATTCAATATAGACCAGCAAGCTTTTTACTACCAGTAGCAGAGCAAAATTTACGCCTTTGGGAATGGGGCCGCATGGTACAATTTAATTCTGATCTTAAACCGGGCTTAAGCGATTATGAAACAGAGTTTCGAGCATACAAATTTAAACTCAGAGACTATCAGTTTCTGGCTCTGACTTTTTGTCTTCTGCTTGTTGTTGGCCTGACTCCTTGGCTTTTTCAGGAAAGCGACAATATAAAAACTCACAACTCTCATCTGATTTTTGAGAGCACCGAAACTGCCTTCAATATGCACTTTGACTCTCTCTTGAGAATAAGTGAGCAAATCTCAAGTCGAACCAGGGCTGCTACTCTTACAAGAGGATTAATTGAAAGTCCGAAAGCCAAAGACTTCAGTAACCAGCTGACCATTATACTTCAGGATGCACTCAGCGCTGACGCAAGTATTTTGCAAATTTGCCGCTATCACAATAGCAAATTGCTGCTGGCAGTCCCCCGGGAAAAGACATTGTGCAACTCTGCCACTGCATCAAAGCGACCTTTTGAGATAATTGGCACGGAAAGTGGCTTAGATTAGGACGGAACTTCCCAAAGTTCCCTATGCCTTCGATCTTATCCTGTTTTCGAACTTTGCAATAGAGAGTGCTCTTGAACACCTCAAGCCCTTCGAAAACTCTACGATCGAGTTATTCACTACCCAAAGGCCCGCACTCAGGTTTAAAGTAAGTCACGGCCTCTTAAGGGTAGAACAGCTTGATAAAGTTCCTGAGTTTGACACGAATCAGGTTCAAGCCTACAACTTCCAGGAAACTCCTGATTCAGTGATCTTCTCAAAGAAATTGAGAGATCTGCCGTTCTATCTCAGATTAACCTCCTACAAAACTGAACTCAAGAAGGAGCAGAAATTACAGACCGCTATTGAGATCGACCTTCGTATAGAATCTAAGGATCAAAAATACCACTGGTACCGCCTCAATCTTAATTCCAGTGATCCAGCCTCTGAATTTGAGACAATTGAGGGCTCCATTCAAAACATCGACTCATGGAAATCTCAGGAAGCCAGTCTTATCAAAGCCAAGAAAGAAGCGAAAGGCTCTAATAAGGCCAAGAACAATTTCCTCGCAGCAATTTCTCACGAGATTCGAACACCTCTTCATGGCATATTGGGTGTTACAGAACTTCTTGGTCGAGAAGATTTGGGAAGCTGACTTTGACCTGGCACTCATGGATGTCCAAATGCCGGTCATGGATGGCTATGAAGCTACGAGAGAAATACGGAAACTGAAAGGGCCCAAGAGCCAGATTCCCATCATTGCCTTGACAGCCAAAGCTCTTGCCCAGGAACGAGCAGAGTGCTTTCGAGCCGGCATGAACGACTATTTACCCAAACCGGTTCGAACCCCTGATTTTTCCAGAGTGTTTGATCTTTATCTGGCTCATAAAAAGATGAAGAAATCAAAAAAACCACTGAGCACTCCTGATGCTGATGGCGAGAATGGACTTGGGGTTCCCCTTCCCGACTTCCTCGACAAGGACAGGCTGGAAGGCCTTTTACACGACCTTGGCGAAGAAGCTTTCCTTGAGTTCTATCCCGGCTTTCTGGAGGAGTTGCAAAGTCAATTCAGTGAGAAACTGCCAGTTCTTTTGGAATGCATCAATCAAGGCAAGCAAAATTACTCACAATCTCAAAGGCGTATCCTGGAATGGATGATTTCAGGAGCTGGGAGAGTGTTTTCTTCTTCTTGAAAAGCTGGATTCTGAAGATTGGCAGAACAAAGCGAAAGAACTACAGCATCAAATCACTGAGCAGTGGGAATTGATAGAAAACTGGATTTTATCCAGGGAAGAAAAACTGAATCGAATTGTCTTTATAGGCGAACCTTCAAACCATAATCTGATCTTACTCAAAAAATTCCTTAAGGATAAAAATTTGCAACTTGAAACCAAAGAGATTCATGATCCCCCTCAACTCAGAAAAGGGGATGTTTTGTGGGTGGACTCTCAATATCAGGATAGAATTTTTGAAGAGCTAAAGTCCTGGGAGACGCCCAGCAATTTGCCTGTGGTCTATGTGACTCAAGAGGAAGTCATTGATGATCTCGAAGATGTAGATGCTCTCTTGATTCCGCTGGAAGAGCCTTTGGTCAAGGGCAAGGTCAGACAACTCATAACCAAGCTGGAAACTCTTCTCTAAGAGATCTTTTTGCGCTTGAGATAATCTACGAGAAACGCGCTCAAAGAAGGAACAAAAGCCACAATCAGAAAGAGAGTCAACTCCATTGGATCTTCTCTGAGCTCCTGAAGGAACCTTTCCTGTCCTACTTTCACAACCACGGCAAAGGAAGCCGTAGCTGCCATAGCCAGCGCCAGAATCATTAGCAGGACTCCGATTTTTATGTATGGACTACTCCATCGAAAACTTTGCATTTCTCACGATTTTAACTTCTGAGTCCCCTCTTTACAAGTGCTCAGTTTGAGGTTACCAATCACAACGCTTCCGTATTCACTCACTCCCTCTACAATGCCTTGAATTTCAACACTTTGCCCGGAAGAAAGGGATAAATAAGACTGCTTCTCCAACCTGCCAATATAGAGTATCGAGTTCGCTGAAAACCGCGCAAAACCAGGCTTAAGCTGGGTCACAAAGACTGCTTTTGTTCTCAGAGAGGCACCTTTTGTGGGAACTTCTGAAGTGGATTGATTTAAGGTTTCAGTGCTTGGTGTAACCATCGCCAGATCCTCGGTAGAGTTTTTCTGGGCTTTCCCTCGTTTTCTGGACTGCTTCGCTTGAGTCGCTAACTTCGTTTGTGAGCCCGGACTTGAGGATGACCCCTTCTTTTGCCCAAACGCTGAATCCTGCTGTCTTGATGAAATAACCTTCTCTCTCGAGGGAGCAACTTTCTGTTTTGAAGGGGAAGCTTTCTTTGTCTTCTTGGCCATGCTTGAAACAGCAGGCGAAGTACTCTGGGGAGTCCCTGAGCTGAGAAAAAAATAGGTCCCACCCCCCAGGCCAATGACCAATGCCACTCCTGCAACAGCCAGAGCGCCCCTTGGTATCTTAAATCCTCTCTGCCCAGTGATGGACACTTCCATAGATTCTTTGGAAATCACTTCTGAGGTAATCTTACCAGGTGCAGGACTGATGTCTTCAGAGGACTCTGGTGCAGGACCACTCAGCTCCTCATCTCTTTTTTCGATGACTTCAGATTCAAGCTCCCCTTCACTCTTGACCTGTGCCTTACTTCCTTCACCCTTCTCAGGCTTTTCCAGTCCCCTCGTCTGAGAACCCTTTGGCGATTCGATTCCCAAAGAATTCAGATCAACATCAAACTCTTGCAACTTTTCAAGGAGCAGGTCTTTGCCCTGACCATCCGGTAGACCGGCTACGATTCGGGCGATTCCGAGAGCTTCCCAACCTTGAACCCAGTTGCGAAGATGGTAAGCAAGCTCCAGCTTGAACTCCTGGTCGAAGTCACCTTTCATCCAGTGAAGCAATAGCTCCTTTAGCTCAGATGTGGGATGATCCCAGTTGGAAAGAACATGAAGAATCCGCTCCTCATGCAATGCTCCTTTCTCACCAATGAAAACAAGACCCTGATAGGCAAGATCCTGACGAAAATACAAAACAGTTTCAATGCAGGAGTCAAAAAACTGATAATTTACCTTATCACTCTTCATAGAGTCTTGAAGCCATTCGTGAAAATGAAGGAGAATTCTCTGGTCTTTCAAATCAATCATCGCCTGGATTGCTGCGGATTGAACAGCTGAGGACTCGTGCTTCATAAAGGGAACAGCAAAATCAGCCCCTTTGGAAGAAGAGAACATGGTGCAAGCGTGTAACAGAAGCAACACAACCTCTTCCTCTTCCTCAAAAGCCAATGCTCTTTTCAGAAGCTGACTGAGCTCGGTGCTATCCAGACTCAACTCAAAGTTCATAATCTCGCGCAAGATTTCCAGCTTTAATTCTTTCGGCCCTGAATCGGTCAAAATTTGCTCAACTTCTTTCAGGCCCCGCTCTCCGGAGGAAGTATCCTGAAACTGTTCAGAGCCCAGGATATTGGCAGACTCCTTCGGGTCTGTCTCCTTCAAATTTTTACCTGAAATCTCACGATAAATTTCGTTGGCTTGAAAAACAAAATCTTCAGGCAAGCCCTGAATCTGAATCAACTCTTCCAGAAGAACCAGGATTTCCTTGCGATAAATAGAACGGGAACAGCTTAAAAAGGAATCCAGGGAAGTATAGGTTGCCTGAGAAAGCAGTTCTCTCATTGATGAAATGATCTCTCTTTCAAACTGCTCATAGCACCTTTGCCCAAAGCCACACAAAGCCCTGGTTCTTATCTCAAGATCATCGCTTTGTAGAAACGGGGAAACAATGGACAGCATGGAGGGTGACATAGAGGATACAAAGACTTCCAAACTTGCCAGACGAACGACCTGGGAAGGATGTGACATATGCTGCATGAGAATACGCAATTGTGCTTGGGAAGGAACTTCACTCTCGGGTAATGCTCGTAGCAAAGAGAGAAGTTGACCGGCATCGTTCGTATTACGAATCTGTCTTTCAATATCGCTTCCAGAGAAACTCTTCTCAGCCGTAGCCTCTGTTTGCAATTGGGAATCTGTAAGCTTTTCAAGCACTCTGTCGAGATTTGTTCTCAGTTCACCTTTTGCTCTTTGCTGAAGAGTTTTCAGGATTGGAACTGCATCCACAAAGCGAAGCTGAATCACGCTCCGAAACAGCAACTGATCAAAGCTCTCTTCCTGTCTTCCAATCAATTCCTCAAAGAGTTGTCCCAGGCGCGCATCTCCAAGGGAGAGCAGTCTCCGCCGGACAAACTCCCGTACCTTTTGTACCGGATGATCCAATGCCTTCAAGACTGTAATCAAAGCCGGCGTATGGCCAATATTGGACAAAAGTTCTACTGCACGAATTGCAACAGGAGCTTCTCGATCGTTTAATAAACTGACCACTTTTCGAAAGTAACGAGCACCGTCAAGCTGCATTAACTGAAGGGCTGCTATTTTATAATCTGTTCCAAGTTCCCTTCTCTCGAGAACCTGATCAAGAAGGTCCAGCCTTTGGTTCTTTACAATCCAGTGTAGCCCCTGTTTTTGAACCCTTGAATCCTCGCTATCCAAATTACTCAGAACTTTCTGGATCTGTTCAGGCTTGAGACTCTGATTCTTCTTTTGACGACCTTCCAGTCTTTCCAGAGCACGCTGAAACTCTCCCTTGAGCCGGGGATCGGTTTCCCGCTTGATAACCTGTGCGAGAACTATGAGTTTGTTTTGAGCGTTGCTGTGCAGCAAATCCCGAACAGCGCCGCGTCGAACGCTGCTGTCCGGGTGCTGTAATCTCTCTTTTACGTTGATCATCCCGTCAGGGAGTATACTCTACCAGCAAAGGATTCGCGTCAGGATCGAATCTTTCTTTGAAGTCCCCCAAAGGTCGCAGGGTTGGATCTTCATCACCCTTGATGTAATCCTGGCAGGAAAGTACATCTCCGGGAACACATTCAGTCAGGTACGAATCAGGCATGTAAGCTTTCCAGACGTACTGAGCAGAGGATGGGTAATCAATGGTTCTTTGAACCATTCCAAGCCTTGTCAGGAGCGTCATACCTTCATCAATAACCGAAGTGTAGTACATCCAGGCATGTCCAATGGTCACATCATGTTCCCAACCAATGTAATGCTGATTGATTCTGTTGCGAAGCGCTCCCTCACAGGTGTCCGGGTTTGAGATATCCCAAACCGTTTGCATAGTAGAGGTGAAGTTGGCATCCTCTCCCATAAGGTTGTTTTCTGCCAATCTCTGGGCATCACTCTTCCAGGCAATCTTCATCTTGGTCAGCATATGGTCCATGGGCTTACCCAGGGTAGGCTCTCTGGTCATAAAAAGAACCCAGTTGTACTCTTGTCGTTGAGCATCAGATCCAGGCACACGAACTTCCAAATCTTGAATGTAGGAAGTATGAGCAGCCATAAAATCGCTAATTGCCTTTCTGGTGGCCGTGATGTACCAGTCTTTTCCATAGATATTTTGAACCGTAGTCAGAGGCTCTGTATTCAAACGATTTCTCCAAACATTTTCAGCGCCTGGAACCGCAACACCCTGCTCCGCATAAAACTGAGCCAAAGCATCATGAAAAGGCTTGTACTTATCACACCATGGCTTGATGTTAGCCTCAGAACAACTCACTTCATTGTCATCATCTGTAATTGCGTTGGGATCAAACTCAACATCAGAGCCATCAGCATCGGGGTAGCTACCCTTGGTGTTCAGCTGGAACTGAATTTCATCACTGAGATAGCGATCAATCTGAGAGCTGTTTGCAGGCTTGATTCCACCCACTGCTGTATTGTCACGATTTGCATTGGCATCCAGCTCTCCACTAGAAACCTTTTCCATGTACTCTTCTTCTGCTTCTGCAGACGGAAAGTGCATAGCATAGTTGAGCTGCTTGGTCGCTGAATTCGCTGGCCCCAGAGCTAAATATGGGTCACCTTGACGAGCCCCACCCCAGCCTGAGAGTTTAGAGCCAATACGATCACTTCCAGGTCTGGTAATGATTGAACTCTTGTGGTTCAGACCATTCATTCGAACACCAAGACCATTGATTTGAAAGTAGTTCGGCTTTTCTTCTCCAGCAGACACTTTCACAGGTGGGAATGTGTTGTCGAGCTTGCTCAGAGTTGCTTGTGAAGTAGGAGCTCCTGTAGTTCTTCTCTTCACATCCTGAAAGTAGGGTCGATAGACAGTGGTTCTGTTAAAGACCATGTTCGTCCCGTTTGTTGGAAGCAAAATGTTTCCTTCGGGCATTCTCGCTATGTAACGTCCCTTAACAAAGTAAAGATCAGAGGCCCCGGATTGAAGCTTGTCCACTTCCTCATCCTTGAGTCGCATGTACGGAGCAATTCCCTCTCGTACAAATGACTTGGACTGATTGTCTCCAACGTCTACTCTGGCAACTTTTCCTTCCAGATTTCCATTTCCGGGAATCAGTAAAAAGAAACAGTAGTTATCATCGCTGGTGTACTCAATGTCCCCATCAGGAGTTTGTGCGATTGTATGATCCGGATCGCCAGTTTTTTCAAAATTGGTCACGGGGTGTTCAAAAGGAGTATCACAACGGGTTTGATCTGTCTTGTAAACCATTCCCGAAGTGTCTTTGATGGAATAAAAAGCATGTGCGTCCATACCCGGGCCGACCACATCATCCTTGGTCAACTTGCGCTGGCTAAAGCTTGAGCGAGTGGTGTAGGTCTTGTTCTTGGAACTGTCCTCTGTGTAAAGGTCGACAAGATGCTCCTCAAGAGACTGGTTTGTCTGAACCCTGTCAATTCCTCCACCGTCGACTGTACTCTGGTCTTCCTGGGAAAACTTGTCCTCAACCTGCCGGGCGTGGGAGTGTTCTTCTTCCGGCACCATTACATTATGCTCCGGAGTTGGGCTGTGATGTTCATGATCTGCATGGGCCGCAAAAGGACGATGCCATTCTTCATGTACGTATTCACAGGAATTCAGAGACTGGATACCCAATATCATTCCCGATACCGCGAGAATCCATAGTTTTCTTTTCATATCAATCTCCCTTGCGCCTAACGCTTTGAGCCCTCTGATGCCTTATTTTGCAAATCCAGCCCTCCAACAGCTTCCATACTAATGGGAACCCTGAGAGTCCTGGAGTTATTGCTTTTATCTACAGCGGTCACCTGAATAACATAGTCTTTTGGTTGGCGAAACTTGTGAAAAACCGTGAAATTAAACACCAGTCTTCCATTCACCCATCGAATCTCCGGAGGAGCGTCTTCGATTTTGAAGTCGTCCTTTTGAGTCGCGTCCGAGGCCCACTCCGACTTGCGGATGTAAAACTCGTCACCCGCCGGATCATCAATGGCTGGTTCCGGTCTGGAATCGAAAATACTTCTTTCAGTGATTCGAAAAACAACATCCTGAAAGGGATAGTATTTCTTGGTGCCATCTGGATTTGACTTGTGAGTATCAAGGTCATAGCCACCATTGGCATCCTTGTACCAAAAGGCCACATTGTCTTCCACGTAAATTTGAAATCGGTAGCGGGTTCGAATTCTTCCGTTCATTTCATTGGTAAACTGCAAAAAGGAGCTATTGTCCTTGTCCTTGTAGGACTTCACATTTTCATCCCATACGGGGTCATCATTTAGCCAGTCACCGTAACATCTTCCCGATCCACACTTTCCGGTAGAAAGATTGACCGCTCCCAAATCCTGGCTCCAGTCAATCCGGCGAACCAGTCGAAAGTAGTCACCGCCCAGAAGGTGCTTGTTATCTGGCAGGTCCAGGTTCAAAGAAGGGTCGTCCCAGTTAGAGTGTCTTCCGGTTATATTGTTATTGGGTAGGCCCACAACTTCCGATACTGCCCCGTCATACTTGAATGCTCGTAACCAGATATTCGGTCTGGTTCGATCGGGCACAACATGATATCCGCTTCCAAAATGATCTGTTTCCAGCCAGCCATCTGTTCGAAAATAGCCTGTGATTTCCGCGGGCAAAGAGACAACAAACAGAACCGCAATGAGTGTGTTGTAGATAAAATGCTGCATTAGTTTTCCAGAAGCCCTATACATAATTCTAGTCCTTTTACTGTTTGCCACAAGGGGGAGAACTCCCTCTGATTCAAAAATTCCATTAATTCTTCACTATTTTGCTGCGTATTTTGCCAATTGCGTTAGCCAGAGGTATGAGAATCTGTTTGTTTTCTACCTGAACATCTTTGGTGACCAGCCCCTGGACATCCAGTCCACTGAAATAAAGGAGCCTTCCTTGATGAACTGCACCAGCTGGACTTTCCCGAAAGCTCAGGTTGCTGGAAGCATCAGCTACAAAATCAACACCGTTCTCGCTTCGAAAAACTGTAGATTTACGAACTTCTTTCGAGCCATCAAGATAAATCAGTTGATTTCGATTCGTCAAAATTGTTGCTCCCTCTTTCAAGGCCATATTGCATTCACCCAGAGCCTTCCACTGCTTTCCATCGGCTGAACTGTAAGACTGACTCTTGCACTCCTGGCTTTCACAATGGCTTATCAGGTAATACCCCTGCTTTGTAGTGAACCAATAGGCATCCTTGAGTTTCACTGGCAGTTCAGACCACTTCTCAAAATTCTCAAAGTCTTCAGAAAAATAGAGAGTCGAGTCCCGTCCAGCAAAAACACCACTTCCCTGACTCAGAGTAAACAGCTTTGATTCCAGACCTTGAAGATGCTCGGGCTTAACGAAGCTTTCCCAGTAGCTTCCATCTTCCGTGGTGAGAATTCTATTCTCCAGATTTAGTGCATAGTGATCAAAGCCCAGGACTGAATCCTTGAAACAAACAAGATCTGCCAGACTTTTCCAGGCCTTTAGATCAAGCTTTGTCAGCTCTTGCAACACATTCTCGCTATCCAGCAGTGAAACCCCGCCTTTGGCATCCACAACCATTACATTTTCTCCGATTGATGCTGCCGCAATAACTTGTGCTGCGAAACCGGGCTTTTTAGACTCGAAGTAGTGACTCTGCTTCATTAAGAGAGCTGAGTCACTTTGCTCCCGGGCTGACAGTTCTGCTTGAATCTTCTTGGCCAGGTCTCCCATTTCCAGTTCAGGTTGACGCTTCAATAAAGCGGAGTACCCCCCCATTAAAGTTCTCAAAACTCCCTTTGCAGACTTGATTTTGGACAGTGCATCCAGGCTGCCTTCCAGCATTCCCGCCAACGATGATTTCAATAGCTTCTTGATCCTGGGAAAGTCATATCCTGGATCCAGGGCATAAAGTTCCATCATCACAGCGTCTGCAGAATACAGGGCATAATTCACTCCCGAGTAATTGAGCTCGGACACCAAACTGTTCCTGATAATTTCCTGCATTAGAGGTAGAAAAGGTTGTAGCTCAAGTTCATCCAACAGACGCAGATACCCCAGAGATTGCAGGATCAGACCCCAACTATCTTTTTTTGAAGCTTCTGAAACATTGGAAACAGAAGCCGCCAACTCCTCGATCGAAGTAGACTGAATCAGCCTTTGTGACTCGGTCGTCAGCCAGTCCCAGTCCATTCCTTCAGGTGAGTCTTTAGCCAACGTGAGATTACTACGAGAAAATGCCCAATGAGTCTGTGGACCCATACTCTGAAAAACCAATTGATAAGACCATGCTTTTTCAGGTCTTAATGGTGTACCTCCCAGACAATTGTAAGCTACAAAATTCTTAGTAGTCCTACATTTTACCTGAACTGGAACGGCCTTTGAATCTACAGAGTCCTTCAAAAAAAGAACCCTTTCGGCCAAAAAATTTGAACTTTCAGGCCCCACCAGACTCCAGTCATGGGCGTGAAGAATCGAAGCCTGCTCCACCAAATTTACAGAGTCCTTGATTTCAATCTTTTCGGATGATTTTGATGATCTGTCTGAAAGAGATTGATAGACCCATACCACAGAACTTGCTAAAAGGAGCAAACTGCTAACAAGCCACAAAAATCTCACGAATTTGCTCCCACTTTCTTAAAACCAAGTGTTCGAGAGCCTTCTTTCCTTTTCGCTAGTTCTTTATATCGAAACTGCATCAAACCGGAGTTTCGATCATAGCTGAAGTAAGCCCAGTCCAGACCGGGATGAACCAAGGTCTCTCCAAGCCTACCCTTCGCCTTGAGCTGCAAGGCCCGGCTTGTGCCTGCACCTTCCACAATCAATTCAAGTCTTTGCCCATCCCACAAAACAACATTCAATCGGTTAAATTCTCGTGGGTCATCGAGTTGCGGTAATTCCCAATCAATGACTTTGCTCAAAATTCCCAAAGCATGAGTGGATTGATTCCAGGATTCTTCTTGAGCCTTGATCCCATTTTGCATACCTTTCTCAAGAACACCAAAATACAAATAGGTAAAGACAGTACAGGCTAAACTAATCAAGAAGCCAGCGATTTTCATTACTCACCGACCTCGCTAACCCAGGGTAGTTCACGATTAGAAAGATAGCTGGTTCGACTGAGAGGCAAACTTTCACTTTTGACTGTCAAGAAGCTGGATAGTCTCTGCATGGAAGCACTCGCGCTTCCTTCCAAATCCTGAACTGAATCCAGGGAAAATTGATAGCAGACTCCTTCAAACTTGTCTTCCCACTCTTTCTTCTCCTGCTTGTTCAGACTACTCCACAGACTAAGGCCAACTGGATAAAAGTCTCTCTCTGTTAAAAAAGTACCTTTCTTTTCCTGTTTGATAATTGGCAAAACAGCTACGCAAGTTTCAATTGCCTCTTCGACGCTGGCAGGAGGCTTCCAGCTCACCACGTCATCAAAGAGACTCTTACTGGTTGATTGCAAAACAAGAAGTCTCGCCCGCTGATGAATCCGATTGAGTAAATCCTGATAAATTGTGGTTTCACCATTGCTTTTCAGGGGAACTCCCTTTTGATAAAAATAAAAAGCAACACTAAGGGAAAATACAATCGTCAGTAGCAACGGAGCCCAGACAAAGCCCTTGCTTCGAGCCATCCTATCCAATCTCCAATTCATTTGTATGCATATTATTCAGTCAGGTAAAGTTGATCATTCACCCGATTGACTTCACGACGGGCTTTTTGAATCAAGCGAATCCCTTCAGGACTTCTCATATAGGCTCGGAAAGCTCCCCGTTTGAAAGGGTCTCTTTCCCTGTAGTGCAAAGAGTCCCACCACAAATAAAATCTGCGCAAAACCTTGCGATGCTCTTGAATGTCATCACTGGAGTTGAGCTCATCATTCAATTTTTTCAAACTCCCCTTGTACTGCTTTGCACCCATCAAATCCTCAGCAAAATATTGCTTCTCCAAATCTTCAAGCTGCTTTTTGAGAGCGCCACCTTCCGCTGACAAATAATACTTGCCCAACGGAATTTCTTCAGGATTCAGGTTATGATCAAAAAGGCGATGCTGGTAGAGCTCATAAAATTTGTTGTGAACCTGTTCAAACAGCCACCTCTGCTTATAAGGATCTTGCTCTGCATTAAATCTTTCCTGAAACTCGCGATTCACCTCTGCAAAGGACTCCATGTTGTCATTGCTGGCCATCTCTACATCACTAAAGTCGAATGGCTCATAATCCTTGAACATTTTGTAATCAATGATTGGTGGAGCAAAGGGCTTTTCTTGACCGCTAGTCTGATCATCAACCAAAGCTTTGCCCATTTCCTGGGAAGACTTGGCCAGCTTGGTTCTCTCATTGTGAGGTAACCTTTTGACCAATGCATCGTGGGCCAGACGATCTTCCAATGTGTAGGAGTCGGAGAGTTCGGCAATTTTGAACTCCAGTTGTCCCAGTACATCCCTGACTCTTCGATACTGATCTTTGAGCATGTAGAGATTTGCGATTCGAAGAGCTGTTTGAGCTTCATAACGCTGCAGCAGTTTGTCCTCATAAAATCCCACCAGAGGAACATAGAACTTCTCCATCGCTTCCTGTTTCAAAATCAACATGCGGTAGATTCGCTGGTGCTGACGAGGCAACTCTTCAAGCTTCATCCGTCGGTAGGCTTGATGAAATGCATTAGCACGCTCCTTCAGGTATTTTTCCACTTCAGCTTTGTTCTTCTCGTCCGTTAACTGACGAAACTGGTCCATGACATACTCAGGCATTTTGTTTTCTCGAAAAATCCTGACGATTCCCATTCTAACTTTCTCTACCTGCAAACCATCTTCAAGGAGACGGTAATATTTGATCAAAGCACTGGGGTAGTCCTTGTCTTCAACATAGAATTCAGCAAGGCTTAGTCGATACAAAGCATCATCTCTTTTCTTAACCTGCCCTGCCAGTCGACCACATTTGTTCTTCGAGCGATAATCGCGAAACTTCATGGACTTGGCACAGGTCTTCACCGTATTCACCAGGTCACCCTTGGTGAAGAAGCTGATTGCAAGAGCTGTATACTCCTGAGGCAAGTCAAACTTCTCTGGAGTTTCCTTTTGCATCTTCAGAATTTCGTCATACTTCTTTTGACGCAGTAGTTCATTAATTTCCGGATTCTCTACAGTCTTGGCCATGTAATCGGGAGACCCCGGTGGTGGCCATGTCTCAATCTTGGGGACCGCTAAAGCGATCGATGTGAAACTGACAAAAGCGAGACTCATCAAAACTTTCTTCATGAAATACCTCATTCCGGGGACAGTTTTGCAGCGGCTCTATTATGCCATTTGAAGTCAAAACTCTCCAAGTTTCATTCTGGCTCTGGAATACGGGATGCAAAACTCAATCTCTCAAACTCTTTTTGAAAGGGTGTCTCTCCAAGCTTTTCAACTCTCCCGGTAGCCAGCTTAAATCGGTAATTTCCACTAATTGGATCAGGAACCCGGGATACTATACGATTGGCAAAACTATTAGGGTACAAATAGAACAGAAAAGTGACACCGGGACGAATTGAGTCATCATTGTTAACGATTGCCACTAACTCCAGACTATCGCTTTCTTTCTCAATGAGGCCCTTCTTCTGCAACTCCTCAAATCGATTCTCCTCAGCTGAATAACCAGCGTATCCATCTTTTTGGGTGAAAACTTTATTACTGCTCACACGAATCAAATCACCGGAACGAATCCCCCGCTTTTTGGCATCCTCAGGGTGCATTTCCAAAAAGTTAACCGGATACCTTTTCAAAATCTCTTCTCGCTGATAAAGGTCATCAAAACCCGATTGCCAGAGCTCGTTGATTCTTCCGTTCAAGACCCACAATTCATCTCCTTCAGGCGCAATCGCTTGATAGAAGTCAGAGAAGTAATTCCAGGGCGACTTGACCAAATTTGCTTTGCCACCCTTCCCGAGAAAACCCGAAATTGCCTTGGTGTAGGGATAGCGAGAACTACGGGATCTCTTGTCTTTTTGGTAAATCTGAAGCTCGGGGTTATGCAGGCGAGGAGTCCCGACGAGCTTATTCTCCAGGTATTGGATCGGAGCTTGAATTCCCTCAGTTCCAAAGCTCTTGAGCACATCGTGTGCCTTTTGATTCTTCAATCTGGCGTCATGAACCAGGGAGTCAAAATTAAAAATTGAGCGTCGGGAGGCTAAAGCAGCCTCTTCAAAGATGTCGTTGGAATCCTTCCAATCATAGCCGGAAAAACCCATCTTCTTTGCGATCAGAGAGACTATTTTCCAGTCTGGTAGTGCTTCACCAGGAGGCTCGGCAAGCTTGGAGTAAAAGCGAATTCTTCGCTCGCTGTTAGCTCTGGTGTAATCGCACTCTCCCCAGCCAGCAGCTGGTAGAACAAGATCGGCCAACTGCTCTCCGATGATCTCGGTAAGATAGAGATTTTGCTCCACCAAAACCAGTCCACCTTTATCTGTGCGCTCTTTCAAATCTTCAATTGCAGTCTTTATACTCTTGATCTGAGAAGGATGCTCCACCGTCTGATGACGCATTTGCCTTTCCAAACTGTTTGCTCCCGCCATGGAGCTGATCCAGTTTGTGCCCACCACCCAGGCGAAACGTAAATTACCACCAACCAGCCATCGATCCAGATCAACACACTTGCGATGGTAGCCTTCGAACTCTCTGGGTTGTATCAGTCGCGGAAAATGAGAAACGGTCATATTTCCCCGCTGGTGACCACCTAACCGTGAAAGCATTTGTCCCGGGCGATTTCCCGCGCCGCAGACCAGGGCCAATGAAGCCAGAGAGGCTGTTCCGAGATAATTGTTGGACCAGTACAGGCCTTTTTCGAAGAAGAAAGAAGACTTCACACGGCTTCCATCTTTCTTTGGTTTGGCCAACATTTCAGCGGCCTTTCTGATTTTCTCGGCTTTCAATCCTGTAATTTTTGAAGCTTCAGATAATTCGGATTCCTTTTGGGCAAACAGCCACTCCCGATAATCGTCTACCCCATCCGCTTTAAACTCAGGAAAACTGTTCTTCCACTTCCAGGGTTTTTTGTTATCTGCCTGCAGTCGATCAAATTTGTGATCCAGAGGTACCGTAATGAAACTGTTCAGAAAGTCGGTATCTTGCCAACCTTCTTCAAGAATGATTCGAGCCAGAGCCATATGCAAAACCGCGTCAGTCCCGGGAATAATATCGAGATGCAGACCACCATTTCGTTCTCCAAAAGCAACTCCCGAAGTCTTGCGAGGATTCACGAAAATCAAACGATTTCCACGCTCCCGAACCCCTTTCATAACCCAGTCTGTAAAAAGAGTGGTCTTGGTTTCATACGGGTCTGATCCCGAGAAGAACAGGGTTTCTGCAAGATAATAATCCTCATAGCAGGCACTAAAGGAATCAATCCCGGCATCTTTCAAACCTGGAGTCGAAGTAAACTTTCCAGGATTGTCATGATCTGCGTAGGCTGGGGACTGAATCGATTGCCAGGCTATCTTGCTTAAAGCGTAAGTGTTTTCAAAGAACTGATAGGAAAATCGCTTTTGGGCCCAGGCTGCCGGACCAAACTCATCCACCACATGCCCAGATACGGATGCAAAGATCTCGATAGCAAGATCCCAGGAAATGGGCTCAAACTTACCCTTGACCCGAAGCAAGGGCTGAGTTAATCGCCCTTTCTTTTTATTCATTCTTGGTGCAAATTTCTGTGCCAGACCCCGGCCACGAACCGAATGATTTCCCTCTCGATTCACTACTTTGGAGAGATGATCTGGAACAACGAGCAAATTGTACTTTTTTGAATCCAGCTCAATCACACTGTGCATACTTGGGCTTAGCCACAAATCTTGGCGTACATCATTTCCCAGATCGATTCCCAACGCATTCTCGCTCGCTCTTAAACCGCCAGTTTTACCCACAGGCCATCGATAACCCTTGTATCCACAAGCTATGGCGCAGTAATCACAAGCCGTAGTTAGAATTTCAGCATCTTTGGGAGGAATTGGTACTGCCATTATTCTCCTACTGTTCCATAAATCAGACTTCGAAATCCGCAGGCAATGAGATTTCCATTTTCAGACTTCAGCAAAACCTGCGCTAAAGGTTCGATCGCATGACCGGTGACCTGCATTCCATGACGAGTCAGATCATAAACGGCAAGATGATAGGGACATGGACCCAAACTGTAGTTGCTCGCACTGAATTCTGAATCAAGTGGAGCTCCCATGTGTGGACAGACTGTGTGGAAAGCAACAATATCCTGATCTTCACCTACCCCACTGCCAGCGGGAACACCCAGTTTCACCAGCAGAATCTTCTCAGAACTTCCCTTGGGATACTCAAGAACAAGAGGCACCCCCTGCTCCAGGTCGCCAAGCTTGCAAAGAGGCATTTCTTCGAAAAGAGCTTCCCTTGCCTGGCTGATACCGGGGGCAAAAACAGACTGAAAAATGACAATGGATGCAGTCGAAAGTATGAATTTACGGCGTGAGAGTCCTTTATGACACTCCATAGTCAAAATCATAGTCTTCACTACAGCAAAATTGCAAGGAAGTCCCCCTTACTTTTCATTTCCGTCAAGATCATTTAAAATTTCTGAACCATTTTAATCAGTTTTTCGTAGAAGAATTTGAATACTCTTCTCAACGAAGGTTCTGAAATGTTTCGTTTTGCTATTGTTTCTCTAATTCTGGTGAGCTCCAATCCTGCCATGGAAATGTTTGAAGGCATTGAGAACTCCGAGCGTTTTTCCCAGCAAGCCGGAGCCACAGCAGCCAGTGCTGAAGTCAGTGGACTCGTTGAAAGTAACGGAAGCACAGTTTTGCAACCCCACGAAGGTGTGACCTTGTTGATTCCAAGAACAGAAGAAGACTACAAGGCGAATCTGGCGAGTCTGGGTCAATGGCAGAGCAGCATCCTGGAGAAGTTTCGTGCCTTTGCCCAGAGAAGCGAGCAAAGAGAAGGAGCTCATCAAGTCTTTGTATACCTTTTCAAGAAAACCCTGCTTCCTGTTGAAAAGAAGTTTGGGTCCAACTACACAGTAAAAGATGGTGTCAAAAGGGAGCTCGAAGGAGACCTGGAGACACTGCAGAATATGCATTGGATGCTTCATGATGCCCTGTTTCAGTTGCAGGATATGGTGACTCGAAATGAAGCAGACAGCAACCTGGTCAGTGGAGCTGACCTCATTACCGTCAATCGCGGTCAAGTGGTGAATGTTCAAACAAATTTACGAATGCGCTCTCAACCAAGCACCAGTTCGCGAATCATTGCAAGGCTGGAAAACGAAACCCCTCTGTTGATTTTGGACAAGCAAGGTGACTGGTACAAAGTGCGTGCAGAAGAAAATGAAGGTTATTTGTATCATCGCTATGTAGAGGTAACTTCGGGTGGACAGAATTTTCAGAGTCAGGGTGAAGATACCCTGGACGAGTTTTACTTCAATCTGGTTGATGACCCAATGAATCGTGGCGTTCCTGTGGAAAATGCCAAGGTCGAGCTCGAAGGTACAGTGGTTACAGCGTCAACTAACCTGAATGTTAGAGACCGTTTTGACAGAAACAATATTGTAGGGAGCCTTCCAAAGGATTCCAAGGCGAAGATTGTCAGTAGTTTTCTGATGGGAATTGAACCTGTTGGTTATATTGTAAAAATCCCGCCTCGCTTCAAAACTGCCAGCACAGACAAGGGTTTTGTGCCACACAAGTTTTTTCAGGTTCAAACCAAGGAAGAGAAAATCAAACTCTTTGAGTGTATTCGTCTCACTCTTGCAGGGAATGCCCAGGAACGTCTGAGTCGCTATCACGAGCAACACAAAACTCATGTAGAAGAGCAAGATCGGCAAGCCGCACAGCAAAGAGAAGAAGCTCGAACTCAACGAGTTCAGCAAGCAGTAGAGCGGGTGAATAGTCGTATTCAATATCTCTTTGGCACAGAAAATGGTGGCCGTGGATATACTTTTGAAAATGTGAACGCAGAGAGCCACCCTCAAGCCTTTGAATTGAAGACTCTGCTGGAAAATGAAGAAATGAGTGCTTACTTCAGCCCTCAGACAGGGTTCAATCAGGAAGCAGTAAGTACTCACATGGCGACTCTGGAAACTGAAGAAGACAAAGCTGCATTCATAAACAGTCTTGAAGAGTATGAAGCCCGACTGACCGAACTTCTTGGCAGCGAAAATGTGGTTGAGCAGTTAATGAATGTCAACGACCAGGATGGTACGAATGCAGTAACCCGAGCCAGCGAAGAGGCTGGTGGTGAAGAAGAAGTGGCACCTGCTGATGAAACACCGGAAGCAGAGGAAGGCCCGTCTCTTACTGCACAACAAATGGCCTTTTTGAGGCATTTCAGAGATGCTCGCCAGTGGAATCAAACCGCTGTGGAGTTTCTTGCTCGCCAAGGCGACGACGTTCCCCAGGCAGTACAGCCAAAGGGAAATATCACACCTCAAAAC
>Ga0181585_10000733_pt1 | contig 27923 bp, 22 predicted proteins | sample 071ome_29_FD_132469 | JGI IMG/M metagenome (GOLD analysis project Ga0181585, IMG submission 132469) | Coastal salt marsh microbial communities from the Groves Creek Marsh, Skidaway Island, Georgia - 071407BT metaG (megahit assembly) | ecosystem: Environmental > Aquatic > Marine > Intertidal...
AACGGAGTCGGTAGTGGGATCTACTTTTACCGACTCGAAACTCCTCGTTTCACGCATACGCGAAAAATGATGCTCATAAAATGACGGAGGAGATCACACAATAGAAAAGGCGTCCGACTATGATAAGGTCAGACGCCTTTTCTATTGTTGAGCCCTATATAAAAGACTTATAACTGATTCTTTTGGTTTTCTAAAATCTCGTTAACGACTTCTACTAGCCGTTCGATATCTAATGGCTTAGCTAAGTACTCTACAAAACCGGCCCTCAGTCCTCGCTCGCGACTTTCCCAATCAGCATGACCGGTCAATGCAACAATAGGCACCGAAGACAGCTGCTCTTCATTCGCTATTTCTCGAAGCACTTCGTAGCCGCTCATATCTGGCAAATCGATATCGAGTAACACTAAATCCATACGCGTAGAGCGCATGCATTCCAGGCCCTCTACCGCCGAATTCGCCGTCTGTATTTCGATAGAGAAATAGCGCTGAAAAATATGCTCTACAATCTTAGCGTTGATGCGATTGTCTTCGACGTATAAAACACGAGTATCATTCTTTTTAGTTGCCTGTATCTCAATATTCTCAGAACGCATTTCCAATTGATACGTTGCCCCACTCTCTTTGGATACGGGAACATCAATCCAAAAAGTTGAACCTTTGTCCTTTACGCTCCGTACGCCTATCTCACCATCCATCAGTTCAACAAGCTGCTTGGCTATAACGAGTCCAAGGCCCGTTCCTTCCACGTCAGACCTTGTGGCCTCTAACCGTTCAAATCGCTCAAATAGACGTCCCTGTAACGTTTCGTCGATACCCCAACCCGTATCCTCTATCGAGATCCTCATCTGTTCTGCGTCAACTAAATCAACAGTTATATGTACGCTACCACCTGGGCGATTATACTTTATTGCGTTGGACAATAAATTGATCAACACCTGGCGAATACGCATCCTGTCAGCGAGAATCCAAGAACCCCGACAAGTCCCCTCAGTAATACGCACATCGCTTGCCTGCGCAACTGGCATCATCATCCGCACGACATCGTCAATTTGCTGGGTAATGTCGACCGGAGTTATATCTAGATCAATGCGCCCAGATTCTATACGAGCCAAGTCGAGCAGATCGTTGATCAACTGCAACAAGTGATCGCCCGAGTGCCGTATATCTTGCAGCAAAGACCGATGTCCTGGAGCTAGGTTTTCCACTTCTAAGAGCTGGCTAAAACTCATAATCGCGTTGAGAGGCGTGCGTAATTCATGGCTCATCTGCGCTAAGAAATCGGATTTTTCCCGGTTTGCTCGATCCGCTTCTTCTCTTGCTAGATGCAGCGCCTCTTCCATCTCTTTGCGCTCTGTTATATCTTCTGCTTGGCCATCGATGTACACCTTTCCACCCTGATCTACAAACATATATGCGACGACCTTTATCGTCCGTTGCCGACCGTCTGGATGGGTAAATTGCATATCCATCTGCTCACTCATGCCAGGCCGCATATTCGCCAATTTTTCTGAGGCTTCGGACATCGTTTCCGGTTGCCATTGGACTATACTAGCCCAAGGCTTACCAATAGCATCTTCGCAAGATATGCCAAAGATACGTTCAAACGATTCGCTAAGATCGATTAACGTGCCGTTGCTCACCTCGTGCCTGTAGAAGAAAATGTTGGTCTCGGGATCGTCGAACCAATTGGAGAAGCGCTCGGATACACTGTTCGGGAGCCGTTCGGCTTGGTTCCATACCAAGCGAGAGCTGGACGAACCTACGGCAAGCGTGCTAGTAACCCTGAACCGATTCTCCTGTCCACCACAGAAACTGCAATTAATCAACCGAACAACAGACCCTTCGCGCTCCAAATCATCCCCAAAGCCGTCCCCATTCATCTCCTCGGGACACCCAAGACCCGCTAGTTCATCTGAGGACAGAGCAAAGAAGTCTTCCCTACTGCAGTTAAGCAGCTTGAGCATCGATTCGTTGATATCGAGTATCTGTCGCGAATCGAAATCACACACCCACATTGGAAGCGGAGATTGAGTAAACAACGTGCGGACGTGAGGGTCTTCCATTACCGTCATTAGGATTTACCTCCAGGCAGGGTTGCTCGGGCCAAAATGCTTAGACACAAGAGCAGTACTCAAATAAAAGTGGATATAACAAAAGAAAAAACAGATACTACAAAAAGAGCGGAAATGTGTTAGAATCAGTCTCGTTCACCCACAACGGCAAGAATCTCTGCTTCTGCGGCTATTTCTTCCCCTACAAATGCTTTTGCCGCCATCTTACAAGAGATACCGCGCTGTCGCAAAACGTCTAATTCTAACCTCAACTGGTCACCGGGAACAACCGGGCGACGAAACCGGCAACCGTCAATACCCGCAAAGAATGGAACCTTGTTTGCCCGATCTTCCATACTGTGCAACATCATAACGCAGCCGGCCTGAGCAAGCGCCTCGACAATTAATACGCCAGGCATAACGGGATAGCCCGGGAAGTGCCCCTGAAAAAACGGTTCATTGGCGGTCACATTTTTTATCGCGACAACGCGCTTACCCGGCTCCATCTCAACAACGCGATCTACGAGAAGAAAAGGGTAGCGATGGGGCAGTATATCTTGTATCTGCACCAAGTCCAGGGGCACTAATTCCTCAGAGGATGCCATACGCTCTACTGGCCCTGTTCCGTGCGCTGCTCGTCCAACGCCTCTAAGAGCGTTTCCGTCAGGTCGTAATCCTCTCCCGCGAAAACGAGACCACTGCTCGGTGCGGCAGCATCAAAGACGAAATCGTATCCTTCTTCTTCAGCCAACGTTTTAAGCGCATCGTTGATCTTTTTAAAAATGGGCTCTGATAGTTCGATGTTTTTCCGCATCAACTCGCCTTCAGGACCGAACTTTTCCTGCGTAAAGGCCTGCAATTGGCGAACCTTCTCTTCAAAATCGGCTTTGATTTCTGCCTTACGGGCTTCACTCATCAGCAATTCCTGCTTGCGAAAGTCTTCCTGTAGCTTCATCAGCTTGGCTTCGCGATCCTTCGCCTGATTTTCGTAGTCTTGACGCAGCTGATCTAACTTCCGCTGTGCCTCGCGGAACTCGGGCAGACGCTCTTTAAGCACTTCCGAATCGATATAACCAATCTTTATCTCAGCCCATCCAGCTACAGGTGCAAGCGTGCAAACAAGAGCCAGGGCCATAAGGGCGATGCGTTTCATAGAAACTCCTCTTTGTATTTCACTAGGCGAGCATATTAAAATAAGGTTCCACAGCCATTTTTGAAACACATCCGTTGACTGGGCACAAAAAAGACCGCTTAACGCTTAGAAAAACTGGGGACCAAATTGGAAGTGCGTATGCCATCCTGCCCCTGATCCATCAACCTTTTTTCGGTCAAAACCGTAGCCAAAGTCGAAGCCTATTAGACCGAGCATAGGCGTCATAACGCGGAATCCAAAGCCCAGTGAACGGCGTAAGTCAAGCGGGTTTAGATCGGGAATATCATTCCAGGCATTTCCTGCGTCGGCAAAGAGAATGCCGTACACCTGCTGCTCGGCAATGGGAAAACGGTATTCCATATTGACGACAATCATCGAGCGTCCCCCGAGCGGGACGCCGGAGATACGCGGGCCGAGTGAACGGTCGGGATACCCCCTAACCTGGCCATCCCACATATCAACGCCCCCGGGAGAAAAGCGCTCCCAAACCGAGAGATTGTTGTCATCCCAATCTGAAAAACCGTCTACTACCGCAACTTTTGATTCGAGGCTAAAGACAAACTTCCACCAACTTGGCTGATAGTAGTTGACGGAAACTTCGTGCTTGTGAAAGTCGACGTCACCCGCAACCAACGACGACGCCAATTCGGGACGGTAGGAAATTTGCGAGCCTTTTGTAGGAAACTGAGCCTGATCCCGCGTATCTCGAGAAAAAACGAGTTCGAAGCTACTGGTAGTAATGGGCTCATAGCGGTTACCGTAGACGCTATTATCCAGTAGCGATAAGTCGAAGTCTTCGCCAAAATCCGTATAGCGCTCACTCTCCAACCTATATCCAATCGACACGCTCGAGTAGGCGGGTTTTTTTAGACGACGCCCAACGCGCAAGCTAATCGAATTTCGACGAAAATCGTAGAGATCGTAATACTGGTTGTTAAGCGTGTAAACGCGCAGCGATAGGCTGGTCGGCGTATCGAGCAACCACGGCTCGGTGAAACCGACGAGAAACTGCTCGCGGCGCGTACCGAATTCCCAGCTGAAATCTACGTTCTGTCCCTTGCCACGGAAGTTGGGAATGCGCAGACCTATCTGACCGACGAGTTTGTCGCGGTCACTATAGCCGGCACCCATCGAAGCCTGACCGGTAGGCTGCTCTTCCACATTAAACGTCAAATCAACCAGACGCTCCCCTTCAACGGGGCTATACTCGGGCTGAATTTGTACATCCTTAAAATAATTGAGAATAAAAATACGCCGCTGGCTCTCCTGAACTAGATCCTGTTGATATACGTCGCCGGGGCGAAGCTCGATCTCGCGACGGATGACCTTCTCACGCGTTTTGGTATTACCAGCAATGTCCACGCGACGGATGGTCCACGGCTGACCTTCAAATATTTGTAGCGATACGTCAACCGTGTCACCGCGCACAATCTCAGATGGCACTACCCGGGTATCCAGGTATCCTTCCTCATAGTAGGCAAAGCGCGCCATTTCAGCGAGTTCAGCCCCGGAAAGACCGTATATATCTCCCTCGCCGATGCGCAGCTTCTCGGATAATTTATCGCCCTCTATAATGGTATTTCCACCAAAGGACATACCACCTAAGCGGTACTGCAAGCCCTCGTCAATTTCCAAATCGACGTAAAGATCTTTTCTCGTAGAATCGTAATACACGCTATCGCGCAGCACACCGACCTGCTGAAAACCAAGGCTCCGGTAATACGCCAAGATCCTTTCTTTGTCCTCTGCATAGGTGTCGCCGTTAAACTCTCCCTTGCGCCACCAGTATTTCGTCTTGGTTTCCATAAGCGCACGCAACTGCTGTGGCATGGGCCCCTTCGCTTTCCACTTCTCCGGACGGCGCGGGTTGCGTGGGGGCAGCATCTCGCTGTCAACGATCGTGCCGTCTGTGTGATGCTGAACGAGGCGAATACCGCGAATCTGCACCTTCTCACCCTCGCGTATGTCGTATTGGATATAGACTTCGCCTTCTTCTTCTGCATCAAACATTTGCCCCTTTACTTCCGCACGTAAATAACCTTTCTCCTTGTACAAGTCGAGGATTTTTTGCTCACCACGCACCAAATCTTTGGGCGCTATAACCTGACCAACAACAAGCCCGAGAGCCTCTTGCATATCTTTTTCTTTTACGTGCTCATGCCCCTTAAATCGCAGCCCTTCTAATGAGGGATATTCTGCAACTACAATGATCAACTTCATGCCACCGGGAACCGGGTCACCCCAAATTTGGATATCCTCAAACACGTTGAGCCCTTGCAAATCCCGGACGGCTTGCTGCACGTTCTCCTGGGACAACTCTATGCCAGGTTCGAGCCCGACCGTCGTTAGAATAAGCGATTCAGCGACTTTGCGCAGTTCACCGCGAACCTCTACATCAACGACCTCCTGTGCCTCGCTATACGTCGCAATATATAGACCAAGGACAAATGCACCGAGCGTCTTCCACATATGCGCCATCTTAATCCAATCTCTCTTGTTTACAAGTATAGAGCCGCTCTATCGACCTCGATAAAGCGGCTCTATAAAAAACATCTATTTCTTTAACGCACAAGTTTAGCTGGCGGTTTCCCTTTTTTCTTCGACTTTCTCTTCCGAATCTCCGCGTTCCTCATCAAAGACCAACTCCTCGCCTTTTTTGGTCACGCGAATGCGGCTACCCGCACCAAAGTGGCCGTTGAGAATCTCTTCGGCAAGTGGATCCTCTAACATCTTCTGCACAGTACGCTTCAGATAACGCGCACCAAAAGCTATATCAAACCCCTTGTCCGCCATTAAGTTCTTGGCACCGGGCGTAATCCGCATACCAATATCTTGGCCTTCAAGTCTCTTTTTAAACTGATCGAGGGTAATATCAATAATCTCGTTGATATGTTCTTTTATCAAGGCATGGAAGATAATTGTATCGTCGACTCGGTTGATAAACTCAGGGTTGAACGTCTTCTTCAGCGCGTCGTTGATCTTGCCTTCCATTAGCGCGTGCATTGAATCTGCATCCGACTTTTGAAAGCCAAGCACGCCGCCCGTTCCAACATCGCGACTTCCGATATTAGAAGTCATGATTAAGACCGTATTGCTGAAATCTACCTTGCGCCCAGTGCTGTCCGTAAGACGCCCTTCGTCAAGGATCTGCAGCAAAATATTGAATACGTCGGGATGCGCCTTTTCTATCTCATCAAGCAGAATGACCGAATACGGGCGACGACGAACTTTCTCCGTCAGCTGGCCACCCTCGTCGAAACCCACATAGCCAGGAGGCGCACCGATCAGGCGGGACACGGCGAATTTTTCCATGTATTCCGACATGTCGACCGAAATAAGCGCCTCATCATCATCAAATAAAAACTCGGCCAGGCGCTTGGCTAGCTCCGTCTTACCAACGCCAGTAGGTCCTAGAAAGATGAAAGATCCGATAGGACGACGTGGATCCTGCAAGCCGGCCCGACTGCGACGAATTGCGCGAGAGATCGCGGTGATCGCCATCTCCTGACCGACAATCTTCTTTTTAAGCTCACTTTCCATAGCCAGCAGTCGATCGCTCTCGCTCTTAGCCAAGCGAGTGATCGGAATACCGGTCATACTCGCGATCACTTCGGCAATATCGTCCTCGCTAACCTGAACGACTTCATCGCGAACTTTTTCTTCCCACTCCTGACGGCTCTTTTGTAAATCTTCCCCCAGTTGTAGCGCTTTGTCTCTCAGAATAACTGCTTCTTCAAAATCCTGCCGCTCTGCCGCATCGTTTTTCTGACGGTTGATATCTTGAATTTCGCCTTCGAGCTTGCTAATCCGCTCGGGAGGGCTGAGGCGCGCCAAGTGCACGCGCGAACCCGTCTCATCCAAGACGTCTATCGCCTTGTCCGGCAAATAGCGGTCACTGATATACCGGTCCGACTGACGCACTACGTAGGAAACCACGTCATCAGAAAATTCCACGTGGTGATGCGATTCATAGCTCGACCGCAGTCCCTTGAGGATCTCTATGGCATCTTCGACCGAGGGCGGGTCCACCATAATGTTTTGAAAACGGCGTTCAAGCGCACCGTCTTTCTCGATGTGCTTTCGATATTCATCCAGCGTTGTAGCCCCGATGCACTGTAGCTCACCGCGCGCAAGAGCCGGCTTAAACATATTGGAAGCATCGAGTGTGCCTTCGGCACTACCTGCACCCACAATAGTGTGAAGCTCGTCGATGAAAATGATCACTTCCGTATTCTGCTGTAGCTCATTCATCACGGCTTTTATGCGCTCTTCAAACTGACCGCGATACTTTGTTCCAGCAACAACTCCCCCCATATCGAGCGTTACAAGGCGTTTGTCCAACAGGATTTGCGGAACGCGCTTCTCTATAATGCACTGGGCAAGACCTTCGACGATTGCCGTCTTGCCTACGCCGGGATCACCAATGAGGATGGGGTTGTTCTTTTTACGGCGACTCAGAATCTGAGTCACGCGTTCAATTTCTTTTTGACGGCCAATGACAGGATCGAGCTTACCTTCTCGAGCCAGCTGCGTCAGATCTCGACCAAAGTGGTCCAAGAAAGGGGTTTTACTCTTTTTCCCCTTCTCTTTCCGCCCCGTCGTCTTGCCCTCCAAAACCGCTAGCGTCTCTTCCATGGCGGCTTTATAATCCACGCCAAAAGCGGCTAATATTTGGGCCGCAACGCCTTCTTTGTCCTTCAGCAGAGCTAGGAGCAAATGTTCGACGTCGACAAACTGCGTTTTCATCTCTTTGGCTTCGTTTGCAGCTACTTCTAATATCTGCTTAGCGCGGGGCGTAAAAGGCACTTCGCCGATAGTCATAGTACCGCCAGAAGTCGCTACGTAATCTTCAACAGACTGCTTAACGGTTTCTAAGCTCAGCCCCAAATTAGTCAAGACGGTAACGGCCTTGCCCTTACCGTCTTTTATTATACCTAATAACAGGTGTTCCGTGCCGATATAATTATGCCCCAAGCGCGCGGATTCTTCCCGAGCCAGCTGCATTACTCGCTTGACGCCATCGGTAAACATATTATTCATAGCGAAGGTCCCTGCTGCCTGTCTGAGCAGGCAGCTGCGTATGCTTTATGAGCAATAATCGAACGTTATTTGTGAGGAAAGAAGACTTCTTGAACTCATGTCGAAACTACCAAAAGGGGGTATCGTTGTCAAGATTGCCCGCCCTCTTCAGACGCCAGCGTTGCAAAGTGTGAACGCACCCGTTCGGCGCGGTATATATCGCGCTCTTCCGCAGCTATTTCTCCCCCATTTTCCATTTGTAGATGAGAAGGCTGCGTTACAATCATCAAACGATTCATAAAAGCAGAATCTAGCTGCTTCAACAAACCCAAGCTGTATCCCAAGCGCACCGCAGAAAGCAGATTCATAAACTCTTGGCTGCTCAAGACGCGAGCATGCGAAAGCAGTCCGTAGGCGCGCCAAACCTTGTCTTCAACTTGGGCACGCGCTTCTTTTAATAGCGCATCTTGAGCATCTTTCTCACACTCTATAATCTGCTGCGTAATCGCAGTCAGCTTCTCGACAATCTTATCCTCTTCAACTCCTAACGTGAACTGATTGGACACCTGAAACAGGTTGCCAACGGGATGCGTTCCCTCGCCGTAAAAACCGCGGACAGTAAACGCCATTTCGGTTAGACCCCGCGTCACGCGCTCCATATCCTCTGTCAGTACCAGCGCAGGCAGATGAATCAAAATGGACAGACGCAGTCCCGTACCCACGTTGGTCGGACACGCGGTCAGAAATCCCCACTTATCCGAGTGCGCATATGCGACCGATGCACCCAATTCATCATCAAGTGCATTTACGGCAGCCCAAGCATTCTCCGCCTGCAAACCCGGCAGGATTGCCTGTAAGCGCAGATGGTCTTCCTCATTGATCATTATGCTCAACGACTCATCTCTACTAAACAGAAGACCTCGCTGCCCTTTACTCTCAGCTAGCGCTGGACTCACTAAATGACGTTCAACAAGCAGCCTGCGTTCATTCTCTCGCAGCGCATCCATGCGAAAAAACGAAGCACTATTCATAAGATGTCCGCGCTGCGCTGCAGTTAAGACTTGTTCAATGACCTGCTCTTGATCCTCAACTGTCGCCTTGGGAGCAAACGGTAGCGCAGAGAGATTGCGCGCCAAGCGTGCACGACAGCTTACCACAATTCCATGGCGGTCTTCGGCACCGTTTAACCACTGTGCATGATTCGCGGTAAGTTCGCTGATATTCAACGCAGAGATCTCCCTTCAGCGTCTACCTCAATCCCACGAATTTGATCACGGATCTGAGCGGCCCGCTCAAACTCTTCGCGATCTACCGCATCTTTCAGCTCACTCCGCAGCTGCTCAAGCGCTTTATGAGGCGACGGAACAGTCCCAACTTCTACCAAATCTTTACCGCAGTGTGCTTCGGCTCCGTGTATGCGCTTGAGCAAGCGTTCCAACTGCGGCGCAAACGAGGTATAACATTGATGACATCCCAAACGTCCGACTTTCTTGAACTGTTTGTAGGTCATGCTACATCCCTGGCACACCGTATTTTCTGTTGACTCAGAAGGCCCAGCAGTGTTGAATTCAACTTTCACTTTTTTAATCAGTTCGGGCACACTTTGAGTACTTTCGTCTTCTTTCGGACGAGGGACGGCCTTTTCCTTTTCCTCATTTTGAGGAACACAACTAGCGCATAAGAGCAGCGTTTTTTTCGTATCGTCCACTATGTGCGTATACGCCGTTGTCGCATCATTTTTATGGCATATCTCGCATTTCATAGACTAATCCTCCAGATGTAAGACACCCGACTCCAAATACCCTCTGCGGTCCATGCTAGACGCCAGGCGCTCATCGTGTGTCATGACCAGAAAAGCCTGTTGGTTACGCTGCGCAATATCGCGTAAGAGCCCATGTAACGCAGCGCTGGCTGCCTCATCTAAATTGCCCGAAGGCTCATCGGCCAGCACGACTTTAGGCTGCATGATCAAGGCTCGCACCATAGCTACGCGCTGACACTCTCCGCCGGACAGCTCGCCGGGACGATGATCCATCCGATTTTCTAAGCCCACCGCGCGCAGCAAGTCGATTGCAGCCCCGCGCATCGCGTCGCCCTGCCGAGCAATCAGCGCAGGCATCATGGCATTTTCTAGGGCGGTAAACTCGGGCAACAAATGATGGTGTTGAAAGACAAAACCGATATGGCGATTGCGAAAGCGAGCCAAAGACACCTCATCCAGGGAGGCAACATCTGTGTCGTACACGACCAACTGACCGGACGTCGGCTCCTCGAGCATACCCAAGATGTGCAACAGCGTGCTCTTACCTGCACCAGAGGCTCCCATAATAGCGACCAACTCACCGCGCCGAACCTGTAAATTGACCCCATTAAGAACGCGTAATTGCCCCTGTCCAGAAGGATATTCCTTGCGTATATCGCACGCATCCAAAACTGTATTTTCGTTATGCGACATGTAGGTTCACATTAGGTATCGAATCGCCTGTACCGGCATAAGTGACGCGGCTTTGCGCGCTGGATAGATCGAAGTCAGCAAACAAATTGTCATACTAACGGCGACTACTAGCACGAAATCTACTGCGTTCATATCGACAGGTAGAGAATTGATCAGATATACGTCGCCGGGAATTGAAATCAGCTGAAAGCGCTGCTGCGCATAACAAACGGTAAAACCCAGCAAACATCCTAATGTCGTGCCGGCACCACCGATTATCAGGCCCTGGTATACAAAGGTGCGATATACCTCGCCAACGGTACATCCCATGGTTCGTAGAATACCAATCTCTGGCGTTTTGATTAAAACTGACATCACGAGAATCGACATGATATTAAAAGCCGCCACTAGCACGATCAGACTGAGGGCGATAAAAATCGCCCATTTCTCCAGCTCGATCCAGCGAAAAAACTCGGGAAAGAGCTGCGTCCAGTCGCTTACGCTGTAAGGGTAATCAAACTCCTCTGCCAGCGCCGCGCGAATGGCAGGAGCCTCGTATATATCTCGCACGTGTAAATGAATATCCGTGATAGCATCACCAAGACCCAGGATTCGCTGAGCATCCTCTATGTGAATGAATGCGTAGTTATCATCGTATTGATACATGCCGCTCTCAAAGTGGTCCGTCACTAGGAAAGGCCACGTTTTAGGCGTCAACCCATCCATCACAGCTTCTTCCACATCCAAGTTACGTATGGTGAAGAGTAACACGTCAAACCCGGGACCTACCTGAAGGCGCCGCGCTAGATGCTCCCCGAGGATAATGCCTTTCTTCTGCATATCGGGCACTTTGCCCAGCAAGATTTCACCTTCTTCGGCATACTGTAAATGGGCAGGCAGATCTGAAACAGCTGGAAATGTAGTCGGGTCAATACCCCAGATCGGAATGCCATCTATTCGGCTAAAATCTCGTTTGGAAACAATGATCACCTTGCTATCGACAACGGGCGCTGCGCCAATTACCTCGGGCCATTCTTTTAGCCGGTCCACCAATGCGCGGTATTCTTTAATCGCAGCTCCGTCAAAACGACGAATGTTGATGTGCGCATTCATGCCCACAAGTCGGTTTTTTATCTCTCCAGAAAACCCATTGGTCACAGATAAGATGATGACCAACGCAGCAACGCCCAGCACGACGCCGCCAACGGCCATGTAGGCTATGACCGAGACGAAACCGCTTGTCTGCTTGGAACGCAGATAACGACGCGCGATAAATAGGGAAATATTCAACCGTCTATTCCTGCGTGAGAAACGACTTTATAAACGCATCTATATCGCCATCCATAACGGCCTGCACGTTGCCAGTTTCGTGATTTGTCCGATGGTCTTTGACCAAATTGTACGGATGGAATACGTACGAGCGAATTTGACTGCCAAAGTCGATACTCTTTTTTGAGCTTTCGACCTCTTGTAGCTTCTTGTCTTCTTCGTCCTTGAAATGCTGATATACACGCGCAGCCAGCACCTTGAGTGCCGTCGCTTTATTTTTTAGCTGCGAGCGTTCATTTTGGCACTGCACGACAATATTGGTGGGCAAATGTGTAATGCGTACCGCAGAAGAGGTTTTGTTAACGTGTTGCCCGCCCGCGCCACCGGCACGATATACTTCTATTTTTAACTCGTCATCTTTGAGATCTACTTCGATATCATCGTCCACTTCCGGATACACAAATACAGAAGCAAACGAGGTATGGCGCCGACTGCTCGAATCAAAGGGCGATATACGAACCAATCGATGCACTCCGGCCTCTGCTTTTAAATAGCCATAGGCGAAGTCTCCTTTTACTTCGATCGTGACTCCTTTGACCCCGGCCTCTTCTCCCGGTTGCATATCCATGATACTGCTTTGCATATCATTGCGTTCTGTCCAACGCGTATACATGCGCATCAGCATTTCCGCCCAATCAGCCGCTTCTGTCCCTCCGGCGCCTGAATGGATAACGAGAATGGCGTTCTTCGCGTCATCGTCTCCATCGAGCATGGTGCGAAACTCGAGACCTTCTACGGAAATGACAAGCTGCTCTGAATCCGCTTCAATTTCACCCAATGTATCTGTATCATTCTCTTCACTGGCCATCTCATGCAGTTCGACCAGGTCCTGCAACTGTGCTTGCAGGTCTTCCCAAGAGACGATGGAATCTTTGAGCATACGAGCCTGACGAGAGGTTTGTTCCGCCTGTTTTCTATTGTTCCAAAAATCGGCTCCTACCATCTGCTCTTCTAACGCCGAGAGCTGTACCTTCTTGCTATCAATGTCAAAGGTAGCCTCCCAACCGCTCTAAACGTTGTGTACATTCGTGCAAGATCTCTTCTACAGTAGGCATGGAAATTTGCTCCTATTCTTTATATCGATCGAACAGCAGGTTTTCCGCTTTTCTATTAGCGGGGATTTCAAAAAGTAATTTGCCAGAAAATTCCTGGTCGCTATCCATATAAAACGAGTCGCTATGCGCTATGAAAAAGGGGGAATGCGAACGGGGATAGTGTCGGATATTCAGGTCGTCAACGAGTCTAAAACAGCGCGGCACAACGGGGAAACCTATCCGCATACGTGCCTTCATTTGAACTTCTATCAAGACAAATTTATTACCCTCGTCCGGCGCACCTTGAAAATACGTGAGATACTGCACCCCTCTTTCCGGCACACTCCAGACGATAGGCTCTTTGATGTGGCTAAATACTTGGCCGATATTTTCAATCTTTTTCGCCTCTCCACCGGTAAACCGCACGATGAGATACAGCGGCACAAAGACCGCTACGCCGCCCAAAATTAATCGATTGAGCATGCGCATATTTGCATCGAGACGACTCTGTTTACTACGCCGACGCTTATTCATTTTCTCAACTATTACCGCCGAATTACCGCCAGCGAACCCGACTTATCCACGCTATTCGAGCGCAACCGGTAAAAGTATACGCCGCTTGCCACGTTAGATTCTATAGGCCACTGAGGCGCGTTATCACTTCGCACATAACTTCCTGACAGCATATTCCATACCCTGTCAAATATCATAGTGCCAGAAACGTCAAAGATACTCAACCGCACTTCTTCACGCCCGTCCAACAAAAGGGGGAAGTACATATTCTGCCCATAAGCTGGATTGGGAAAGGGTTCGAGAGCGGCAGTATCTCCGGGCGTAGAAATGCGTAAACCGCTCGCCGAGAACGCCTGAATATGCCCCCAACCATAGACGGTATCAGGACCGGCTTCACCAAGATCTAAAGCAGTCGAGCGCAGCGCACCCAAGACATCATTGGGTTCCCACTCTGGGTTCGCTTGCAGCAATAGCGCGCACACGCCGCTGACAATAGGAGAGGCAAACGAGGTCCCACTTGAACGTTTGTAATCACCGCCTCGAACGTCCGAGACAACGACCCCCTGACCTGGCGCCACCACGTCGGGCTTAATCCTTCCATCAGCCGTTGGACCACGCGAGCTGCTGCCAGCGATTACGGGCAGCCGTTCGCTGTCAACGGATATACCAACCGAGCCAACGGTGATGACGCCCTGAGCGTCGGCAGGTGCCGTTATATAATGCCATGGAGACCCCGCTTCATTGCCTGCCGCCACAACTACAACGACGCCGCGCTCTACGGCCATAGCAGCCGCTATCGAAGTTAGAGCAGTTTGGCCGTCTAAGTCAGCATATTCATAGCTGTCGCCGACGTCCCAAATATTATAGCCCAACGAGCTATTAACAACCTGTGCTCCCAGTCCAACCGCCCATTCTAATCCAGCGACCCAGCGATCTTCTTCTACGGGCAGCTCCGTTGCATTTTCTTCCGTCTTGGCAAGTATATACTCCGCGTCAGGTGCGACCCCAATAAATCGACCCGGATCGTAGGCCGCCATAATCGAAAGGACTTGCGCTCCATGCAAATTCTGTGCAGAACGGGTCTCATCTCCCGTCCTTGGCTGGCCAACCTGATCAGTGACAACGTCATCACCGTTGACAAAATCGCGCTGCGCTATCACGTTGAGCCGTTGCCCAAACGCCCGGTGTGTAATGTAATGGAAACCGTTGTCTAAAACGGCAATACGCACGCCAGATCCCGTATAGCCCAACTGATGTAACGGAATGACCTCCGCTTGGGCCAGCTGTTCAAACGCAACGCCGTAGTCGCTCACCTGGGCTAAGCGCCCAGCGGGCAGATCTACAAGAGTTCCTGGCTGGGGCCGTTGCAGTTTCAGCACCGAACCAATGGACTGTACGCAAGGGAGTGTGCGTAGCGCTGATTCTTGATCCGGAGTGACGCGGGCGCTCAGGGCATTGAACCAACGCGAAGTTGTTCGAATATCGGCCCCGGTCTGACGCACATTTTCTATATATTCCGCGCGAACGGATAAATCCCACTCAGCGATTGAGTGGCTTTGACTCCCCATATGCCATTGAACTACACGTCCCTGTTCATCTATCTTGTCGCGTAGAAAAATCCATATATTGCGCTCACCTGACTCCGCTGCCAGTGGCGTATGCGCCAATAACAGAAAAACCCATAGCCAACAGATCAGCGGGAAAGCGCGGCACATCTACTCAGCACCACGTACCGGTACTCGACGATCGATAACGTCCGTTCCCTTAGGCGTTTCAAATGCAAATACATCGTCTTTTATCTTCTTGTTTTCCTTGTGATCTTTTAGGATATAGGTTGTTATATCTCCGTTATCTTCTACCGTTTCTATCTGCATTAGCCACCATTTTTTTTTGTCGACCCAGACCTTCATTTGCCTTCTGGATTGTACTTCGGTCGGATCGACCGGACCCAGCACGAGCACGTAGCTAGAACGACCGTTGAATTTGGTTTCTTCGACGGCCAGCGGGATATAATTATCGGAGTAATCCACAAAAACCTGCCAAGGCGTGCGCAGCTCACCATCATAGGAGCTTACGACAACCTGTCTGTTGCGCTCTACGTAGGACCAAACAGTTTTACCGTTCGCAACCATAGCGTCACCATTATCCAACTCGACGCGGAAATGGCCTGGACGACGCAAATAAAGATGCCCCTCGCGACTGCGGCTCTTATCCAACGCTGCCCAGTAAAACTGCTTTTCGAAAGTGGCAGAAAATGATTTATACTCGTTTAATTTTTTCTGCACCTTCTCTACGATTTCGCCGCCCGTTATAGCACTTGCTACCGATGCATAGCAGCCCATTATCCAGAGCGCTGCAACCAGATGAGATTTTTTCATCTCTAACTATATTCCTTCTCCGGTCATTTCTTCGGTCTGTTCCCACAATATTTGTCTAGGCTTGGCTCCCTCAGCCGGCCCCACTACACCTGCATTCTCCAACTCATCCATCAATCGAGCAGCCCGCGAATAGCCCACCTTCATGCGGCGCTGCAGAAAAGAGGTCGATGCCTGCTGTGCGTCTAGCACTAGCTGCACGGCTTCGTCAAACAGCTCATCGCGATCGTCAACATCCGCATTGACATCCGCATGCTCAGAAAAGACAGCTACTTCCTCAGACTGGTAGTCCGTCGCTTTAATGGCCTCGACCATGCGCTCTGTTTCTTCGCCGGAAAGGAAAGCCCCGTGTACTCTGATGGGTTCACCCTGACCACCGGGAAGAAAGAGCATGTCGCCGCGCCCCAGCAAGGCTTCAGCACCGTTGAGATCGAGTATAGTTCTCGAATCCGTCTTTGAAGCCACCTGGAAAGCAATACGCGAAGGAAAGTTTGCTTTTATAACGCCCGTAATCACGTTCACCGAAGGACGCTGCGTCGCCAGTATGATATGTATACCCACCGCCCGTGATTTCTGAGCAAGACTCATGAGAGAGGTCTCTACGTCAGCGGGAGCCGTAAGCATCAGATCGGCAAATTCATCGACGACAATCACGATGTAGGGCAGCGACTTTTCAGGCTCTATGCCCTCTTCCTGTACTTCTGCATTGACGCGCTCAAGCTTGCGGTTGTAATCAGCCAAATTGCGCACACCCAATTTAGCGAGCTTCTGGTAGCGCACTTCCATCTCTGCAACGGCCCATTTAAGTGCTTCAGATGCCTTTTTGGGTTCCGTTATAACGGGCACGAGCAGATGCGGAATATCATTGTACATGGTCAATTCAACAACTTTGGGATCGACCATTAAAAAACGGACCTCTTCAGGCGTAGCTCTGAAGAGTATGCTACAGATCAGACAGTTTATACAGACGCTCTTACCCGCCCCCGTCGCACCCGCCACTAGTAGGTGAGGCATCTTTGCCAAGTCAGCAGTATACGGTTCACCTGCAATCGTTTTGCCCAATGCCATCGTTAGCGTGGGATCCGCTCGACGAAACTCTTTGGCCTCTAATATCTCACGCAGGTACACCGTTTCACGATCTTGGTTTGCGATCTCAACGCCTACTACCGACTTACCCGGAACGGGCGCCTGAATGCGAATTCCCTTCGCACTCATAATACGCGCCAAATCGTCCGAAAGCGTCACAATGCGATTGACCTTTACCCCCGCAGCAGGCTCCACTTCATAGCGAGTAACCACAGGCCCAGGACTCACTTCAACAACTTTCCCCGCGACGTCAAAATTATCGAGTGCGTCCTCTAGTTTGCGCGCATTCTCCAACAGGGTTTCCCGGTCGATTCCACTGCTGTTTGACGGCACTTCATCAAGCAGTGAAACTTTGGGGGAGCGATATCGTCCCTTTGCTTTCTTCGGAGCAGCCGGCGCCGGCGTTGCCGGTGCTGAAACAGCCTCTCTCTTCGCAGGAGGTTGGGCAGCAGCTACGGGCTTCACTTGATCCGGTTCTACGGACGACTCTCCCTCCGAATTCGCATGCTCTGTTATGACCACTTCAGCCGAAGGCGTTTCCGGTTCTACAGGCTCCCGTTCGCTATTGCCATCCGCTTCTGCCACACCGGATAGCTTTACATCACTCCCGGCTTCTATATCTCTGTCTTCTTGCTCTTGCAGCGCTTTTTCTTCCGCGCGTCGCGCGCGCCAGTGATGCCATCTTTGGACGCCCCTACCGGGCAATGCTCCCAGCGCACTTCCCCAACGAACCGTCGAACGGCCTGCAGCAGAGAGCAGATGTATGGCGGGGCGCAAGCTAAGATCTGTAGTCAGAACCAGCGCCGCCAAAAATAGCGCACACAGCACTACGCCAGCACCCACTCTGCCCATATACGGTATTAACAACAGATTACTCAATTGAGTTCCCAGAGTGCCACCCAGTTTAAATGCCAAATAAGAAGAATAGGGTGGAAGACCCGAGCCAATACTAAACAGAAGAGCCATTCCCAAAATCCCGATACTCCGTGCAACAACTTGGGATAAAGGCTGGCTGCGCAGCGCGTTAACTCCCCAGAAAAACATTAGGACGGGCCATACGTATGCGGCCAGTCCCATGGCCAACAGGGCAGAGTATGAAGCGTAGGCACCAATACGCCCCCCCCAGTTAAAATCACTATCGGCGGGTAGGCTCGAATTTGGATAGTCAAGAGACGAATGCGAGGCAAAACTAATAGCCAAGAACAGCCCTATGCCAATTAGCACGATGCCAAAGGCCTGCACACTTCTCTGTCCATTGATATAGCGACTAAAAATCTCGGACATGTAGCGAATGCTCCACGCTAACAAGAAAGGGGGGATGCATAGAAAAATGTGGGGGCACTATGGGAACGTACACTGGGAGAGTGATCCATATATAGTAAGCAATATCAGCGCTTTTGGCACGCGCTTAGTCCTGGAGATTCCGACTTATAGCATGCCTAAACGTTTGCGCAAGAGCCATTCGGCAGCGAGAAGGAAGGCAATAAAAAATAGCGGCTCCCAACTACCCCAAAAACGTATATCCCAGCGCTGTTCAACAACGGTTTGCCTCAACGTCCAATCGCGTAGCAGTTGATCGGCATCGTCCATATTAAATGAGGCACCACCGCTCTCGCGCGCCAGTTCACCTAACAACGCGCTGTTGGCACGTATATCAGACCACTCGACGCTGTGTTTCTCCACTACAAAGCGGCCCGTTTCTCGGCCGACAGATGCACCGTCAAACTCGGCCGTAACGCTATAGCTATATTCGCCTGCTGAAGCGCCCATATAAACCCCTTTATAGAGGCCATCTCCTACATCTCGCATCGCAATAGTATGGCCGTTATCAAGCTCAACGGCGACCGCATATCCCTCCTGCGGCTGTAGTAGCTCATCAAACACTTGCGCAGTAAATAGGACAGAAGAGCCCGCGCGATATACCGCGCGCTCAGTCGACGCCCGAACTCGTCCTACCGAACTCTCCGTAGCTAGCCAACGCACTCCGTTTCGCCAAAACTTACGGATCGTTAGAGGGCGCCCGGCAGCGCCGCTGCTGAGCAAATCGAGCCGCCAGAACGAATGCGATAAGGCAGCAAGCGTCTTCCCCTTGCCATATACGCCAGACACTACAATGGGCACACCTCCCTCACTCTCCAGCAGCGTAAGGGCACCCTGTCGCTGTCCAGTGAGAGGAAAATAGCCCGTTAGCGGGGGCAGATCACTCCATAAATCACCCTGTTGTTCTAAGTTGGATCGAACGATAGGGTGACCTGTTCCCTGCGAACTCCTGCGCAGTGCGGTTAGTCCCTCGACAAACGGAGACCGTCTTCTCTCAACGGGCAGCAGTTCATCTATACCTGATGGATCTTGCCACCAGTCTATTCCATCTGTGCCAGCGACAAACAGCAGTCCCATACCGTCGCGCACCCGTTCTCGCATCAAGCCTAAGGCGTCTTGTGACCAGACACCTTCATCATAGCCGAGCAAGACAAGCACATCACTCGCGCGCATTGTAGTATAATCACCGACATCTCCGTAAAATGACTGCGCATCCTTCTGGATGATGACATCCACATTCAACGTAGAATCAGCCGCTAGGCTGCGGCGCAGAAAAGCCAGGTCACTACTGGGGCGACTTGCCACAAGGGCAACGCGAATGCGCTCTTCCAAGATCCGTGCAAAAACTAATGCCTCGTTATTATCCCGCGTCAGTTCTCCCGGCTGCGGATCAAGAAATAGACGATATGTATGGGGCCCCGGTGCATCGGGTCGTACGGTAAACTGTATTTGTTGCTCGCCGGTTAATAGAGAAATCGACTTCTGGTCAATTTCGCGCGGACCATCATACAAACGTATAACCGCCAGTTTCCCGTCGTATCCTTGATTTTTTAGCGCCGCGCGTAAAACCAGGTCTTGGCCGACGTATCCGTCTCCCACCGCTTCTGCTTGCACGAGTTGAAGGTCCGCTGGCATTTCGGCTCCTCCCACCGCAAGCGAGTAGATGGGAATCTTCTTATCTGCGAGCGTTTCAATGGGGTCGCGCCCCAAATTATGTGTGCCATCGCTCAGGAGCAGTATTCCCTGCAGATCACCAAAGCCGCCTTGCCTCCGAGCGATCTCTTCTACCGCACCCCCAATATCTGTCGCCAACCCCCCCGTGTTTAACGCTTTCACCGTGTCTAAATCAACCGCGTAAACGTCCTGTGAAAACGCCCAAGATTCAACGTCAATTTTAGAAGCACTTTCCAGCCAGTTATCGCTGAGTAAGAATTTCTTCACGCGTTCCAAGCGAGTCTGATCACCAGTAGCAACCCCCATGCTCGGACTCGTATCCACCAGAAGGAGCAGCCGTGGGTTTTTAACACCTCGATGCCAGAATGCGAAAACAGGTTCGAGCAACAGGGCTATTATTAGAGAAAACGCGATGCCGCGAAGTGCAACGAGAACCCAGAACCACCTTCCACGCACTTCGGGATATGTCCGGCTGTAGATGACATACGTCAGAGCTATGAGTGGGGGAATTATAAATAGCAGCAGGCCGTTTCCAATCCATTCCAGCGCAAAATCGGAAACGGAAAAAAAGTCGTTCAACACAAGCTCATTCTGGGAACGGCATCTAACTCGAAGTTATCCACCTTTCCTTGGCTCAACCTGTGCACGCCAACGGCACCAATCATTGCCGCATTGTCTGTACAGTACTGGAATGAAGGGCAGTGAAAAGGCAGTCCGCGTTGTTCAACCTGCTCTTTTAACGCTTCGCGCAAGGGCTGATTGGCCGCAACGCCTCCCGCCAAACAAACGGCTTGTATATCCACATCGCCTCGATCGACTACCCCGACCGTTTTATTGACCAGAGAATCGACCACCGCCGCCTGGAAACTGGCGGCAATATCTGCCATTTGTGCATCGAGTTCGGCGCAGTCTAACTTTCGCACGTAGTTCAGAACGGACGTCTTTAAACCGCTAAAGCTGAAATCCGTTTCACCCTCTAATGCCCTTGGAAAACGAATTGCTTTCGGGTTACCCTGTTTAGCCAAGTCTGAAACAATCCGTCCACCGGCAATGGATCCCTCCTTAGGTAGGAGACCCAGTAACTTAGCCACTTTATCGAATGCTTCTCCCGCCGCATCGTCTCTCGTCCGACCTATCAGTTGGTATACGCCAAGCTCTTTCACTAGAATTAACTCGGTATGTCCACCCGAGACCAAGAGCGTGAGAAAAGGCGTTTCTACCCGATGCTCAATCAAATTAGAGAAAATATGACCTTCCATATGATGGACGCCTACAAGCGGCTTGTTACACGCAAGCGCAATTCCCTTGGCTGCAGAAACTCCGACAATAAGAGAGCCGACTAAACCAGGTCCGCGCGTGACAGCTATACCACTGAGATCATCCCAATCAACGTCTGCTTCCGTCATGGCTTGGCGAATTGTAGTGACCATAGTCCGCATATGAGCACGCGAGGCGATTTCTGGAACTACCCCCCCATAGGGTGCGTGATCCTGCTGCGAAAAGACAATATTGGCCTTAACTGCGAAATCCTCATCGACTACGGCTGCAGACGTTTCATCACACGACGATTCGATACTCAATACCAGCATATTAACCTAACGGGAAACCAAGTTCACCTGTGATGGCGTTATCTCTAAAATCTCAAAGGGCGCATCTATATCCGGATTTAAAACCGGATAGCTCTCCTCTTGAAAAGGAACATAATTCACATATAAATCTAAATCTTCTTGGGGATTCAGGTTAGACACCACATCTACTCCACCTCGCACTTTTACCATTACAAACTCGGGATCTGCCCGCAGTCGGCGTCCGCCTGCATTGCGAATTTCAACTGGAACACCTGCCATATCATTGTCCGCCAGAATCTGCACATCTGCCCGAACGCGCACGCTGGGCTGCCCCAATGTCCAGAGGTTGTCCGCCCCTGTGGACAAAGGCACCTCTTGATCTACATCCTCACTCACATTGTCTAACCTAAGAGTGTCTGTTGTAACAGACTTTATTGTATCAACAATACTTCGAGGACCAACAATACTGACGTGCGAAGGTTCAATAGACAGCGGGCCAACAAGGACATGCGCAGGGGCCACTTGCACGTCTATGTTATGTACAACGGGTAGGGTTCGCTCTACTCTCAGATCGAAGTGGATTTCCAACTCACTAGGCGCAATAATCTCTTCCACCTGGACATCCAGCTCCGCGTCACGCTTTTCTATTTGATCGAGTTGGAAACGATACGTTCGACGAGAGTTAACCTCACCCTCCGTGCGCAATCGCAAAACAAAGTCCTCTTCTTCTACCAGCAAGATGTCCTTGCCATGTCCCTTTACCTGCACGAGTATGCGTTCGGGTACTTTATTCGCGATTATTATAGAACGGTTAGACGACGTATTTACAAGCGGGGGATTTTCCACGATGAGGCGAATGTTAACTTCACGCGTGTAAGTGTGCTCTGTGACGGCGTGAAACCATAAAAAGCACGCCAGCAGTACAGCGCCAACTCTGATGCCCCAATCACCAATCTTCATCCCTTAGAAAACCTTATAGGTAGGAAAAGGCCCCCGAGGGAGCCTTTTTACACTGCGGTACTCAAATCTTTTCGTACTGCTAATATCTTACGTCAGGTAGATTTCACTTATACGATTCTTTGAGCTCTTTACCGATACTCAACTCTCCGTTATCAATCCTCAGGTGATAGCCACACTCCGGATTCGTGCAGGCCCACGCTTTGTAGTGAATTGCTGCACCATCTCTACCATAGTCTGAAAGAGGCACTAAGACCCCCTCAGAGCACTTCAGACACGAAGGAAAATTGCTTATTCCCATCCGTTCCTCCCCTCCCTTTCAAGTGGTTCAGGTAATGTGGATGGATCCACGCAAGTATCAGCGACACTTTGCATTGACGCGTTTGACTGCTAGAATGTAGAATGAGGGTACGCCGATGTCAACCAACCTCAGTATCTCCAAGGGAAGATGCATATTGGAAAATAGCCATCTCCTGGTCTAGCGTCTCAATCGAACCAGGACGTTCCGCCCTCACTCTGTCTATGGCGACTGCAGGAGCATGTCCCCTCTCCACTAAATAACAGGCGAGCATAGTCCCCGTTCTTCCCAAACCTGCTCCACAATGAACGAGGACGGGACTTCCCTCCTTAATACTAACCTTCGAAAAGGTTAAAAACTGTTCGATTTCACCCAGAGAAGGAGGCGACATATCCCGAATCGGTAAATGCAAATAGCCCATCCCTACGACTGATAGAGCACTGGAGGCCAGAGGCAGTTCGGTAAGAGACACTACCGCACCAACGCCAAGCTCTTGAAGTTCCCACAAATCGCTAATCAAAACCTGGTGGGAATCCGGATACCAACCGCCCACCTGGCCAGATCCCGCAATCTCATTTGGCAAAAACCAGCTAAAGTTAGGGGTCATTTTGGTCTTTTTCGGATGCTATGGTTGGCCCCTCAACCCAGTACTCCCCATCTTCTCCCACTTCTTTTTTCCAAATCGGAACAATCTCTTTTAATCGGTCAATCGCGTAATGACAGGCTTGTATCGCTTCCAACCGATGCGGGCTCGCCACGGCAATTAACACGCTAATTTCACCTATTTCCAGCCGGCCAATTCTATGTAGAATAGCTATGTCTTCTACACCCCATTTATCGCCGACTTCAGCACCGATTTGCGCCATTTTCTTTTCTGCCATGGGCGCATACGCTTCATACTCTAAATACTGCGTACTTTTATCTCCGGAATGATCCCTAACGACACCTGCGAATGTAACGATTGCACCGTGCCGATCTTTCAGCACGTCATCATACAGCGCGTCGACCTTAATCACATCCTCTGTTATTTTGAACATCCTCATCCACCGCTCACAGGAGGAATAAAAGCAACTTCATCTCCGCAACGCAGTTTAACAGAGTCATTTACATATTCCGTATTGACTGCAAAAGACAGTGTTTTTTCCAAAGGCTTGAGATCCGGATATTGGACAAAAAGCAGTTTTTTTAGCCCGTTCAGGGTCGTCAGACCATCCACTTCATAATCCATTTCCTTCACGCCGATTATATCACGACAACTAGCAAAAAAAAGAAGTTTTACTTTCAACGAGCCTACCCCCAGGATTGGAGCGAGCAATATAATTGCAGACTGAAATGGAAACAAGACACAACAGATAAAACAACAAAAAGACCGCCAGATTCCGAAGAATCCGGCGGCCTAAAACAGCAGTTTTTGGTACGACTATTGGAGCAAGGTCATCTTCTTCTTAGCGATGAAGTCACCTGCGCGAAGCTGGTAAAAGTAGATACCGCTACCAACTTTGGCTCCACTGTTATTTCTACCGTCCCACATCTGCTTGTAGCTACCAACCGTCATGGGCTGTGCGTCAACCAGCGTACGAACGACCTGTCCGGCCATATCGTAGATGGTCAAACTGACAACCTGATCACCGCTCAAATCGAAGCTGATCATCGTTTCAGGGTTGAACGGGTTGGGGAAGTTCTGCTGCAGAGCGTTGGCGGTCGGCAAAGCCAACTCGGCAACCGCCGTCGGCGAGAGCAGAACCTCGACGATCTGCGAACGAGAAGTCGTTCCGTCGAGATCAATCTGGTTCAGGTAGTAATACAGCACGTCAACCTGTGGCAAGTTCGAGTCGATGAAATCATACGACTTGAACTCATCGCTATTACCGTCGCCAAGGACCAAGTCGCTGACCTTGGTGAAGACGCGGCCATCCGTGCTGCGAAAGACTTCCCAGCCCAGATTGTTCGACTGCGAAGCAACGCCCCACTGGAGCAGGACACCCTGATCTACGGTAACCTGCGAGGTGAAGCTGGCCAGCTCAGCGGCCACGGGAACGTCCCACGTCGCACTAAAATCAACCGATAGATCGCGTTCAACACCGTCTGAGTTTGCAGCCATGGCGCTCACTGAAACGCTCAAGCTCGTCGTTCCAGCGGTGCGATCGCCTTCAGCATCGAATACTGCACCGATAAAACCATCCTCGTCCGTTTCGTCGGAAACGGTCAATTCGGCACCAGCTTCAATCTCAATACTGACGTCTTCAGCTACGATGTAAACGGACTCAGAGCCGTTGTTCATGATCATCCACTGGAAAGCCTGACCAGCGGCCAAGCTACCCGTAGCATCCGTGAATTCTGCGGCAATGAGCAACTCACCCTCACTGCCATCAAACACATCGCCCTCACCGACAGCCGAGTAGTCTAAACTCGCATCCGTCACCGTGAGCGCTTCCAACGTCGGCTCAATTACTGGCGGAGCAGGCGGATTAACCGTGATGCTCAGCCCTAAAGCGTCCGAATCAAATACGTCGCGGTCGGTGGAAGATGGTCCCAGAGAGACACGTGTAACCGTGATCGTTGCTTCCGTATCAGAAGAGAAATCGGCGGAGGTCGTCAAAGTGAACGTACCCAATCCGGCATCTCCATCAACGGCTGCTCCAAAGCTCGCAGCACCGCTCTTTACTTGTCCATCAGCAGGAAACTCAACGCCCGGAGAAATCGTGAAAGCCGAGTTCTGAGCAAAGGTCGCCGATGAAAGATCGAAGGCATCAGCAGGCGAAACAGTCAACGTCACGTCAAACTGTTTCACGCCGACCATACCTGCGGCCGAAAGAGCAACTTCGACTGTAGCACCCGCACCAACTCCGGAAATTTCAGTATCGCCGTCTATAGATACGACAACACCGGCGTTATCACCGGCGGTGGATGCGCTACATAGCGCGAGCAGGAAGGCGGTAGCAAGAGGAAAAATCTTGCGCACGCTGTTCTGCATAGTTGGTTCTCCTATTTCTTTGTTGTAGACCAAACTGACGCGTTAACCATCATAAAGGCATCGTGGGATGGAAACTCCGGAGAGCTTCCATCCCACATACCTTAAGCAGCAACTACCTTATTTGAGCAGCAACATCTTCTTGACTTCGAGGAACTCACCCCCCGCCTGCAGGCGGTAGAAGTAAATACCCGATGACAAGCTGTGTCCCTGGTCGTTGGTAGCATCCCACTGGACCACGTAGCGGCCAGCGTTCTGATGGTTATCAACGAGGGTGCTAACAACCTGACCCACTACGTTGAAGACCTCCAGACGCACCTGAGATGCTTCCGGCAAGGCATACTTAATGGTCGTTGCAGGGTTGAACGGGTTCGGATAGTTGTTCGCCAAGGCGAACGCTTCCGGACGCGTCTGAATCTGCACCGGTGCCGGCAGTGCCACGGCGTTGACGGCGAAATCACCGTCGCGGACCTGGCTGTCCGTCACTTCGATGTAGGTGTTTTCGATCTCTGCCTTGGTGCGGAAAACCATGCTCATACCGAGCACGCCTTCCGTAACCGTCTCACCGTAGGCGGCGATATCGACTTGACCTTCCGTCTGCGTGATAGCACGCGGCGTGGCCAACTCACCCTCACCGAGCAACGAGTTCGTCGTTACCGTGCGGACGTATTCCAGCACTTCGGCGTCATAGACAACCGACAGACCGTAACCCTTCATCTGCACGTAGTCAGCTAAGTCGACGTCGATGACCACTTCTTCACCCACGCGGGGCAGTTCAGCGGAGGCCTCGAGATAGAGGCGTGCATCGGCATTCAGACCAGCCTGCATCGGAACCACCTTACCGGCGGCTTCGATACCACGACCGAAGTTGTCAGCGAAGACGAAGAAGTCATCGAAATCGACTCTCGGCAGACCAGCGCTAGGCGCCAAGTCGAAAGCCGGCTCGAAGGACTCATCAGCCGCTGACAAACCAAAGTTATCAGCGAAGATGAAGAAGTCGTCAAAACCGACCTGATTGTCTGCGCCGAAGAGGCCGAAGACCGCCTTGCCATTCTTATCGACTACCGTGTTGCGAATGGCCATAGCCGTCCGCTCTACGTCCGACTCCGTCACGTTGTCTTCGTCGTAAGGAGCAACTGAGTAGGTGTAACGAACGCCGTTGAAGGCCGTCTGGTCGACGAAAGACGTCGAACCGGAAGCGGACTTACCAACCAACGTGTATTCACCCGTAGCACCCACCTTGCGGTAGATGTTGTAGCCCTTGACACCGGCAACCATATCGGATACCGAGCCGAGCGAGACCGCGTTGGAGGCGCTGCGCGCCAGCATGCGATCGTCTTCCGACTTCGTCCAGGTCAACGTAATGCTGCTACCCGCATCACCAGGCGTGTCAATCACGCGGAGGTAAGGCACGGCCAGCGGAGCAATATTGTCGATGGCGCGAACGGCTTCCTTCGTCTCGGTCAAAGCCGAGCGAATGACGCCTTCGTCCACGCTCTTCAGACGCGGGGCTACACCCTGCTGGACAAACGAAAGGGCCTCAGGCGTCAGCGCAGCGAAAACCGGCTGGTCGCCCATGGCGGCCAACTGCTGGCTCTGCTGCATCGTCTGAGCCATAGCGGTGTAAGCGTCAACCGCTTCGCCGCTAACGGCTTTGCCCATCATGCTCGTCTCAGCACCGCGCTCAGCAGCGATGGCCCACATCGTGGCCACGTTGTCGAGCGTAGCGACGATACCACGACCAATTGATTCGCCAGGAACGGCGTCTACCTTGGCCCACGGTACCCAAGCATCTTCGGGCTCGGACAGCATTACGATCGCCATGTCGGTCGAGTCAGCAGCCGTCGCGAGACGCTGCGTGACCTGAACCTGGCGATAGATGCGATAGGCGCTAACGCCCATGTCGGTCGACAAGTCCCACGTCAGCATGACGAAACCACCCTGGTCGCCCATACCGTCGGCGCCCATGTAATCTTCGGCAACCAACTCGTCGGGACCATCCACGGTGCCCAACACAACGGCAACGTTCAGCGTGTCTGAGAAAGCACCGTCATTGATGCGGATGCGGACATTGTCGCGAACCATGCTGCTCTTCGCGCTAAAGCTAGCAACACCTGCAACCATTGACTTGTCACCGGAGA
>Ga0181585_10000745_pt1 | contig 27795 bp, 22 predicted proteins | sample 071ome_29_FD_132469 | JGI IMG/M metagenome (GOLD analysis project Ga0181585, IMG submission 132469) | Coastal salt marsh microbial communities from the Groves Creek Marsh, Skidaway Island, Georgia - 071407BT metaG (megahit assembly) | ecosystem: Environmental > Aquatic > Marine > Intertidal...
GCCTGATGCCGCCGCCGCCAGTTCCCGCGCGATATCCGCCGATGCGGTGGTGTTGTCGATAAAGATACTGCCCTTTTCCATGGCGGCAAACGCGCCTTCAGCGCCGGTTGTCACCTCCCGCAGGTCTTTATCCGCGCCGACACAGGCAAAGACGAATTCCGCCCCTGCCGCCGCCCCGGCCGGGGTCGGTGCCGAATTTCCGCCATGCGCCTTCACCCAGGCTTCGGCCTTTGCCGCGGTGCGGTTATAGACGGTCACGTCATGCCCCGCCGCCTGAAGATGACCTGCCATGGGATACCCCATGACGCCGAGACCTATGAATGCGACTTTTGCCATCTTTCCTCTACCTCCGGGATATGCTGATACACCATGGAAAATCTAACTTAAACGCATCTTGCCGGACGAGGCGGGGCTTTTCAAGCATGGCTTCACAGTGAAGGTTTTGCTATAAGAGGAATCAACGATGTATCGGGGGGCAGGGCAATACCATGGCAGGTGAATACGAGATCGATATCCTTATTCCGGAAAGTGAGATCACGGCCCGGGTCAACGCCATGGCACGTGAGATTAATCGCCATTATACAGGCACACAGAAACTGGTGGTGGTCGGGCTTCTCCGCGGCTCCTTCATGTTCATCGCTGATCTGGTGCGCCGCCTTGATCTGCCGGTTGAGGTGGATTTCATGACGGTCTCAAGTTATGGCCATGGCATGGTGTCTTCGCGGGAAGTGCGCATCCTCAAGGATCTTGACGGTGAGGTTGAAAATGTCGATGTGCTGGTGGTCGAGGATATTGTCGATACCGGCTACACCCTCTCACAGGTTCTGAGCATTCTGGGCACACGAAAGCCACGCAGTCTTGAAGTCTGCTGTTTGCTCAACAAACCCTCACGGCGTGAAGTTGAGGTCGATGTCCGCTGGACCGGATTTGAAATTCCCGATGAATTCGTCGTCGGTTACGGCATCGATTACGCCGAAAACAACCGCAACCTGCCTCATATCGGCAAGGTGCGGATGACCAGCTGATCCCCTTCCGGCGATATTATCTGCCCATCAGACGGTCATCAAACGGATATCTGGTCAGGTTTTCGTGCCCGTCCTCGGTGACAAGAACCTGATCTTCAAGCTTGATGGAAAACGCCCCGTCCTCACGGCTGACCAGCGCTTCAACGCAGAGCACCATCCCGGGCTGAAGCTCATACTCAAAGGCGCCGTCAACAAACTGATCCGGATAGGCAATCAGCGGCCATTCATCGCACAGCCCGACACCATGAAACTTGCAGGAATATTTCTGCTTCTGGTAGATCTCCGGCAGATGGTGGCCTTTATGGGTCAGTTCCGAAAACGTCACCCCTGGCTTCATCAGCTCCCTGTTCGTCTGGATATGTTCATAGGCAAGGCGGTAATCTTCAATCATTTCGGCCGTCGGCTCACCATCGCCGAGAAACCAGGTGCGGGAGATGTCCGAGCAGATCCCGTAACATCCCACCAGATCGGTATCGAAGGCCAGAATTTCATTATTCTGCACCACCCGCGGGCCGCATTCCTGAAACCACGGATTCGTGCGCGGGCCGGAAGCCAGCAGACGGGTTTCGATCCACTCCCCGCCACGGCGGATATTTTCAGCATGAAGACAGGCCCAGATATCATCTTCGGTCATGCCGGGGGCGGCGGCGGCTTCCATCGCATGGACCGACTGCTCGCAGGCATACATCGCGCAACGCATGGCAAGGATATCATCCTCCCCCTTGATCGCGCGTGCATGCTCCATGACAACCTCACCTTCTTCCACCTCCAGCCCTTCGGCTTCGAGGGCGCGGAGCCCGGCCACCATGATCTTGTCAACCGCAAGGCGGGAGTTGCCGCCGGCATGCTCACGGACAAGCCCCCGTATCTCGCCCGCAAAGCTTCGTGCGGCCTCAACGGTCTTGTCGCCATTGGCAAAATAGAACATCGACGCACCGGACCTGACCTCCCGCACCAGCGGATTATGATCGGCAAGGAAAGGGGAATTCTTGTAATCCCACAGGATCATATGCCCGTCGGCCGTCACCAGACAGGCGCGGAACGGATTATGCGTGTTCCAGAGCTGCATATTGGTTGAATCGGTGGCGTAGCGAATATTCAGCGGATCAAACAACAGCACACCGGCAAGGTCACGCTCATGCAGCTGCAACAGAATACGGTCAAGATGATATTGACGCAGTTTCGGCAGATGCGGCGGGGTCAGGCCAGCCTCTTCCCATTCAGCAAAGGCAAGTGGTGTCGGGCCGATCTCAACACGATCGTTATCACGCGGGGATCCGTCCGCCATCAGGCCGGATGTGGCGGCCGGACGTGTCGGATCAATCTTTCGTTTATCGCGCATATGGACAGAATTCATGTCACCACCTCGTTCAAGGGTTATCCTGAATAACGCTAGGTGAATTTTCGTCGCCGTCAATTATTTAATGTGATGGTGTTGCAATCACTGCGCTGATTTTCTGTTCAGGCGGGCCGGGTTAAGGAGCGCCTTGCCAAACAGGGTGGTTTTACGCCATTCTCTTGGACATAGCGCATTCAGAGAGACGGAGAGCAGGATGACCAAATTGATTGAAGCCAGAACAGAACAAGGCGCTGTTCATCTTACCTTTGAAGATACCACCACAACCGGCTTCCCCTTTTTCTGGTTACGTGACCATGCGCAGGATGATGAAAGCTGGGATCACCGGAGCCACCAGCGGGAGTTTTTCACGGCCGCGGCAGACCCTTCGATTACCCCGGTTGATGTGCATCTTGATGAAGATGGCAGCAACCTGTTGATGCGCTGGCCGGACCAGAACGGGACAATTTCCTACCCGGCAGGCTTTCTCTATCGTTTTGCCAGGCCAGAACCTGATCTTTCGGCCCCCCGTCATATCTGGACGGCTGAGACCATCAGGACGGATGATCTGCTCCTCCCGTGGGAGGATATCTCAAGCAATTCTTCCCTGACCGATGACGGGCTCAGAAAACTGCTTGAGACTATTCACCTTCATGGCTTTGCTGTTCTGGACAAGGTGCCGGTCGGGCAGGAAAGCGTTGCCGCGGTTGCCAATGCGATCGGCTATGTCCGGGAAACGATTTTTGGCGGGTTATGGGAATTCGCCGCCAATGAAGGCATGGACGACAGCGCCTATACTCCGAAAGAGTTGCGTCCGCATACCGATGGCACCTACAGCCATGATGCCCCCGGGCTTCAGCTTCTTCTCTGCTGTGAATACGACGCCGAAGGCGGGGATTCCATCATGGTAGACGGGTTTGCCATCCATCAGTGGATGCAAGAGAATGACCCGGCGGCGCTCGCTGATCTGAGCCGTATACATGTTCCCGGCCAGTATGTTGGTGATGGTGTTGTTCTGCGTGCCGAACGTCCGGTGTTCCGTCATGGTGAACAGGGCGATCTCGCGCAGGTTACGTTCAATAATTACGACCGTGCCCCGTTCAGACTGAACGATGATGACATGATGAAATTCTATGCCGCCAGCCGTCTCTTTGACCAGAAAGCCAATGATCCGGCGATGCAGTGGCGGCAGATCCTTGCTCCGGGGCAGATGCTGATCTTTGACAACTGGCGTGTGCTGCACGGACGCGCCGCATTCCGTGGTCACCGGAAGATGGCGGGCTGCTATCTTAACCGCGAAGATTACGAAAGCAGCCTGCGCCGCGCCGGACTCAGAAATTAGCCCGGCTCAGAAATTAAGCGAAATATCCCGGTGCCGCGCAAGGCAACCTGAAATTTCCGCCGCCTGCTCTTTGGTCAGCCGGTCCTGCTGACGCAGCCCGATACTGTTGCGGATGCCTTCTTCAAAACCCATCAGTTCGGGCAGCAGAGCCGCCCCGGCTTCACGTCCCTTAAGGTCTTTGTCAAATGCTTTGAGGGCGGAGGCGAGCGATTTTCTGGCTTTCTTCGGCTTTGGTTTACGCTTCCTCAGGTCTTTTGCCGCCTTGTCGAGCTGTGAGGCAATGTCACCGGTGCCCGCCACTTCACGCACCGCTGATGCCGCAGCCTTGATGCGGTCACGGGCATCTTCATGCGGGCCGTCATCGGTGATCAGGGCCGGCAAAGCTTCGAGCATGGGCCGGAGTTCAGCCAAAGCGTCCTTATCGCTTAATGTGTCAATGACATCTTTGAGTTCGGTATAGGCATCGTCCACGCCGCGCCGATAGATATTCTGCTCCTTTTCGAGCGCTTTCTGCACGGTTTTATACGTTTTGTTGACGTCTTTCCATTCCGCCGGAACCTGTGCTTTCAGCTCATTGACCTCGGCTTCAAGCGCGGTGATCTTTGCCTGCATGGCCGCTTTTTCTTCTTCGGTATCAAGTCCGCGGATATCCTTGCCCAGAGCAGTGATCTCCCTGTTGAGACGGCGGATATCACGCTCGATTTCACGAACCATCCCGTGAACAGGGCGATATTCCACCGATGCCTCTTCAAGGGCAGTCTCAGCCGCGCGGATCGCTTCAACCTGGCCGAAGACGCCGTTCACAACATCAACTGTTCCGTTGATCTGGCGCCGCACCGGAGCCGGCAATGCGCTGAGATCTAGCGAGGAAACCCTGGCGGTGATAGCCTCAATTTCCGAACGATCTTCCATATAATAGGAGAACAGATAATCTTCGAGGCAAGCCTGAAGCCGCGGGTTTTTCGGTGGCGGCGCCGTTTCGCTGGTGAGGTATGTCCGTACAGGCAGATAGTTCACCAGCGGCGGGTAAAACCCGACAATGGCCAGCCCCAGCAGCTGCAATGCAATGAAGGGAACCACGCCCTTATAAATATCAAGTGTGCGCACCGCGCTCGACGCCACACCGCGGAGATAAAACAGCGCAAAGCCGAATGGCGGTGTCAGGAACGAGGTCTGGATATTCAGCCCGATCATCACCCCGAGCCAGACCGCCGTCACGTTTGAAGACGGATCGGCGAGCAGGATCGGCGATACAATCGGCACCACCACCACGGCAATCTCGATGAAGTCGAGGAAGAAGCCCAAGAGAAAGATCACCAGCATCACAACAATGAACTGTGACCAGAATCCCCCCGGAAGACCGGTCAGGAAGTGCTTGACGATCTCTTCACCGCCGAAGCCGCGGAAAGCCGCGGTCAGCATGGCGGCACCCAGAAGAATGATGAAGACCATGGATGTTGTCTTGGCGCTCTCCACCATGACCCCGTTGAGGGTATCCTCGATCTTGAAGGTCCGCCAGAACGACCATCCCACCGCAACAACAAATCCGGCGACGCCAATCAGGGCGAGGAAAATGCCCAGTTTGTCCGCCCCCGTCTCAATGGTCCGTATATTGAGGTTGAAGGTGTTCATCAGAACAAGGATGAGGGCCAGCGAAAGAATAGCCAGAATAGCCGGATGATAGGCATCCTTTTCGCCTTCACGCAACCGGTATCCGGCCATGATAGTCGCACCAATTGCGCCGATCGCACCGGCCTGATTGACCGTTGCAATACCCGCGATGATAGAACCCAGCACCACAAAGATGAGCACAAGCGGCGGCACCAGAGCGAGCATGACCTTGGTAAGAAACGCCTTTTCCAGAAGCTTGCCGTCATACGGAACCGCTGGCGCGGTCGATGGCTTGATAAGGGCAGAGATCAGGATATAGGCCATATAAAGACCCACCAGCACAAGCCCGGGCAGAAACGCACCGAGAAACATATCCCCGGCACTGGTTGAGACGATGTCGAGGCTTGATGGCATCGAAAATTCGCCGGTGGCTTCCTTATAGAGCGATTTGCGTTCCGATGCCGCCTGATCGGCGGCGCTGGCGAGCTGGTCGGCGAGAATGATCAGCACGATCGATGGCGGGATGATCTGCCCCAGCGTACCGGAGGCACATATTGTCCCGGTAGCGAGAGGTTTTGAGTAATTGTTCCTGAGCATCGCCGGCAGGGAGATCAGCCCCATGGCCACCACCGTCGCCCCGACAATACCTGTCGTTGCGGCAAGAAGAGCGCCCACGAACACAACCGAAATCCCCAGACCACCCGGGATTGGCCCGAAAAGCTGGGCCATGGTCACCAGCAGATCTTCCGCAATGCGTGAGCGCTGCAGCATGATCCCCATGAAAATAAACAGCGGGATGGCGATGAGCGTGTCACGCTCCACCTCCCAGTAAATGCCCCTGAAATTCGTCACCCCGGCGGTGAGCCATTCCCACGGCCCGTCCTGGGTGAAATACGCCCCGGAATCTCCGGTGAAAAGGTATCCTGTCACCCCGGCCAGAATAATCGTGAGAATAGCCGAGCCCGGCAGGGCAAACGCCACCGGATACCCTGAACCCAAGGCATACATCATGGTGAGGAATAGAATGGCCAGAAATAGAAGTTCCACGACTTATGCTCCTTCCGGATCGGCTGTGGCTTCAGGATCAGTGCTGTTCATGACCGACAGGGCATGAAAGAAGTAACTGGTGAACTGAGCCAGCATCGACAGCGCAAAGACAAGAAGAAAAGCCGCCATCAGATATTTGACATACATACCGAAACCGCTCATCGATGTTTCAAAATTAAGCATCGGGCTGTTGATCAGGCTAGATTTGCCCGCAAGCCCGCGGGTCAGGATCATCCAGCAAAGCGGAATACCGAAAAAGACCGTGCCGGTGGCATTGACCCATGCCTTGGTGCGCTCCCTGAACGCCGCAAAGATCACGTCGACGCGGACATGACCTTCTTCTTTGAGCGTATACGCGCTGGCAAAAAGGAACAGAGACGCATACCAGAACCGCACCAGATCACCCATGAAGGTTTGTTCATAAGCAAAGATGAAACGTGCCAGAACGATCAGAAGCTCCGCAATCACCACAAGAAAGATCAGCCATACCACCGAAACCGATTTATCCCTGAGGCCGATCAGCACCGCCAGCCCCATCAGCGGTATATGCACAAACATGCCCCGCCAGGACGAAAGGCCGATCTTGGTGGCCAGATCCTTGCCGAAAATCACGGTATGAAGATCTTCCACACGGAGAAAGGATAGCACCGCATCGGCAATACCGATCAGAAGAACCGACCAGAAGGCTACACGGATGATGATGGACGACAGTTCATCCATCCGGCTGGCATCTTCTTCGAGGGAGCCGCGGGTTCCTGCGTAAAATCCGGCACCGGCAAAAGCGGCGAGCATCAGCAGAACCTGCAGCCATCCGGCGCTGCTGACATCACCCTTAGGTGTTTCAAAGCCAATGAGTCCGGCGCTGCCAAGTGTCGGCGCGATCCCGGGCAACCCATAGGCATAGGTCAGAAAATTATTAACAACAAATGCGAGCGCCAGCGCAACGCTGGCTATTCCGGCAAATCGAAAAATCAAAACAAGAGACGGATTAAGATATCGACGGTCACTCATGGTGGGCCTTTAAAATGAGAACAGAAAAAAGGCGGGGCATGAAACCCCGCCTTCCTGATGATGTTAGCCTTCAAGCACCGCGTTACGCTTGAGGACATATTCCACATCGTTGAGCTGCTGGTATTCACCAACCGTCTTACGTGCGGCAACCATGGATTCATGGATACGGCGAGCCAGTGAAGAATGCTCGACCACTTCAGCGTAAACTTCAGCCGAACCACGACCAAAGGCTTCGTAGACTTCTTCGTTGAACTCACGAACCGTGACGCCCTGATCATCGACCAGACGCTCAAGCGCCGCACCGTTCTTGGCGTTGTATTCAGCCATGATGTTGTCGTTTTCTGCCTGTGCGACCGCGGTGATCAGTTTCTGATCGGTCTCCGACAAGGTGCCCCAGAAGGAAGCGTTGAAGCCGGCGGCCAGCTGGGATGCCGGCTCGTGCATGCCAGGATAGTAGTAATACTTGGCCGCTTCATAGAACTTCATCGCTTCGTCGTTCCACGGGCCAACCCATTCAGTGGCTTCAATGGCACCGGAAACGAGGTTTTCGTAGATCTGACCACCTGGCAGGGAAACAGGGGAGGCACCAAGCTTGGCCATCACGTCACCACCAAGACCAGGGATACGCATCTTCAGGCCCTTTAGGTCATCAGCAGAGTTGATTTCCTTGTTGAACCAACCGCCCCACTGAACGCCGGTGTTACCGCAGGCCAGACACTTGAGGCCGAATTCGCCCGCCAGCTCATCCCAGAGCTGCTGACCACCCATCCAGTGAATCCAGGAATTCATCTCATTGTAGCTGAGACCAAACGGAACAGCAGTGAAATACGCCCAGCCGGGGTGCTTGCCTTTCCAGTAGTAATCCGCTGCGTGGTAGGCCTGCGCGTTGCCGGATGCGACTTCATCAAAGCTGTCAAAAGCCCCGACACGTTCGCCTGCGGCGTAATAGGTCACCTGAATACGGCCATCCGTTACTTCCCCGAGACGGGCAGCAAAACGCTGGGCACCGGTGCCAAGACCCGGGAAGTCACGCGGCCAGGTGGATACCATGGCAATCTCAATGCGATCCTGGGCAATTGCTGGCGTGGCAAGTGCCGTAGCTGTCGCTACACCACCGATACCAGCCTTAGTCATAAAGTCACGACGTTTCATGTCTTTCTCCTCACCTTATGTTTTGTGCAGCACATCCGCTACACCATGTAATCTTGAACTAGCCGCATTCACCAAGGCATCAACCACCTTATCGAATCCAAGCATCAGCTCGTCATGATCAGCCTATAATAATGTATCATTCTGCGGCCACGTCAAATCATTTGGCCCCCTAAAAGCAACCGGATGGTCACATTTGGGGCCCAAATGACTTTTTTAATGAAAGAATCCGGGCAGATCAGGTGCCGGATACCCGTTTATTCGGCCACATCCTTCCATTCATCGACCGATGGGCAGGAACAATGAAGATTGCGATCCCCCCACACGTTGTCGATTCGGCTGACCGGCGGCCAGTATTTATCTGCCATTCCCGCAGGGAACGCCCCGAGCTGACGGCTGTATGGCCTGTCCCAGTCGGAAGAGGTCACGGCTTCGGCCGTATGGGGCGCGTGGACCAGAGGATTGTTATCCTGCGGCCAGACACCTTTCTTCACCTGTTCGATTTCCCCGTGAATGGCAATCATGGCATCACAGAACCGGTCCAGCTCTTGCAGGGATTCCGATTCCGTCGGCTCAATCATCAGCGTTCCGGCAACCGGGAAAGACATGGTCGGCGCATGAAAGCCGTAATCCATGAGGCGTTTGGCGATATCCTCATTGGAAATACCGGTTTCATCCTTGATGCCGCGGATGTCGATGATGCATTCATGGGCCACCAGCCCGTTCTTGCCCGCATAGAGAACCGGGTAATAGTCCTTGAGCCTTGCCGCAATGTAATTGGCGCTCAGGATGGCGATGCTTGACGCCTGCTTGAGCCCGTCTGCCCCCATCATGGCAATATACATCCAGGATATAGGCAGGATGCTGGCGCTGCCCTCCGGCGCGGCGGAAACCGCGCTTTCCCCGGTCAGCGGATGGCCGGGCAGAAATGGCGCCAGATGCTTTGCCACCCCGATGGGGCCGACACCCGGGCCTCCCCCGCCATGGGGAATGCAGAAGGTCTTATGCAGATTGAGGTGGCTGACATCAGCACCGAACCCGGGCAGAGACGCAAGACCGACAAGCGCATTGAGATTGGCGCCGTCCACATAGACCTGCCCGCCCCGGTCATGGATGATCTGGCAGATATCTCGGATAGCCTCTTCAAAAACGCCATGGGTTGACGGATAGGTCACCATCAGCGCGGCAAGGTTATCCGCATGTTCATCGGCGCGTGTCTTCAGATCATCAAGATCGACATTCCCCTCGGCGTCGCAATCAACCACCACGACCTTCATCCCGGCCATAGCGGCCGACGCCGGATTGGTGCCGTGGGCAGATGCCGGGATAAGGCAGACATTGCGATGCTCCTCCCCGCGAGAGCGATGCCATCCGCGGATCGCCATTAATCCGGCAAATTCCCCTTGCGAGCCTGCGTTGGGCTGCAGGGACATGGCATCATATCCTGTCGCCGCACAGAGCCAGTCTTCCAGTTCCCTTATCAGATCCCGGTAGCCTTCGGCCTGATTTTCAGGGGCAAAGGGATGCAACTGGCCAAAGCCGGGCCAGGTGACCGGAATCATCTCAGCGGTGGCGTTGAGCTTCATGGTGCATGAGCCGAGCGGGATCATGGACCGGTCAAGCGCCAGATCCTTATCTGCCATGCGGCGCAGATACCGGAGCATTTCGGTTTCCGACCGGTAACGGCTGAAAACCGGATGTGTCAGAATGTCGGATTTCCGCAACAGGGCTGACGGCAGAGCGCTGTCAGCAGAAGACGGCATCTTGCCGCCGAAGATGGAAACAAGCCGTTCACAATCCTCAATCGTGGTGGTTTCATCAAGGCTGATACCAACCGCCCCGTCCATTTTACGCAGGTTAAACCCGGCGGCCAGCGCATCGGCCATGATCGCCCCGGTTTTATCGCCCGTATCCACCATGATCGTATCAAAGAACACCTTGTGCCGGATGGAATAACCTGAAGCAGATATCCCGGCGGCAAGTCGGCTTGCCTTTTTATGAACGCGGGATGCGATCGCTTTCAGGCCTTCCGCCCCATGCCAGACAGCGTAAAGCCCGGCCATGATTGCCAGCAGCACCTGTGCCGTGCAGATATTCGAGGTGGCTTTCTCCCGCCGGATATGTTGCTCCCGTGTCTGCAACGCCAGGCGGTACGCAGGCCTTCCCTGGGTATCCACCGACACACCAACCAGGCGGCCGGGCATCCGGCGCTGAAATTTCTCCCGCGTCGCAAGAAAGGCGGCGTGCGGGCCGCCAAAACCCATGGGAACACCGAAACGCTGTGTTGAGCCGACGACAATATCGGCCCCCATCTCACCCGGAGGGGTCAGGAGCGTCAGGGCCAGAAGATCTGTTGCCACCACGGCAAGGCTGCCCGCCTCATGAATGGCGGCAATCTCAGCCGAAATATCACGAAGAGCGCCGCTTGATCCGGGATATTGGATGACCACCGCGCTAAGCCCTTCGGGCAGGATATCTCCCGCCGTGCCTTCAACAATGGTAATGCCGAGCGGCTCAAGCCGTGTGCGCAGGACCGCCAGTGTCTGCGGATGGGCATCAGGGTCAATCATCACCATATTGCCGCCACCGGAAAACCGGTGCGCCATGACGACACCTTCAGCCACCGCCGTTGCTTCATCGAGCATGGAAGCGTTTGCCACATCCATTCCCGTCAGGTCCGCCACCATGGTCTGGAAATTCAAGAGGGCTTCAAGCCGGCCCTGGCTGATTTCAGGCTGGTACGGCGTGTAGGCCGTATACCAGGCCGGGTTTTCAAGCACGTTCCTCAAGATGACTTTAGGTGTATGCGTGCCGTAATACCCCATCCCGATCATCGACGTGACCACTTTGTTGCGCCCGGCATAGCCGGAGATTTTTGCAAGCGCCTCCTCTTCGCTGAGCGCCGGCGGAATTGCCATTGTATCATCCCGCCGTATCCGGGCGGGCACCACCGCATCGATCAGCGCATCGACGGTGGGATAACCGACCACGCCGAGGAGCGTTTCGATATCACGCGGGGACGGACCGATATGCCGGTCCCGGAAAATTGCTATATCTGTCATCTCTGCCTCCTTACGCATCAAGCGATGCGGTATAGGCATTTTCATCCATCAGGCTGTCCAGATCCCCGGCATCAGCAATGTTGATCTTGAAAAGCCAGGTGTCGGGATTATCGCCGAGACTTTCGGGGTTATCGGCAACATCACTGTTGACGGCAACGACTTCCCCCGCGACCGGGGCATAGATATCGGACGCGGCCTTGACCGATTCAACGACCGCAACCCCGTCTCCTTTGGCAATCGTCCGGCCCACTTCCGGCAATTCCAGAAAAACGATATCCCCCAACAGTTCAATAGCATGGGCCGTGATACCGACTTCCCCGCTGGCGCTGTCGATCCATTCATGTGTTTCTGCATATTTTTTCATGGCTCTCTCCCTCCATTACCCTTGTGCAGTTTTCTTTGTTGTCTTCTGTTTTCTTCGTTGTATTGACAGCAGGCCCATGCCTGCCGCCGGTCTTTTTAAAATCTCCTAGCGGCGTTTATACCGGTGCGGAACAAGCGGCAGATCAGCGATCTTCATCGGCACCATCCTGCCCCTGACATCTGCGTTGACCGAAACTCCGGCCCCGGCAATCTCGCGGTTGATATACGCCATGGCCACCGGGATCTCGAGCGACGGGCTGAACCCACCTGACGTGACCTGCCCCACCTCTTCGCCATCTAAGATAAGCTTCGCCCCTTCCCGCACCGGCTGGCGGCTTTCCCCGATCAGGCCAACTCTTTTGCGTGGCGGCGGGGCATCAAATTCGGGGTTGATAATCTCAGCCCCGGGATAACCGCCGTCCCCGCGGCGGCGCTTGTTGACCGCAAACCCCAGATCAGCGGCAACCGGTGTTGTCGTCTCATCGATATCATGGCCCCAGAGCGGCAACCCTGCCTCAAGCCTGAGCGAATCCCGGGCACCAAGCCCGGCGGCGGTGACACGATCATCCGCAAGCAGCCTGTCCGCAAAATCAACAACCGCCGCGTCCGGCAGGCCGATCTCAAATCCGTCTTCACCCGTATAACCGCTCCGGCACAGGGTCAGCGAATGGCCCTGCCAATCGGTTTCCATAAAATCCATGAAGACCATATCACCGGCTCCGGGAATCATCGCGGCGATCACCTCCCCTGCCTTGGGCCCCTGGAGCGCCAGCATCGAACGTCCCTTCAGCGGCTCCATGATGATCCCGGCCGGAAGGCGTGCCCTGATCCAGGCAAGATCATGCTCCGCCCTTGCGGCATTGACGACAAGGAAGAAATGACCCTCAGCCCGGCTGACCATCAGATCGTCAAGAATACCGCCCTCTTCATCGAGAATGAGGCTGTAGCGCGTCCGCGCAGGTTTGAGCGTATTGAGATCGATGGGCAGGATGGTTTCAAGAAAAGCCGCGGCGGCATCAATTCCGGCCTCAGCCCGGATCACCACCTGCCCCATATGCGAGATATCGAAAAGACCTGCCGAATTGCGGGTGGCCAGATGTTCGGCCCTGATACCCCCTTCGTACTGAACGGGCAGCATCCAGCCGGCAAAATCCACCAGACGGCCACCATGTTTCTGATGCCAGTCATAAAGAGCCGTTGTTTGCGGCTGTGGTGATGTGGTCATTATTCGGTCCCCCCGGAACAAATAGAAGTCACTGCATCCTGCCGGATGCAATGCCCCCTCTGTCGTGGAACCTGAGATATTCATCCGGCCACCGCAGATCACGGTATAGGACTTTCCCCTTCGGTGGACCTTCCGGTCACTTTCCAGAGTGTTCTGATCGACTAGTACGCTTTGCCTGAGAGTTTCCGGGGCGGTTGCTCCTTCGGCGGTGGCACTGCCACTCTCTCCCAGCCGAATTTATGAACAGGCCAAACATTAACTTAATTCCGATTGACTGCCAAGAGCGATTGGTTTCAGATGAGTAACTATTTCGTGAAAGGGCACATAATGGCTGATTTCGCACCGGACCCGATAAATATCCGTGATCAGATCACACTGGGCGAACTTCCCCGCAAGTATCGAATCGGGCTTGTTGCCCTGTCGACCGATCATATGATCGAAGTCGATTTCGCCCGCCTGCTTCCCCATGATGAAGTCGGGCTCTATGTCAGCAGGGTGGAATTCATCAATCCGGTGACGCCGGAGAATCTGCGCCGGATGGAGCCTGATATCGAGGCTGCGGCGGCGCTGATCCTGCCCGGCGAAGATCTGGATGCGCTCTGTTATGGCTGTACCGCGGCATCTGCCACCATCGGTGATGCCGGCGTGAGCGCGGCCCTTGACAGGGGCAAGCCCGGGGCCGCCACCACCAATCCCGCCCGTGCCGGCATAGCCGCGATGCGCGCGCTGGGGGCCGGACGCATCAGCCTGCTCACCCCCTATCCGGCGGCATCGAGCCAGCAACTGGCCTCTTATTTTGCCAGCCAGGGCGTAACGGTTCTCAGCCATCACTGCCTTGGCCTCGACCATGACCGTGATATCGCACGCGTCGACAGGGATACCCTGATAAAGGCGGCGGAACACGCCTGCCATGATGAGGCCGAAGCGGTGTTTCTTTCCTGCACCGCCCTGCCGGCGGTTTCTGTTATCCCGGAACTTGAAGATCGTCTGGGCCGGCCGGTGATTTCCAGCAATCAGGTGACAGCGTGGATGGCCCTGCGTCTGGCCGGATGCATGGCTCCATCGCCGGCAGGGGGAAAGCTGTTCAGCCTTGACCTTGCGCCCGAAGACAGGGCTGGTGCCTGACACGCCGGATATCGGCGAAACCTGTGCAATCCCGGGGTTGGCATCACCGCAATATCAGGAATTGTCGATATTACCTGCCCCGGCGCCGCGGGCCCTTTTCTCTTCTGTCTCAGGCACATAGGTTTCTTTTGCATATGTACCAAGACGTTGCCAGCAGGCTTCAGGCACTAACGCAGGCTTATCCGGAAATGCCGCCACCAAGGTCAGGTGATGGCGTGCGCCCTGCGGCAGATCCTCTCCCTCGTTAAGACATTCAAGCGTATACTCCCCGTCCTGCCAGCCATCGGCCTCGGCGGCGACCTGACCGGCATCTGCGATGGCCTTAAGTTTTCCGCCGGACAACATCGCAAGCCTTACGCCCTGCTCCTGTGCCAGTATCGCGGCCCCTGCCAAAAGAAATCTCGGCGCGAGCACCCGGCCTGTCCAACTGGTTCCGGTGGCGGCAACCTGTTCCGCCATGACCAGCCCGAAGGCCGGGGCAACCAGCGGGACTGAAACAACAGAAACGGGATCACGGCCGCTCCCCTGATCCTGAGCAATGGTTTCAACAGCGCGATTGATACCGCCAAGGAATGGCAGGCCCATCCCCCCGAGCCAGGAGGCCATCATGCCGCCGTCACGGGCTATTCCCCATGGCAGGCCCGTGCCACGCAGGGCTTTCTCGCATTCCGCACGGATCTCGTTTCGAGACAGGCTGATCATCTCATCACGAGATGTTGATGGTGGAAAGAAGCCAGTCATCGGCGCTGGCATCGTCAAGTTCATCCGCAAGAGGTGCGCCCTGAAAGAGCGAAATCCGTGTCCACAGATCAGATTTCGGATCAAACTTCGATGCCCCGAAGAAGCTCAGCTTGCAGCGGAGCATATCGATGGGCCGGGTGGTTGCGGCCACCAGATTATCCCTGATCTCCCCATAGGGGCTGCGTGCGGTCTGCATCACCCGGCGGAGAATACCCCGGTGCTGCGGATACCGCATCATGAAACCGGCAAGGGTATCGCCATCTCCGGCCTCTTGCAGATCAGGCAGAAGCCGCTGGATCTGATGCGGAATATCGAAAGGCATTTCACGTTCCGCGCCATCCTCCTCGTGGCGGTGACCAAGACGGGGCTCAAGCTTGGCTTCGGAAACATACCAGAAAAGCTCATCCGCCTTGCGGTCACTGAGATCAAGATCAAGGGCCCAGCGATAATGTGTCAGGACGGCGTCTCTGGCTTCGGCAACCGTTGTGGTGACCGGAACGCTGGCATGCTCCTCGGCGCCCATTTCCTCCCCGAGCGCATCGATCAGCTCCCCGAAAGGCTCAAGCAGGACAGAGACCATGATCTCCTGCGCTTCCACTGAGCAGGTTTCGCCGACACGTTGAAACAATGCGTTGAGGGGGAAATCTCCCTCCGCCCAGGACGGATCATCGAGCCAGCCGGAAATACCGGCCAGATCCTTTTCCAGAACTTTGATGCGTTCCGACTGAACAGCATCATCGACGCGCCACTGCGCCACGTAGAGACACGCCCGGGCCAGATATGTCCTGATCTCATCTGCCTTGCCGTGGGAAAGATGCGGCTGGGAGAGCACCCGGGCAAGGGCGGCCTCACGTGCGGCCATCCAGCAATGCAACAGCACCTGATGATTGACAAGAAACGGCGCCATACCAAGCCCGGTGGCATTGCCTATACCGAAATGTCTGGCCAGATCCCGGTCAAGGGGAACAGCGTTTTCCCCGCCCCGGTGACGCGCCAGATGATCCATCAGCTCCAGCGAGAAATGACGTATCAGATAGACTGTCAGCATTTCCACCTGAAACGGGCCCGGCAGGGAAGCCTTGTGCTGCAACCGGTCACGATCACTGATACCGAATTTTCCATTGCCGTAAACCGCGGTTGTGCGCATGACATAACCGATGCTGTTCACCATTTCCGCATCCGGCTGCCTGCCTTCGGCAAGCCGGCCCACCACATGGTCAAACATGCGAACCGATTTGTTAGCCCGGCTCAGGGTAAGCTGGTCGGTGTTCTGGCGACCGGCCTCCTGACGTGAGACGGTTTCGGCCATGCGCCCCATTTCGGCGTCGTCAGGTTCTCCGTCGACAAGGGTGAAGGTCGCATCCCACCTCTCGGCAATGACGCGGTCGCTCCGCTCATCGTCGGCAAGGGCATGGCTGAACGCCGCCAGCGAGTAGACATGGTGAGGCGTGGTGACCCGTATCAGGGCCTGACCATATCCGTTTTCGTCCATCTCCCATCGCGGCACGTCCACCACCCAGCCTTCCGCCGACATCCGCCGCAGCAATTGCCGCGAGAAAGACAGGCGCATCGGGTGAAACGATCCCATACGCTCAAGCCGCATCACGTCAGATGCAGGACGCATGGAAACCGAATTTTCTGAACTGCCTTTTACCTTGAGTGCCATCGCAACTCACCATCTCACCAAAGTCAAACCGTTAACACCCCGTCTTTCAGGATGATGTTGTCCCGGGGCCAAAAGAGCGGCGGTAGAATTCAAGCCAGTTGGCACCTGAAATTCCGGCAATATCTTCGGATGAAAAGCCGGTTTTTGCAAGACCTTCAAGGATATTGTTCCAGTCACGGTTATCCTGAAACCACGACGGCATAGGCGGAAACCCGGGATTGCTGGCAGAACCTTCCCCGTAGTCCATGGCTTTCGTCCAACGGCCGACACGCATCCATTCCACCACGCTGTCCGGCTGATCCTGGCAAAGGTCGGAGCCGAACCCGATCTTGTCCGCCCCCATGAGCTCCGCCGTATCTGCAATCATCGCGCAGAAATCATCCAGACTGCACTGGCTGCCATTTCTGAGATGATGCGGGTAAAGCGAAAACCCGAGCATGCCGCCACTTTCGGCAAGGGCCTTCAGCACGGTATCGGATTTGTTGCGCCGTGCGGGATGAAACCGTTCCGGGTTGGCATGACTGATGACAATCGGCCGTGAAGACGCCTCTATCGCCTCAAGGGTGGACCTTTCGGCGGAATGCGACATATCGACGACCATGCCGACACGGTTCATTTCGGCCACCACTTCACGTCCCATGCGCGTAAGGCCGGTATCGTCGTCTTCGTAACATCCCGTCGCCAGCAGCGACTGGTTGTTATAGGTCAGCTGCATGAAACGGAGCCCGAGCCGGTGCAGCACCTCCACAAGCCCGATATCATCTTCCATCGGGGACGGGTTCTGTGCCCCGAAAATGACTGCAGTCCTGCCTTCGGTTTTCGCCTGTTCAATATCCTCGGCGGTGAAGGCCTGCACGATCAGGTCGGGATGATTTTCAAAATGCCTGTTCCAGATCTCGATATTTGTAACCACTTCACGGAACATCTCATGATAGGCGATGGTGACATGGACCGCATCCACCCCGCCCTCTCGCCATTGGCGAAAAATGGTCTCAGACCAGTTGCAGTATTGCAGGCAATCAATCAGCATCACACATCTCCTCCACGAGAGCCTAGCCGCTGGAACAGCAATCGGCAATATGATAGAAAAAAACAGGGTTTAACAACCCGTAAGACCAGACCAAAAGGAGATCACCATGACCATGACAGCGCTGATCGTCATTGACGTTCAGAATGATTTCTGCCCCGGCGGTGCCCTGGCCGTTGCCGATGGGGATCAGGTTGTTACGCCCATCAACCGGCTGATCACACAGGCAGAGCACACCATCCTCACCCAGGACTGGCATCCTCAGGGCCATTCCAGTTTTGCCAGCCAGCATGAGGGCATGGACGCGTTTGCAACCATTGCAGCCCCGTACGGCGCCCAGACACTCTGGCCTGATCACTGTATTCAGGGGACACACGGCGCAGAATTCCATCCTGATCTTGACTGGACCCGGGCTGAACTTGTTATCCGCAAAGGGTTCCGGCACGAAATTGACAGCTACTCCGCCTTTTTCGAAAACGACCGCAAGACCCCGACCGGGCTTGGCGGCTATCTCACCGAACGCGGGTTCACAAAGGTGGTCATGGCCGGTCTTGCCACGGATTATTGTGTCGCCTATTCCGCCCTTGACGCGTTAAGACTGGGGCTTGAATGCACGGTGCTGACCGATGCCTGCCGCGCCATTGATCTGGATGGCTCGCTTGCATCCATGACCGCCGCCATGACAGAAGCAGGCGTCACGCTTTCCACAAGCCCGGAATTGACCTTTTAGCCCGTTTTCCAGCATACTGCCTCCATATTCAGGGTTTTCAGCGGAGAGCAGAGATGAATGAAGCAAAGACAGGGCTTAATCCGGCGGCGGTACTTTCCATGGTCGGCGACGGGTATTATTCCCAGCGTACGGCAGGCGCCCGTAATGTCATCAACATCGCCCTGCCGATGGTGCGCGATGCTCTCGCCTCGACACCTCACACCCCCCGGCTGAAACTGGCGGATTTCGGGGCCGCCGATGGCGGAACCAGCCGCGGCATGTGGTCAGACCTGCTCACCGGTCTTCGCGCATCAGGTGATACGCGTCAGGTTGAAATGCTCTATACCGATCTTGCCTCAAACGATTTTTCAACGCTTTTCCGTATGATGCAGGGTTTCACGGGGGATGCCGCCGAAGCGTATCAGACCAATCTTGATGGTGTCTTCGTGCATGGATGCGGCACCGGGTTTCACCAGCAGCTGATGGCCGATGAAAGCCTCAATCTCGGTTTCTCCGCCACCGCCATGCATTACGTGTCCACCAAACCCTGCGAGATTGAAGATCACGTTCACATGGTGGGGGCAAGTGAGACGGAAAAAGATGCCTTTCGCGCCCAGGCGGCGCGGGACTGGGAATCTATCCTGCTGGCAAGGGCCGCCGAACTTATCCCCGGCGGGCGCTTTATCTGCTTTAACTTCGGCATTGATGAAAATGGCCATTTCCTTGGCAATACCGGCGGAGTGCATATGTTCAACACATTCCACAAGCACTGGAAAGCCCTTTACGACAACGGCACGATAACCGCAGAAGAATATCGCCGCGCAACCTTCAGCCAGCACTACCGCACCATGGATGAATTCCTCGCACCATTTGACGATCCGGCAAGTGCCGTCAGCAAGGCCGGCCTGCAGGTCAGGTCGTCAAAAAGCATGATGACCCCATGCCCTTACCGGCAGGCTTTTGATGCATCCGAAGGCAGGATGTCGGCACGGGAATATGCGGTCTCGCTGATACCGACGATGCGCAGCTGGTCTGAAACCGTTTTCACCACCGCCCTTGATCAGCGCCCCCGGCAGGAGGCGATGGAAATTGTCGATGCGTTCTATAAAGCCTATGAAGATGAGGTTGCGGCAGATCCGGACGGCCATGCCATGGATTATGTCCATCTCGTGCTGGATATTGAAAAAACAGCGCCGTGAACACCGCACCGGATAATCGCCAGCATGATACGTTCAACGGCAGGCAACACATTGCTGCAACACTATATTGCTACACCACTATAAGGTCAGGTGATTTTGCACCGGCCTTGTGTTTCTGATTTCAGGATTGCCCCATGCCCACTGTTCCAGCCGAAGACATGCTGTCGGGTTCTACGGACCATCCCCCCGTGAGCTCCTGGTCCGTTTTCCGTGTCTTTCTGTATCTTGGCTGCACCTCCTTTGGTGGTCCGGTGGCCCATCTCGGGTATTTCCGTGCGCTGCTGGTTGACCGGAAAAAATGGCTTGATGCCCGCACCTTTGGTGATCTTGTCGCGCTGTGCCAGTTTCTGCCTGGCCCGTCCTCATCCCAGGTTGGCTTTGCCATCGGACTGATCAAGGCCGGATACCGCGGCGGATTTGCGGCATGGCTTGGGTTCACGTTGCCATCGGCGGTGCTGATGGTTCTCTTTGCCTTTGGTCTTGTCGAATATGGTGATGTGTTCCCGCCCGCGCTTCTGTCGGGGCTCAAACTTGTTGCGGTGAGCGTGGTGGCCCATGCGGTGCTGATGATGGGGCGCTCGCATGCGCCGGACAGGCCTCGCCAGTTGATAGCTCTGGCCGCCATGGCCGTCTTGCTGATCCTGCCGTCGCCCTTGCTTCAGCTTGTCGTGATTGTGGCCGGGGCCGTGACCGGGGCCGTGATCCTTCCGCGCAGCACCTTAGGCCAGGAACAGGTGACCACCTCCCGGCCCCCGGGGCTGAAAAGCCTTATCTTCGTCGGTCTTGCCTTTGGCCTTCTGCTGGCCCTGCCACTCCTTTCGGTGGTGATGCCGCATCCCCTGCTGGCTCTCGCGGACGGGTTTTACCGGGCCGGTGCGCTTGTCTTCGGTGGCGGGCATGTGGTTCTGCCCCTGCTTCAGGCCGCGGTGGTTGATCCCGGCTGGGTTACGGATGCCGAATTTCTGGCCGGATACGGCGCCGCCCAGGCCATCCCCGGCCCGCTGTTCACGGTGGCGGCCTATCTCGGCATGATGACGGGTATCGGCCCGGTCGGTCTCGGCGGGGCTGCGCTGGCCCTGATCGCCATTTTCTGTGCCAGTTTCCTGATGCTGCTCGGCGTCATGCCATTCTGGCAATATTTGCGGGAACATGCCATGGCGAGGCGGGCCCTTGACGGGATCAACGCCGCCGTGGTCGGCCTGCTTCTTGCCGTCTTGATCAACCCTATCATGATGACCGGGATCAGGGGCCCTGTTGATATCGCCATCGGAATGGGCGGGTTTCTGCTCCTGTCTTTCGGGGTGATGCGCCCGCTTCTGGTGGTGGGGCTTATCGTGCTGGCATCGCTTGGTGCCGCGTCTATCCCGCTGTGATTCGCTCGGCAAACCAGATCAGGCCTACTGCCGCAATCAGGGCTGAGGCCGGTGACGCCAGCCGCGACTGATACCAGGGATAGCGGGCCAGCCATAACGCGGCCAGCACCAGCGGCGCAAGCACGATGAGCTGCCCGAGCTCAACCCCGATATTGAAGGCCAGCATCTTGAGCACAAGGCCGCCGCCGCTGAACCCGGTTTCCGCCAGCACAAAGGCAAAACCAAGCCCGTGCAGAAGACCAAAACCGAAAATAACGCTGAGGCGAAATATGCCCAGCCTCATCTGACCCAACGGTAAGGGAGATGATCCAGGCCCCGTGATCCGGGGGCGGATGATGTTTTCAACCGCGATCCAGGCAATCGATAACGCAATCAGCGGCTCGACTATCGCCGCAGGCACCCGAACCATTCCAAAACTGGCGAGGGCCAGAGTGATGCTGTGGGCAAAGGTGAAGACCGTCACCTGCGCGATCAGGGGGCGCCAGCGCGGTGAGAAGAAAAACAATCCGGCGATAAAGGCAATATGATCAAGCCCTTTCGGAATAATATGCACAATACCGATACGGATATAATTTCCGAACATGGCAAGCGCCGGGACATTCGGCTTATCAGCCCCCGACGCATCTGTTTTGATTATTTCCGCGCTTATATCCCCCGGCAGGAGATAGGCCGTATACAGCATTGCCTCGCCGGCGCCGGTATCACTATCATCCCCCGTAGCGATGCCCGGCACCTGCCTTAACACAACAGGGCCCAATTCGGGTTTCGCCTGAAAGGTGACACCGCCCCGCCCCCCTGGCATCGGGCCGGCAAGGCGGATACGTGTCAGCCTGGGAAGAGACAGATCCGGTTGTGGCAATACCGTCACTTCATCGAGTTTCAAGATTACGGGGATATTCCCATTCTGCACCTGAAATGAGTCCAGTAGTGCCGTTTCGTTGGCGCGAATCTCAAGGGCAAGCGTCGCAGCATCAAGTGAACGGAGGTGGTCATAGGTTTCGGTTTCCGGGGTGAGATTGGTATCGCTCACAAGGCTTGCATCAATGCCTGCGAGCAGCACCTCGCTATTTAATCTGACCTCAAGCACAACCCCGTCATCACCAACAGCAATATCAGCGACAGCGGGCTGAATTTCATGGGCCCGGACGTTGAACGAAAACACCAATCCGAGGGAAAGCAGCAGGATTGTGGCGAGATGGCGGAATTTCATGAACGAGCTTCCCTTTGTTTTTGAGTATACTCAGCGGGATCTTGGCGGCGTAGCATAATTCGGCTAATTTGTCCGCATGAAACATCGTGGTGTCCTTACCGTTCTTTTTTCATTCTGGTGCCTCTTCGAAGCGGCGGCCCACGAACTCTGGCTTGAACCGCTGAACTGGCAAATCAGCCCCGATCAGGAAATCAAGGTTTCGGTCCTGCTTGGCACCGAAATGAAGGGTGGCCAGCAGATCTACATGCCAGCATCTTTCCGCAGGTTTGAGCTGATCACCCCGTCCGGCACCATTCCGGTCAGCGGACGGATGGGGGATCGCCCCGCGGGACGCGTGGTACCGCAAGAAAACGGTCTGCATTATCTCGTTTATGAGACGACACCGCAGCACGTAAAATATAATCATTTTGATAAATTCACCGCCTTTGCCCGGGAAAAGGGGTACGGGCAGGCGGAAGATCAGCATCGCGCCGGAAACCTTCCCTTGTCCTCATTTGTTGAGCGCTATACCCGGCATGTCAAAAGCCTCATCCGGGTGGGAAGCGGGGCCGAAGCCACGTCTTCATGGAACGGCCGCAGGCTGGGTTTGGACGTTGAATTCATTGCAAGGAAAGATCCCTATAGCTGGCAGGGCGGCTCGCTCATCTTTGGTCTTGAAGTGGATGGCGTGGCGCGCGCCAACGCCAGGGTAACGCTGATGCGCCGGAAATCCGGCATTCCCGATGCCCCCGTCCACAAGGCATTTCTGGTCACCGACCCCGATGGCCAGATCGAAATTGAGCCTGTGCCGGGGCATATCTATCTTCTGGATCATGTCGATCTTGCCCGGGCTGATGCGGACGCGGCCGATGGTGCTGTCTGGGTATCAAGATGGGGAGCGCTCACCTTTCTTGTTCCCTGAGGTGGGCCCTGATCCGCTTTATTCAGATTTCAATTGTATGGCTGATCCTTGCCGCCGCCCTGGCCAGCAGGTCACGGCATGCCATGGCATCATCAAGAGAAAACCGCGGCTTCGGGCCGTGAACGGCAAGCGCGGCATGGAACCGCCGACGCGCGTCACGGACAGGCACAGCAATCGCGACCATGGCATCGTAGAATTCCTCCCGGTCAAGGGCATAGCCAAGGGTTGAGATTTCCTCCAGCTCCCGTTCAAGCGAGGCCCTGGTGCTGTGGGTGTGTGATGTAAAGGCACGCAGATCGAGACTTTCCAGCATCACCCGTCGTTTTGCCGTCGGCAGGTGGGCAAGATAGGTCTTGCCGCTGGCGGTGCAATGAAAAGGGACATGGGTGCCGACAGGCAACTGAACCCGGAACGCCCAGTTGGTTTCAATACGGTCAGCATAAAACATCCCTTTTGTTTCAGGCCGGACAAAATTGATCGTCTCACCAACCTCACGGGCGACTTCGAGCAGGATCTGATGCCGGGCCGCATGCATGGCACTGTGACGCGACAGATTATTGAAAAGATCAAAAAGACGCTGGCGCGGGAAAAGGCGCTTATTGCGCTTGTCGATATAGCCTTCGTCGATCAGGGTGTTGCAAAGCCGGTGCAAACTCTGCTTTGGCCAGCCAAGACGCGCGTTGATCTCTGTCGGGGTCAGTGGTGTGTCCGCCGCGGCAATCGTCTCAAGGATTCGCAATATCCGCAAATTTGGTGGTGTCGTCTCCTGGCTCATCCGTCAGATCCCCGATCATCATTATCCTTTTCGGCCTGGGTCGTTTTTTACTTGAAAGCTGTCCCGAATCAGGCATCGTGTATTTAATATACATAAAAAGAGACTATAAGTCTCATTTTTTAACTTTTTTTGGTGATCAGGGTGGAATTTGACTTTCTTGTGATAGGCGCAGGATCCGCAGGATGCGTGATTGCCAACAGGCTTTCAGCCAATCCTGAACACAAGGTCGGCCTGATTGAGGCTGGCGGGCCAGACAACTCGCCCTGGATTCATATACCCGTGGGATATTTCAAGACCATGGGCAATCCCGCCACCGACTGGTGCTATAAGACCGAACCTGATCCCGGGCTCAACGGTAGGTCACTCAACTGGCCACGCGGCAAGGTGCTTGGTGGCAGCAGTTCCATCAACGGGCTTTTATACGTGCGCGGCCAGCCGCAGGATTTTGATCACTGGCGTCAGCTTGGCAATACCGGCTGGGGTTGGGATGACGTTCTGCCCCATTTCAAACAGCTGGAGACATGGGAAGGCGGCGAAACCGACTACCGGGGCGGAAGCGGCCCTCTGCACGTCAGTGAAAACAAGCTCAGGCGCAGCATCGTTGATGCCTGGCTTGAGGCGGCGGTCCATGGCGGCCATTCCTGGACCGATGATTATAATGGCGGCGAGCAGGAAGGGGTCAGCAATTTCCAGATGACCATGAAGAATGGCCTGCGTTGCAGCAGCGCGGCCGCTTTTCTCAAACCTGCGCGTAACCGCCCCAATCTTGAGGTGTTCACCCATGCCCTGACAGAACGGATTCACGTTGACGGCCATCGCGCGACCGGCGTCACCATCCGGCGCGGGAATGACAGGGTTGAGATAACGGCCCGAAGGGAGATCATTCTTTGTGCGGGGGCCATCGGCTCACCACAGATCCTCATGCTTTCCGGCATCGGCCCGGGGGAGATGCTGAAACAACATGGCATTCCGGTTATCCGGGATGTGCCGGGTGTCGGGCGCAATCTTCAGGACCACCTGCAGGCGCGGCCCGTGTTCAAATGCTCGGCCAGCACGATCAATACCGAAACCAGGAACATTTTCCAGAAGATGGGTATTGCGGCGCAATTTGCCCTGACACGGTCCGGCCCGATGACGATGGCCGCCAGCCTTGGTGCGGCTTTTGTGAAAACCCATCCCGAAAAACCGACCCCGGACATTCAGTTCCACATTCAGCCCTTCAGTGCCGACAGCCCGGGGGAAGGCGCACATCCCTTCTCGGCCTTCACGGCATCGGTCACCCAGTTGCGACCTGAAAGCACCGGTCACATCGCCCTTAAATCCGGCCGGCCCGAAGACTATCCCGCCATTCACCCCAATTATCTTTCCACCAAGACCGATTGCGACATCCTTGTTGAGGGAATAAAGATCGCCCGCCGGATTTCCGGGCTTGATCCGGTTCGTCCTCTTATCACCGCAGAGCATGCCCCGGGCCCCGGGGTGGCGTCGGATGATGACGCCGCGCTTCTTGACTGGGCCCGCAACACCGCAACCACCATCTATCACCCCACCGGCACCTGCAAGATGGGCCGGGACGATACAGCCGTGGTGGATGAGCGGCTCCGGGTGCGTGGTGTCACCGGGTTGAGGGTTGCCGATGCGTCGATCATGCCGACCATCACCTCAGGCAACACCAATGCCCCGACCATGATGATCGGCGACAAACTTTCCGCCATGGTGCTGGAGGACGCAAGATGACAGGGCTCACCCTTGAAGGGCTGGCGTTCGATCTGCCGACGATAACCCGCATCGCCCAGATCATTTTCGCCGATATCATCCTTTCGGGTGATAACGCGCTGGTGATCGGCATGGCGGCAGCAGGTCTCAGCCCTGAATTGCGTCGGCGCGCCATCGTCTTCGGCATGGCCATGGCGGCAGGGTTGCGGATCTTCTTTGCTGTCATCGCATCATTCCTGCTTGGCATCAAAGGTATACTGCTTATCGGCGGCGGGTTGCTGGCCTGGGTGTGCTGGCGTTTCTATCAGGACCTCAAGGAATTCAATTCAGGTGCCGGGACAGTATCGGACGGGCCTGATGCGGGCGATAAGCCCAACACAATCGGCCGGGCGCTGATCACCATTCTGATTGCCGATGTGTCCATGTCGATCGACAATATCGTGGCGGTTGCCGCCATTGCCCGGGACAACACGACCCTGCTTGTCTTCGGGCTGGCACTGGCAATCACCTTCATGGCTTTTTTCGCATCCATGATCATGCGCGTCATGGTGCGGTTCAGGTGGCTTTCGTATCTGGGCCTGTTCTTCCTGATCTATCTTGCAGGAGCAATGATCTATGACGGGCTCGCGGAATTGAGACCATGGGAATACATGGCGTAAGGAGAATTGGGACCCAAAGGGAACATATGGAATTGGGCTGATCCGGCAAGGCTGTGTAAGGCTGGCAGGATCCCCGATAGAGAAGAGCGGAAATCATAATATCAGGCTGGAAGCCTTCGCCGGCCTGATCACCGTTCAACAACCCGAGAAGGCACAAGCAAATGACAGGGAGGATACTCATGTCAAACCTTAATAAACTGCTCCGCGCCGGAGCTTCAGCCATAGCTGGTCTGGCCATGCTCGCTGTACCGGTTGTAGCGCAGGCCAAAGAAGTGCATATCCGTGTTCAGGCGGTGATCGGCACACAGACCACCGAAGTTAAGATGCTTCGCGACTTCATGGATGATGTCACTGCCCTCACCGGCGGCGAAGTCACCTTCGAAGTTCTGCCTGCAGGCGCCGTTGTCGGCGTGAAGGAAACCCTTGATGCCGTTGATGCCGGTCTTGTCGATGGCGGCTTCGCCTGGACCCATTACTGGTCCGGCAAGCATCCGGCGGCGATGCTGTTCGGCTCACCTGTTGCCGGCGCCGGTGTTGGTATCGATAACATTGCCTTCGTGTCCTGGTTTCATTTCGGCGGCGGTAAGGAACTGTATGAACGCCTCTGGGATGAAATGGGCATGAACGTCAAGGGCTTCATGTTGCAGCCTGTTGGCCCTGAGGCCCTTGGCTGGTTCAAAGAGCCGATCAATTCCATGGAAGATTTCCGCAAATATCGTTTCCGGACTCCTCCTGGCCTGCCGGGTCAGACCTATAAGGATATCGGTGTTGCATCGGTTGCCATGGGTGGCGGTGATATTCTGCCAGCCCTTGAAAAAGGCACTATCGACGCGGCGGAATGGTGCTGCCCGAAGCCTGATATGGATTTCGGCTTCCACAAGGTGCTCAAGCACTATTACCTACAGGGGCTGCACCAGGTTGTTGTTAACGCCGACATGTACCTGAATAAAGACGTCTACAACTCGCTGACGGACCACCAGAAGAAAGCTTTTGAAGTTGCCGCCAACGCGTCGCTGATCAAAGGCATGTCTGCTCGTATCTACGACAACGGCAAGGCTCTTCATGAGCTGACCACCAAGCATGGCGTCATTCTGCAGGATACACCGGCCGATTACTTCCCGGCCTATATGAATGCCGCGAATGCCCTGCTTGAAAAGAACTCCGCTGAAAACGAGTTCTTTGCCGAAGTGTGGCAATCACAGAAGGATTTCGCACGTATCGCGGTTCCGTTCTGGTCAGGTGCGCAGAGCTCCAACGCTCAGCTTGGCATGGCCTATGCCAACAGCCTGAAGTAAAACATATATACGTGAACCGCGGCCCGCCGCGGTTCACCTTTATCTTAATTACTTTTCAGAAGATGATAACCGACTAAGAAACATGGGGACGACAGATGTCAAAGGAACCAGAAATCGACCAGCTCGAAATAGCCGATGAGCTCATAGCCGAGCGTCGAAGCGGCAAGGTCGGCGACACACCCGAAGATATGCATCCCTTGATGCGCCTGATTGTCGGCAATATCGACA
>Ga0181585_10000749_pt1 | contig 27757 bp, 30 predicted proteins | sample 071ome_29_FD_132469 | JGI IMG/M metagenome (GOLD analysis project Ga0181585, IMG submission 132469) | Coastal salt marsh microbial communities from the Groves Creek Marsh, Skidaway Island, Georgia - 071407BT metaG (megahit assembly) | ecosystem: Environmental > Aquatic > Marine > Intertidal...
GAATGGTTGTCTGAAAATAAATTGGTCTTGCTCATTCATGACCGTTTTGCGGCCAAGAATGAAGGTCAAAATTGTGTTTGGGATATTGACCAAAACAAAAAACTAGAATTATCAGTTCCAAATCTTGAACGAATGGTTGTTCTTTCATCAAGTGAGGATACGCTCATTTTAAGTCGTGATATGCGTTATGACACGGATGAGGGTGATTATGCACAAGTCGAACCGCTTGTATTGTATAATCTTAAAACTAATAAATCCCTGGTCATTTATGCCATGAACAGGGTCATCGGTAATACAAAGAATTTTTCACATACCTGGCTTGATAATAATCAGTTGGTGGTCATGGACGGAACGGATCTTGTTTGCCTAATGACTAGTCAAGGTGTTGAATGGGAGCAATATGAGGAAACCTCACTTGGCAGCATGGTAACAATTACGGAAGACTGGCAAAATGAGCATTTTTTTGCTGCGATCGGAACGGAACGTGCCCAATATTTTGATTTAACAGAAGACGTGCCGAAGATTTCTCGGTTTTCCCATAGTATGACTTTGGGTGCTGTTGGGGAATTGTCGGGAAAAAAATTGACATTATGGGAAGATTGCAACGGACTTTATGAAAGTGGAGGCTTTGGCCAATTTGTAAGTTGGCAACAGGACCCAAAAGGCTGTTGGCAGATAGACGATTCAACATTATTAGAATTCTTGATTGCTGAATGTCCTGATTTTGATGGGTTTGACAGTTACACTGTAACGCCAGTTGGTGATCTCCTTGTATTATGTCAAGGCGATAACATTCATACTTTTGCCTCAGATGAGAACTCAGGAAGTATGTTGGTTGACTCGCTACAAGGAGAACCTGTTTGCCAGCCTTTCTGGGTAAGAGGTAATGCTCTCTATTTTCAAGATGAAGTTGACCCTAATCAGTTTTATGAAATTTTAATCGATAATGGATATTTTGGGGAAGCAACTCCCATCAAAAGGGAAAATGTTTTCAATCCTGATGAAGTGGCTTTTCAGAATATTCGCCCATATCGTGATATGAATTATGGCCCCATGAAGAAAAGTCAGTTGTTTAAACTGGGGACAGCCGTCGACGGGTGGACTGTACTTGATGCTGTTTTGAATGATCAGCCTCGTGAATATATTACATTCATTGGTCCCTACGGTGAGCAAGTAAGGTGGTTTAGTACGCGTGATTGCCGCATCCTACCGCACCGTATTTCATTTACTGAATTGGAAGGAAGGCAACTCTTTGGTCGAAATGCTCTTACTAAGGATATGTATTCTATATCAATGGATGAAAAGATTTACTTTATTGCGCTTGCTGATGGGTCCGTGCAAGTGGTTAAACTGATTGATGCTTAAATCAATCTTTGATCGCTAAAGGTGAATTGCGACGTCTTCAACTCATGCGATCAGGTGAAGTGGGATTTGATCAATTCAACTGATAATCATTAAGACTGGAGATGGATAAAATGATTGTTCGTATCGTGATGGTTTTGCTGATTGTTTTATACCAGGTGCCATCTGCCTATGCGCAAAATAAAAAGTTTGAATTGTCAGGCCAATTATTAATCTACAACACCTTCCTGGCTGAAAATGAAAACGAACAGGAAATAACCTGGGCTGATGTTGATGAATTAAAAGTATTATTGAGAGCAAATGAGAATATTCGAAAGTTAGAATTGAACAGTTCAGGTGGTGATTTAGAAGCCGCTATGTATATGGCAGATATCGTCATTGATTACGAATTGGACACAAATGTGAACGGAACTTGCGATAGCGCATGCACGCTTATTTTCCTCGGTGGTGAAAAACGCACAATCGAGCGCGGGTCCTGGCTTGGGTTTCATCAATCCTATTGGGACGCCACCTATATCAAAGATTATTATGACTATCATGCCGAAAGCGAAGGTTGGAAAACGCCATTTGAATTTGCGTCATGGATGTATGAAGACACCCAGCAGGAAATTCTCCGCAAACTCCAATATTTTGTAGAACGACATGTTGATGCGGCTTTTGCCATTAAAACAATGAAGGCTACATCTGATAATATGTGGTACCCAAGACGCAAAGAACTGATCAGAGCAGGCGTGATTGTTGAATAAGTCAGATAGTTTCGACCGTCCGCTAAGCTAATGAATTCCCAGGCAGAAAAAGTGGCGGTGTGTACGTATGATATACATGGCCGATGTGGGTGATGGGTATTAAGGTCTTGTGGAGGTTAAAATTTCTTTAGAATTTTCTTTAGTTTATTTTCAGACATCACAAGCAAATGCAAAGTTGCATAAATTAGTATTATGTATATAATAATAGAATTAAATAATTTGGGAGAATTAATTATGAAGTTTAAATATATCTCTTACCTTCTAGTTTTTGCTGTATCTGCTTGCATGGGTGAAAGCAGATTATCAGACAATGATTCAACTGACATCAATGCTTTCGTTAACTATTTCAATGAGAAAACATCAGAAAACATAAGCGTAAAACCTAAAATGGCCGCAATTATTGGTGCTGCTGAAGGTGGTTCCGTAAGAGTTAATGATGAATATTTTGAAGTTTATAGATATATCCTGAAAGACTCTGCTAAGGCGTTTAATGATAAAACCATGGGAAAACAAACTTGTTTTAGCCAAGGGCATTTTATTTTCTGCTCCTCAAAAAGTCTGAGCGAAAAATTAACAAAAGTTCTAAAGGAGTTTTAATTTCCAAATTTGACATACCTCCACAAGGCCTTAATCCTCACCATCCGCATAGTTAACACTTACAAACCTCAATCTTTGTACTGAGCCATGTATATCATACGTACATACCCCCTGTGTCCCCTGCTGGGTCATTCATACTCAATGCCTCCATCATGGTGGGGCTTTTATTATTCACGTCAGATGCATCACTAATGACAAGATGTAATGCTGGTACATCCATCTTTTGCAATCTCAACCCATGCCAATAATCATCTAATCTCTGGCAAATGGATTGAGCAGTCCTTCTGGCAATATTGGCTGACTTGGTACGAAGGCTGATGCTCACCCTATCACTACGATAGTGATGCTTTAAATCAGCAGGAACACGCCTGACAAAGTGATAAATGCCAAAGCGAACACGGATATGAGAGGATTGATTGTACGTAATTCTGTACGCCACCTGACCTGTTAGCACATAAATATGCTTACATATCAGTTGCATACACGATGGTAGTGGTGCTGGCGGAGAGCACGGTATAATTATTCCACAGTGTTTCATAGTGTTTCAAAATCATGATAAAAATATTATAATACAATAATATGTAATGTGTTTTTGTTTTACGTTGTGTCATAGGGTGCCATAATATCTCAAGCATAAAGGTGGATAAATAGGTGGATAAATAATGGGTGCCAGATATAAGCTTAAACAACCATTCATCAAATCATGTGGCCCTGGAAAATATAATGATGGGGCAGGGTTGTGGCTTCATAAAAGGCCTGATGGCGGCGGCCAATGGTTTTTCCGGTATACGCTGTTCGGTCAAAGAAAAGAAACAGGGCTTGGTGGTTTAAACAATGTTGGCTTAGCAACTGCCAGAAAGAGGGCAGACCATGCCAGGGCGTTAGTTGCATCCAATATTGACCCAATAAATGAAAAGCAACGGCTGAAAAATGAGTATGCCAGATCATCTAACACAATAAGTATGATTGCATCCCTTGCATTTGAAGCAAAGAAGGCAGAGCTCAAAGGTGACGGAAAGAATGGTCGATGGTTTTCTCCATTGGAATTGCATGTTCTGCCAAAGATCGGGAAAATGCCAATAGAGCAAGTCAACCAGCATGACATAAAAACCTGCATCAGCCCTATTTGGCATAGCAAGGGGGAAACCGCAAAGAAAGCCCTGCATAGGCTTAACATTGTGATTAAGCACGCTGCGGCAATGGGGTTGGATGTTGATATTGGTGCTGTTGAAAAAGCAAAAGCCTTGCTGGGTCAGTCAAAACAACAAAAGCAAAATATTCCTGCAATGTTGTGGGCAGATGCCCCAAGTTATTACCAATCCTTGGATGAAACAACACAATCAGGACTGGCGCTAAAACTGCTTATGCTTACGGGTGTTCGATCTTATCCTGTTCGATATGCCGAAGCCGATGAGTTTGAGGGAGATATATGGGTAATTCCTGGGGCTAAAATGAAAGGTGCTGCCGGAAAGACCCCTGATTTTAGGGTTCCACTATCTGAAGAAGCAAAACGGATCATTACTATCGCTAAAGATAGAACGCCCAATAATTTTATTTTTGCTAATCACAAAGGCAACATCCTCAGTGACGCCGCTATGTCGAGCATCATGAAAAGGGCAGGGATAGAAGCTAGGCCTCATGGTTTCAGATCAACCCTTCGAACATGGATAGCTGAAACACAAAGTGTAAGCCTTGAAGTGGCTGAAATGGTTCTAGCGCATCGTCCAACCTCTAAGGTAGTCAGGGCTTATGAGCGGACAGATTTTCTCGATCAACGCAGAGACATCATGGAGAAATGGGCCACATTCTTACTTGGTTAAGTTAATTATTGATGCACCTTATGCAGGTGCAAATCCTGCCCCAGCAACCACAGTTACCTGCACCCTCTTGGAATTATCCAGGGGGTGTTTGTTTTTTGGCGCCATGCCTAGACTTAGGCGCATCATCAAATCTCGGATCAAGGATCCGCTGGGCCTCACCTTCGGGGTCGTCATATTGATTATCGCCGACAGACCAGACAAAAGCGGCAAGCCCGACCAGGCCCAGCAAAAGGGACAGGGGTATAAGTGTCAGAAGAACCGTCATCTGCCCGACTCCCCGGGAGTTTTTCGAAGTTCAAATGCCCCTTCTGAACCCAGCCCCGGCCTCACGGCATTCAGCACCACGGTGATCGATGATGCGGACATGGCAATGGCTGCGAGGAGAGGTGTCGCCAGTCCGGCAAAGGCAAGCGGCAGGGCAATCAGGTTGTAGAGCGCAGCGGCAGTAAAATTCTGCAAGATCCGGCGCCTGGCGTTTTTCGCAGTATCGAGCAGATACGGAAGCGCTTTCAACTGCCCTCCGAGAAGGACGACGTCTGCGGTAGCGCGGGTGGCATCGAGCGCTGAAGCCGGTGCCACCGCCGCATCAGCTGCCGCCATGGCTCCGGTATCGTTGAGCCCGTCCCCCACCATCAGCACCGATGCGCCTTTGGCCTTCATCGACTTGATGAAATCCTGCTTTTCCAAAGGCGACATGCCGGCATGATGCAAGACAAAGCCTAGCCGGCCAGCCATGGCGGAAGCCGCGTGTTCAGTATCTCCGGTCAGAAGAATGCGCTTGATACCTTTTTTATCAAGACGGGCCAGCATGGGCACGACCTCAGGCCGGATTTCCTCGGCAAAATCAAGCCATCTGACCGCGCCCCGGCCAATCCGGAAACCAAGACGCCGATCCCAGTTTTCTTTCCCCTTTTTGCCGCTGATCCATTCAGGCCGTCCGAGTTTGAGCGTTTTGCCGTTGAACCTGGCCTTCATGCCGCAACCCGGCACCTCGGTAATGGATGAAGGTTCAAGTCTTGCACCTCTTGGCGGAGGAAGGGCATCCGTAATAGCAATGGCAAGCGGATGCCTTGATGCCGAAGCCAGTTCAAGGAGCAGATCCTGTTCCGTATCCTGCCATCCATCAAGGCTTTCTGGCCTGAATCTTCCATTGGTCAAGGTGCCGGTCTTATCGAAGATCACCGTATCAATCTCAGCCAGCCGTTCAAGTGCGGATGCGTTTTTGAGCAAAACCCCATGGGAAAACAACTGCCCGCTTGCCGCGGTAATCACCGCCGGTACCGCAAGTCCCAATGCGCAAGGGCAAGTGATGATCAGCGCCGCAATCGCGATAGTCAACGCATGATACGTATCGCCTGTCACCCACATCCAGAAAGCAAAAGCCACCAGCGCCAGTATATGCACAAGCGGGGCATAAATCGCCGCAGCACGATCAGCAAGGGAGCTGTAGCGATGGCGGCCACGTTCGGCAATGTCTACCAGATCGATAAACTGGTTGAGAAAACTGTCCCTGGCGGATTTTGTGACCCTGATCTCAAGCAGGCCATTAAGGCAGGTCTCCCCGGCATAGACTTCTGCCCCCGGGGTAAGAGAGAGGGGCACAGATTCACCTGTCAGAAATGACCGGTCAATATCTGCTTTCCCCGTGATGATCATCCCATCGGCCGGGATACGCTCACCCGGCCTGGTGACAACCACCATTCCGGGGACCAGGGCTGAAACATCAATCTCAATGATCTTGCCGTCTTTTTTCTGGTAAGCCATCGGCGTTTGCATTCGCGCCAGCTGGGCGGCGGCAGAACGTGCCTTCTGCCGGGCTTTGAGATCAAGGTAACGTCCTGCCAGCAGAAAGAACGTGAGGGACAATGCCGCATCGAAATAGGCATGGGCACCGCCCGTCAGGGATTCATAAAGGGACATCATCGCGGCAAGTACAATGGCCAGTGAAATCGGCACGTCCATATTGAGCCGGGCTACCTGAAGGGCACGCATGGCATTTACCAGAAATGGCTGCGCGGAATAGATCAGGATCGGCAAGCTTATCAGGGCCGAGACCAGATGAAGGAACTGCCGGGTTGCCGCATCCGCCCCGGACCAGACCGACACCGACAGAAGCATAACATTCATCATTCCGAAGCCTGCCACAGCAAGTCTTTTCAGCATCGCATCCGCTGGCATGCCGGTATTGGCCTGGAGTTGGGCAGGGTCAATGGCATCGGCGTCAAATCCGATGCTGGCCATGTCATTTATCAGGTCAGAGACAGCAATGTCCTTTCTTGCCATCACACGCAATTCCTTGCGCGACAGGTTCACCCGGGCCCAAGAAACCCCGGCAAGCGCATTCATATGACGTTCGATTTTCCCGATACAACCGGCACAATGCATCGATGGCACATGAAGGATATGTGCTCGCAATGGCGTATCCCCGGCCTCATCCAGGGGCGGGTGACCTGCGATTGCCGATGGCTCTGCAGTCATTGCACCACCACGGAGTGACGTTCCGAAAACAGCGTGCCATCTTCAGCAACGGCATCGATGAAAATCACCTTATTGCCGCTCTCCAGTTTAACTGGGGCAACAAAACGATCACCTTGCCTGCGTGGAACGATCACCTGATCGTCGCGCGATGTTGTTGCACTGCCGACACGGATGGTAACACTATGTAGCTCTGCCGGCGATCCGTCCTCTTCTGTAACGCGAAGCGTCACCATGCTGTGATCAACAATTAACTGGCTTTCCCAGCCGAGCGCTTCCTGGGCCTTTCGTCTGGTGTCAAACTGCTGGCTGGCAATATAAGGGTTCGGAACGTCAAGCCCCGGGAAACTTCCACGGGCAAAATAGGCCAGGGTCAGATTGGCTGAAATGACGATCCCGAAGGCCCCGGACATGATCAGAAAAAAATGCCAGCCGGAAAATTTCACTTTACCTTTAGTCATTGTTTTTCTCCGTTGAAGATGCTTTTGACGAAATGTTTTCTGGCGTCGTCTTTACCGGCAACCCAGAATGTTATGGATGTGGTTGCGGTCGAGGCGGACAGACTTTCAGGTGATGCCAGGACATAGACGCGTTGCAGATAGGTGCTGTCTGCCGCCACGGTTACCGATGGTTGCCGATTGCCGCCCAAAGACAGTTCCAGATCAGAAAATTCGCTGTCAATGCCGATGGTAAAAGACTTTACCCCGGGGGATTTGTTGCGAAGCCGCAGCTCATAAATATTGCGGATCGTGCCATCGGCCAGCGTCACAAAGACCGGATTGCGCACCGGTGCAACGCTGAATTCAAGATCAGAACGGACAAACAGCCCATAGACCAGCGCAACACCGATAAGCGACCAGATCACGGTATATAGAATTGTCCGCGGGCGGAAAATATGCCGCCATGCCGGGCGCGGCTTTCCTCCGGCCTTTTCATTGGCTTCATCAGAAAGAGCCATGTAGTCGATCAGGCCGCGCGGCTTGCCAAGGCGGCGCATGACATCATCGCATGCATCGATGCAAAGCGCGCAGGTGATGCATTGCAACTGCTGGCCGTCGCGGATATCGATCCCCATCGGACAGACATTGAAACAGGCATTGCAGTCCACGCAATCGCCGTGGGCTTCAGCATCCAGCTGGCGCTGATGCCTTGCGCGAGGCTCACCCCGCCAGAAACGATACCCGATGGTGAGTGTATCCTCATCCATCATCGCGGCCTGAATCCGTGGCCATGGGCACATATAGGTGCAAACCTGTTCACGCATGAATCCGCCAAAGACAAAAGTCGTGGCGGTCAGAACCCCAATCGACGCCCAGGCAACGGGTGGTGCTGTCCCGGCCAAAAGCGAGGTTGCCAGACTCGGGGCATCGGCAAAATAAAATACCCAAGCCCCCCCTGTCAGCACTCCGATCAACAGCCAGAGAGACCATTTCACGAAGCGCTTTGCAATCTTGCCAAGGTCCCATTTCCGGTTCCACAGGCGGATACGGGCATTGCGGTCGCCATCAATCCAGCGTTCGACGAGAATGAACAGATCGGTCCAGACTGTCTGCGGGCAGGCATAGCCGCACCAGACCCGGCCCAGTGCCGAGGTGAACAGAAACAATCCGATCCCTGCCATGATCAGGAGACCTGCCACGAAGTAGAATTCATGCGGCCAGATTTCGATCCAGAACATGAAGAAGCGGCGACCGGCCAGATCCACCAGCACCGCCTGATCCGGCATGTCGGGCCCGCGGTCAAACCTGATCCATGGTGTGAGGTAGTATATCCCCAGCGTCACTCCCATGATCCACCATTTCAACGTGCGGAAGCGGCCTTTAACCCGGCGTGGAAAAACAGGTTCATGCGCCGCGTATAAAGATGGGGTTGAGAGTTTCCTTGTCATGGTTGATGCTGTCTATTCCCCACCACCAAGTTGATGGATGTAATAGGTAACCTGACGTATCTGCGCTTCGGTGAGGCGATCCTGCCAGGCCGGCATCATTCCTTTGCGGCCGTTGGTGATGGTCTCGGCCACGGCTTTCTGACTTCTGCCATAGAGCCAGATCCTGTCGGTAAGGTTTGGCGCACCAAGATCGCGGTTGCCCCTGCCTTCCGGTCCGTGGCAATCGGCGCAGTTTTCGGCAAATATCTTTCGTCCGCTATTGACCAGTGACGGGTTATGGGTGCTGCCTGCAATCGACAGGACATAATGCGTCACATCAGCGATTTCCGGGCGTTCAAGAATTTCGCCGAAAGCCGGCATTTCAGAGAACCTGGTGTCGTCGTCACCTTCCTGGCGAATCCCGTGACGGATGGTCAGGTGAATATCGCCGAGGCTTCCGCCCCAAAGCCAATCGTCATCCAGGAGATTGGGGTACCCTTTTGCCCCGGCGGCTCCAGCCCCATGGCACTGCGCACAAAATGTCTTGAAGACAGCCGCCCCTCCCGTTGCCGCATAATGCGCCAGATCAGGCCTCGCGCTGATATCGTCAAGCGCAGTGGAGACAAGTGCCGTATCAAGCGGGGCATTGGCTTGGTTGTAATGGTTGATATCCTCTTCGAGCGATGCGCGGGAATCATAGCCGATAAGCCCCTGGGTTGCCTGTTTCAGAAGGGGAAAGGCCGGATAGACCACCATATAGGCAAGCCCCCAGATGACGGTTGCGTAGAAGGTCCATAGCCACCAGCGGGGCAGCGGGTTGTTGAATTCCCGGATTCCGTCCCATGAATGGCCTGTTGTTTCGATTTCCTTTTCCCCGGCGGGTTTCACCTTTTTGTTATCAGGGCTCATTTGTCGCCTCCATCTTTGTCGGAAGACATATCAGGTGCTTTCTCATTGCTAAGGGGCAGGGTTGCTATTTCCGCGTGAACACCGGAACTGCCTGGCCGGAAGGTGAAGATAACAACACCAACGAAGATCAGCACCATCAGCAGTAATCCCCAGCTGTCCGCAAATGTACGAAGCAAATCATATTGAGACATGGCTCTGCCCTCCTACCGGCTTTCATCCGGGGTAAAGGTTGAAAAATCGACCAGCGTGCCAAGCATCTGCAGATAGGCCACAAGCGCGTCCATTTCCGTGATACGAGGATTGCCATCAAAATTGCGGATGCTGAGTTTTCCGTAGCGAGATGTCAGCCCGTCGGTATCCGCATCAGGATCGAGCTGTGCGACAAGATCTGCTTCGGCATTGGCGATCATCTCATCTGTATATGGCACACCGACAAGGTGGTGGGTTTCCAGCAATGGCCTGACCCCGGTGTAATCAAGGTCACGTTCCAGAAGGAAGGCGTATTTCGGCATGACGCTTTCGGGAACTACGGATTGCGGGTCTGTGAGATGGTCCACATGCCATTCATCGGAATACCGCCCGCCAACACGAGCAAGATCCGGCCCTGTTCGCTTTGATCCCCATTGGAACGGATGATCATACATGGACTCAGCGGCCAGACTGTAATGACCATACCGTTCAACTTCGTCACGAAGCGGGCGGATCATCTGGCTGTGACAGGTGTAACATCCTTCGCGGATATATATGTCCCGGCCCTTCAGCTCAAGCGGCGTATACGGGCGCATGCCCCTGACCTTTTCGATGGTGTTCTCAAGGTAAAAGAGCGGTACGATTTCAATGATGCCGCCAACAATCACTGCCAGAAAGCTGAAGATCAGCAGCAGGGTTGCATTTTTTTCCAGTATCTTGTGCCGGTCGATAAGGGCCATCTTACTGCTCCTGAACGGTTGCTGTTTGAAGGGGGCTGGTCCTGGTCTTGCCGGGGTTGACGGTCTTCCAGAGGTTGAACACCATGATCCCCGCTCCTGCCAGATAGAGTATCCCGCCGAACCCGCGTACCAGATACATCGGGAATTTTGCGCTCACCGTATCGGCAAAGGAATTGACAAGGAAACCCTGGGCATCCACTTCACGCCACATCAGCCCTTCCATGATACCGGTCACCCACATCGAGGCGGCATAGAGAACAATGCCGATGGTGGCGAGCCAGAAATGCCAGCTGACGAGACGAAGAGAGAAAAGACCTTCTTTCTGCCACAGCCGCGGCACAAGGAAATACAGCGCGGCAAAGGAAATCATCCCGTTCCAGCCCAACGCCCCTGAATGCACATGGCCGATTGTCCAGTCGGTGTAATGGCTGAGGGCATTGACGGATTTGATGGACATGACCGGGCCTTCGAAAGTCGACATGCCATAAAAGCCGATGGACAGAACCATCATGCGCAGCACCGGATCCGTCCGCAATTTGTCCCAGGCTCCGGAAAGTGTCATCAGGCCGTTGATCATCCCGCCCCAGGATGGCATCCACAGCATGATGGAAAACACCATGCCAAGGGTCTGTGCCCAGTCCGGCAGTGCCGTGTAATGAAGATGATGTGGCCCTGCCCAGATATAGAGAAAGATGAGCGCCCAGAAATGAACGATCGACAGTTTGTAACTGTAGACCGGGCGTTCAGCCTGTTTGGGCACGAAATAATACATCATGCCGAGAAAGCCCGCCGTCAGGAAAAATCCGACCGCGTTATGCCCGTACCACCATTGTGTCAGGGCATCCTGAACACCGGCAAAAAGCTGCACGGATTTCGAACCATAGAAAGATACAGGGACGGACAGGTTATTGACAAGATGCAGCATCGCCACGGTGATGATGAAGCTGAGATAAAACCAGTTGGCGACATAGATATGCGGCTCGCGACGTTTCAGGATGGTGCCGAAAAACACCGCCAGATAGGCAACCCACACAATCGTCAGCCAGATATCGGTATACCATTCCGGCTCGGCGTATTCTTTGGACTGTGTCGCGCCAAGCAGATAGCCGGTCGCGGCCATCAGAATGAAGACCTGATATCCCCAGAAGACAAACCAGGCCAGATTGCCGCCCCAGAGTCGTGCGGCCGATGTGCGCTGGACCACATAGAACGACGTCATGATCAGCGCATTGCCGCCAAAGGCAAAGATCACCGCCGAGGTGTGCAGTGGCCTGAGGCGGCCGAAGGTTGTATAGGGAAGATCAAGGTTTAACTCGGGAAAAGCGAGCTGAAAAGCGATATAGACACCGGCAACAAATCCGATAATGCCCCAGAAGGATGTTGCTATAACTCCTGCCCGGACAACATCATCCATATATTGTGACTGGTCCGGCGCAACGCGTTCCGACCCGGAAAAGACATCTTTCAAAAGCCAGATTGCCGCCGCCAGAAACAGGATGGTCATGGCAACCTGATAAGGCAGATCTTCCGCCATGATCACGCACCAGCCCAAAGCCGCGACAGAAAATACCAACAAGAGATTGATGATTGTTTTGCCCATTTGCTCTTCCCCCTGTTCAGCACCGGGGTGTGGCGATAAGGCCGCAGATCTGCCCGGTCAGAACGCATTATGGGAAAATGAGCTGTCTTAAACCTTGATATGAATCAAATTTCCGGGAGGGGGTGGCGGAAATCTTTTTCCGGAGCTAGGGCAGAACACTGCCGCTGTAATCATCACCGGCTTCGACCAGAAGGCGGCGGAGATCCGGTATCGTGATATGACGTTGCCCCTGGACGTGGATCACGCCGTCCTTGCGCAGGGCGCTGAATTGCCGGCTGACGGTTTCAATGGTGAGGCCCAGGTAATCCGCAAGGGTTTCACGGGTCAGCGGCAGGGTGAAGTCCAGTGCCTCATTGGCATCACTGCCGGAAAGAGACTTGTTTTTCATGGCTATCATAAAGAGCAGGGTCGCAATCTTCTCCCGTGCGGATTTCCGGCCAAGCAGAAGCATCCACTCTCTTGCAGCGTCCAGCTCGTCCATGGTCATTTCAAGGAGTCGCGGGCCAAGCGCGGGCGAGGTGGCCAGAAGTTTTTCAAAGGCGTTGATCTCAAACCGGCACATGGTGACTTCTGAGGATGCGGTAATATCATATTGCGCAACCCTGGCTCCGGGGCGGCCGATAAAATCACTGGGCAGCAGTATCCCCATGATCTGGCGGCGCCCATCCTCAAGACCTTGCGAAATTGATGCAACACCCGAGACCAGAGTCCCCACATGGCTGACCGGTGCCCCTGTATAGGTGATCATCTCCCCCTTGGAATAGGTGCGATACGATTTCATCTGGTCGAGAATGTTTAATTCATCAGACGCGCATCGCGAACAGATGGCCTGACGTTGGATGGGGCACGCGCCGCAGTCTTTTACCACGGCCATATTCCAGGTTGATTCTGACGGTTTCATTTTATGTCGACAAGTTTGACTTCGATCAAAGTTTTCATTGAACCCATCGTTATTTTAACAGCATGAATAATGTTTCGCAATTTACCAAAAGCCGCGCTCTTGAAAAAAGAGTGCCGCGCTACACAAGTTACCCGCCGGCCAACCACTTCAACGGATCGGTGAATGCGGATTGCATGGCGGGTTGGCTGGCGGCCGCCCCCGCCGCTAGCCGCATTTCTCTTTACGTGCATATACCCTTCTGCCGTGATCTTTGCTGGTTCTGTGCGTGCCGCACCCAGGGCATCAGACGCCGCATGGATCCGCTTGATCATTATATCGATGTCCTGAAATCTGAAATTGATATGGTTGCGGACTTGCTCGACCCGTCTGTCGTGATAGAAAGTCTGCACCTCGGCGGCGGCACGCCAACCCTGTTGCCCCCGCCGCTGATAGTTGATTTGCTGAATCATCTCAAATCCCAGTTCAGGTTTGACACGGATTATGATCTTGCGGTTGAGATTGATCCGACCGAGATTGACCAGAGCCGGATGGATGTGCTGATTGAAGCCGGATTGTCCCGCGCCAGTGTCGGCGTTCAGGATTTCAACCCCCTCATCCAGAAGGCCATCGGGCGGCCACAGAGTTTCGGGCAGACGAAAGACTGTTTTGACATGCTTAGGGCCGGACAGGTGAACAGCATAAATATCGATCTTCTTTATGGCCTGCCGCACCAGACGCCCACAAGTTTCGGCAACACGGTTGAAAAGGTTCTCGCACTTGATCCTGACAGGGTGGCGATGTTCGGGTATGCCCATGTCCCGTGGATGGCTCCTCGCCAGAAACTGATTGATGACGCCACACTGCCTGATAGTGCTGCCCGGTATATGTTGCTGGAAAAGGGACGGCAATTATTTGCCGGTCACGGGTATGAACCCGTTGGCATCGATCATTTCGCCAAACCTCAAGACCCGCTGGTCAGGGCTGTGAGAGATGGTCTGCTTCGCCGCAATTTTCAGGGCTATACCGATGACCAGTCGAGATTTCTGATCGGCCTCGGTGCTTCGGCCATTTCAAGCCTGCCTCAGGGTTATGCCCAGAATGCCGGCGGCACCCAGGCCTATCTCGAAATGATCAGAAGCGGAACTCTTGCCACCAGCCGCGGCCACAGGTTCAGCGACGAAGACCAACTGCATGGCTATGTGATTGAACAACTGATGTGCCGGTTTAGCATCTCACTTGATGACATCAGGCAGAGGTTTGGCTCAACGGCGGAGCAACTCTGTTGCGATATCGCCCGGAACGCCCGCAAGATCGGCCTTGACCGCATGGATGATGACACCGCCAGTGACGTCTATGCAATCACAGAAGAGCCGCATTTGACCGCAAGACTGGTCGCCCGGTATTTTGATCAGTATGTCGCCTCTGAAAAATCACACAGCCTTGCTGTCTGAAAAAGCCAGTTGCGGACAAGATTGGTGTTATAAAGACACAGATCAGGATGATGTATGCGCAGCACGATCATGGCTGAGCGGGCCGCCTGATGAGGGGGGATACCCCGCGCCAGCAGATTCCGGAATGCCGCCTTAACGGGGGTGTTCACATGTTTGGCAACAAGCCCGGGTGATTTTGGAGCAAGGCGGCAGTCCATGCAAATCTGTTCTGCTCGAAATCTGAAGCAGGGCATCAGGATCGGGCCTTGTCTTCAGATGGCAGGGCGGATTTCGGTAGGTTCAGCGGCTCATGTCTGCTGAGTGTATACGAGACCTGCAGATACATAAACACCAGCATGAAAATGAAAAACGCGGCAAGTACCATCGCGAGATAATAGAATTGTGTATCCATTACTGATCTCCCTTCAAAGCAATCAAGATTTTCTCAAAACTAAGATTGCCTTGTTGTCATCACTTTGATCGAGATCAATTTTTTCCAATAAAATTTGTGTTTTTCTGGTGTTGTAACCGACAACACACGGAGTATTACGATGAAAATCGCGGTTTTGATATCAGCGGCTCAGACTTTTCCGAAGTATCAGCTCACCAATGCCATCAGTCTGGCCACGGCGCTTGATACATCAATTACAGGTATCATCACCAGTGAACAGGGCCTCGACTATTACCCCATGGGTGAAGGCGGCATGATCGATGTGGTGCAGGAGCGTATCGAATCGGCCGAAAAATGTATCACGGGATGCGTGGAGGAATTCAGGTCGTTATGCGAGACCCATGGTATTGCTCAGGAATGGTACGCTAAGCACGGTTTCATCCGGCATGAATGGCCTGCATTGTCCCCCTATTTTGATCTGGCGGTTGCGACGGCACCTTTTTCCGCTCCCGAACTGGCAAATACAGGCATTTCGGCCACGATGCAAATTGCCAGTGCAACGAAGATCGGCGGATTTGACCGCCGGTGTGTGATCGCATGGGATGGTTCCATGGCGGCTGGCCGGGCGGTTCGCGCTGCTCTGCCGCTTCTGCCTCGTTTTAAGGAGGTTGAGGTTATCACCATTGATGCCAAAAGCCGTTCTCTGCCAACAGATATCGGCAGTTATCTTGCGGCACATGATATTGAGGCCAGTATAACAAGTGAAGTCAGCGGCGATGCAACTGTCCCTGAGTTGATCATGGAACAGGCAAGACATGCCGATCTTCTGGTGATGGGAGCTTATGGCAGTTCAATGATGATCGAAAAGATCTTTGGCGGTGTCACGGAAACCGTATTGAGCGAGTGTACAACACCGGTCCTTTTCGCGCATTAAAGCCTGAAAAGATGAGCATTCTCTCTCGGAACCAGCTTAACCATCTGGGGTGTATATAATCTGGTGGTTACCGAAACCATTCGGCATGGCAGGACGTGTCGCCCAAGATAGAAATAGATTGTTATTGGGGGGCTTAATCTGGAAACATCTGTTCCTAAACTAGCAGACAGCGCTGTCATTCCATCTTGTGTCTTAAAAAAGCCTGCCTTTGTAGTGGCCGGAAAGGATATTTCTACGTGCCTGATACTAAGAAGGTGCCCAGATATTTGGGTTATTAAATTCCTGTGCCGGGTCTGCCTTGCTTCAGGCTGTCTAGCCCCATTTTTCAGCACCAGTAATTTTATCACTCTATAATAAGGTTTCTGGCACTGGAGGGCTCATTCCCATTCCTCGATAGGGTCTGATCCGGTTGTATTGCTTGCGCCACACATTAATCACAGTCTGTGCTTGTTTTGTGCTGTGGAACCATTCGGCGTAAAGGAGTTTTCGTCTATAACCTGGGTAGACTAACCCTAGCTAGTCTATGGTTTTTGGCACTAAACTAGAGCTGTCTCACAATGGTATGAAGCTTTTCAGCATTGCAAAATCAAGGTGCAAGTAACGGCGGTTGCACGCCCCCGCAATCATGACGACCCATCAGGACATCTACCCTATGATTGATATTGCACCAATGTAAACTTTCCTAAAACCAGAAGCCTCGCCACGATGATTTGTCCTGATATTTCAAAACAAATACCATTCGAAATTGATTATCCCAGACTATACCGGAATATTTCATCATTTTATAATTGAACATGCTTTTCTAATTTCATAAGCTTGTATTTACCCCATGTCATGTTATAGGGGGAATGCAGTGACTGGAAATTTAACAAAGTTTTTTGAATCAACAGATCAACAATATTTCTTCGCCGGATACATCACCAACAAAATTCTGGATGGTATTGCATCGGGTATCGAAGACGTTATCTCCTGCCAGCCTCTAACGCAAAAAAAATACCGCAAGATCTTTTCCATTTATGTGGAAATGCTCCAGAACATTCTTTTCTATTCCGCCCGGCGGGTTGAGATAGAAGATGGCGGTGATGCGGCGTATGGCGCGATTGAAATCGGCCTTGATGGTGAATTGGTCTCGATTACTGCGGTTAATCCCATAACAGACCGTCAGCATGAAAAACTGAAGGCGATCATGGATCATATTTCCTCCAGTACCGAGGAAGAAATCACCGCTACCTACAAGCAGAAAATGATGGACAGTTTTGATGACGCTGAAAGCCGGGGGGGCGGCCTTGGCTACTATGATATCGCCAGACGAAGTGCCAAGCCGATTGCCTGCGACTTTCCGGAAGGTGACGATGGCCAGAAACTGTTCCGGATCATGGCCTGGATCTGAAGAGGGAGAAAGTCATGGAAGTTCTTGCCAGCGCGACACCAAAAACACCGGAAATAACCTATGATGAAGCCGGTAAGCGCATCCTGATATCTGGCCGCTCCTATCCGGAAGATCTGCATGCTTTCTGGGATCCCATTATCGCTAAATTAGAGGAAATCATCCTCTCCAGCGACAGTATCCTGATTCAGTTTGATCTTAATTATCACAATAGTGGCTCTACCCGTATCATCCTCAACCTCATCAAATTCTGTGAGTCGGATCAGGCATCGGGATGTGATGTCAGCATCGAATGGCAATTTGATCCCGATGATGAGCAGACCGAGGAGCAGGGGGAGGATTACCGGGATATCTGCACAAAAATTGACTTCAAGATGGTTCCTACAGAGTAAATGCAATGCTTGGCTACCGAGTGCTGAAAAAAGGTGAAACACTTTATTCCGAAGGCGAGAGTGCTGACGTTATATTCATCATCGAGGATGGCACGGTAGACCTTCAAACAAAGACAGGAAACTTCAATTACGAAAAGGGCGATATTCTTGGCATGTTTGATTGCTGCATCGGGCGGCCGTATTCCGCCACCGCCGTTGCCAATGATGAAGCAAAGTTGAAGATGATCTCAAAGCAGGAACAGGTGAACAAGCTGGACGGGACACTCACCTATAAAGTTCTGCAAGCCTTTATGAAGAATACCGATGCCGCAGCCCCGGGGAGATGGTCCTAGATGGAAGTCAAGCATATCTTCAACCGGGAAATTCTGGCCCAGATGAACACCAACCTTGAGGAGATTTTTGTGGTCAAATCAGGCCGGCTTGTGCTGATGGATGCGGATGAAAATATCCTTGCTTCCTTTGGGCCGAGTTCCACCTGCGGCCTTGATGAAATCATGGAAGACAGGAATCTTGAGGGAAACCTCTATGCCAGCGGAACGACCAGCGTGCTGGCCATCGGCTCAGATATTATCAAATCCGAGTTGAATGATATCGACGATGATACGCGAAGCCTGCTCACAGGTGTGCAGAAAATGGTCGATAAGCACAAAAAGAAGAAATAGCTCCGCTACTTCCGGATGATGGCCAGAATGGTGCGGTCATCAAGGGGGGGATTATCCCTGGCATATTTTTCCAGATCAGCAAAAAAAAGATCAACGGCCTTGGCCGCGCTGATCGAGCCTGTATCAAGGCTCTCGCAATAGCGCATGAAACGTTTCTTGCCATAGCCAAATTGCTTCTCGCCGCCGGGTTGATCAAAAATTCCGTCGGTGCACATGACGATCATGTCACCTTTTTTCTTGAGCTCGAGTTGCTGTTCGGAAAATTCAAGTGACTCGCTGATATATCCGATGCTGGTCTTATCCGATGATGTCATTTCGATCTGGCCGGACTGCCTGACGAAAAGCGGCTGCTTGGCGCTGGCCCAGCTCACTATTGGCGATGCTTTTCCAACAATCATCAGAATGGCATCAGCCCCAAGCTGAATATCCTTCTCACCTCCGGTCCGTTCGGCCAGCCCTTCGATGAAATTCTCATGAATACATGAAAGCCATCTCCCGGCACCGTCCTTGGCTTTCAGCCGTGTTGCCGCGTTGCGTACCGCGCTGGCGAGCAGCATGGAGGCCAGCGCACCCGGTACGCCATGCCCGGTCGCATCGGCAAAGAAAATGATGTACCCATCTTCTGCATCTATTCCGGCGTAATAGTCACCGCCGATCTGGGCCAGTTGACGTTGTTCGGCGGCAATATCAAAAGGTGAGGTGGCAAACGCCTGATCAAGACCGGTCAAACCGCTCAGGATCATCGCGCCATAATCAAGGCTCTGGTTGATCTCATGGTTTTTCTCCGCCAGTTCCTCGGCTTGCTGGCGTAGCATATTACCTCGATTTTCCAGATCTTCTGCCATCTGATCAAAGGCCCCCGAAATCTGCTCAAATTCAGGTGCGGATCGCATTTCACCGATCCTCAGGCTTTCTTCCCCTTGCCCAAGACGGCTGAAAGCCTGGATAATACGGCTGATCGGGCGCTGGATCATCAGGCGCTGTTGCACCAGCATGGCCAGCAGCATCATGGCCATAAGACTGGCTATACCGCCCGCAATGATGACATTAAATTCACGAATATTCTGGGTGATAAAGAAATCGGTGAAATAGACTTCAGCCTCGCCCAGAACCTTGATCTGGCGGCGAATAGGCTGTTTGTGCATAAAAAGTCCAGGGTTATCGGCAACACAGGCTTCGTCCGGCCAGTGTTCCACCACCTTACCCTTTTTGATCTTGATCGTGACGCAGGTCACTTCGGGTGTGCCAGCAAAGGCCGAGATGATGGACCTGATCATCCCCATGTCACCACTTTTTATGGCGGGGATCATGGCCCTGGAAAGCCGCACACTGGCTGTGGCAATTTTCACCGAGAGCTTTTCACGTTCATAGTCATAGGCAAAACGCTGATAAAGCTGGCTGCCGCCAACCCCAAGGATTGACGCACAGACAACCATGACAAGAAAACTGCGAATGGCGAGAGAAGGTTTTGGCCACCTGCTCATGAAACTTTCCATTCGCAGATCCGTTCAACGTCACGGTCTGCGACATAGTTAGCCCGCGCCTTTCGATCAAGAGAGCCGAGAAACTGATCGCGCTGGGTCAGGATATGGGTGATTTCAGCAGAAAAGAAACGTGTCAGCGCGGCAAGCCAGCACGATATCATCACATTGGCATCACCCTGTCTTGCGTCAAATTCCGCCAGTGCTTTTTCCAGCACTTCCACCGGCCGCATCTGCTCATCGGTTACCCATTGGTTGGGTACGAAAAACCCTGCAAGATCGCCATCCTTGTCAAGTTCAATGGCGATAAGATGGGTTTGCAGAACACTCAGACGGTCGGCAAAGAAGTCCGGACCTGCGAAAAGGTGGAAATGCCCACCCACCCGTGCGTCGCAGTCTTCATCTGAATGAAAATGGAAGAACCACCTGAAGCAATCCACTTCGTCCATGACATCCTTCTCGGCAGGTCGGCGAAGACTTTCATCCGGTTGAACCATTTCATGAATAGAGGTGCCGGTCTCTTCGAGGTATTCAGCGAAAGAGATTAGAAAATCCTGCTCCGAGCCGAAATGAGCAAAAAAATCCGCCGCCGCAAGATGGGCAATATCGTCTATTTTTTGTTCAAACGAATGCATCAGATCGCTTTAGATGGAGATCTTGTCTTCTCCAGGGTTATGAAGACGTGCCGCACTTAGTGCCACAAGACGCACCGCATTTGCTTCCGCAAGATGCACCGCATTTGGTTCCGCAGGAAGCGCCGCAGGAAGCCCCGCATTTGGTTCCGCAAGATGCACCGCATTTGGTTCCGCAAGATGCACCGCACTTCGCGCCGCAGGAAGCCCCACATTTTGAACCACAGGCGGCGCCACATTTGCTTCCGCAGGTTGCCCCGCACTTAGTGCCACAGGAAGCCCCACATTTGGTTCTACATTTCGAGCCGCAAGATGCTCCACAGCTCGCGCCGCATTTTGCAAAGATGACTTTTGCGTTTTCCATATGACTTTGTCTCAGCGTGCCATCTCTCATATGGACAACCGACTGGAACACTGCCCAATAGCCATCCTGTTCGGCAACCATGTAGTCGAGGTCTACGGTGTTGCCATCGTCATCCACAAAATCAGCGCAGGAGACATAAAACGTGTCAGCCACAAGAGCCAGATTGGTGTGAAGTTTCACAAACCTGGCGCTGACATAATCTCCTTTGACGGCATCGAAAATCAGATGCTTGCCATTGATCTTGGTCGCGTCAATGTATTCCAGCATCGCTGATTGCACGGCTTCCCTGAATTCTGGGGAATTTGTGTTGGCGGCGTTCGCTGTGCCGATGGTGGCTTTTGTTGTGTAAAACAAAACCGGAAGTGTCAGCAATTTTGCTGCATCACGTCTCGTAAATTTCATTTTCTCCTCCCAATTATCATTCATTTGAAAAGAAGTTTTTTAATTATATTTGTTAGTTTTATTTAATAATTATTAAGAACAGAGGTCAATAAAATATCCGGAGCCGCAAAATACCTGTAAGTCAGATGCCAAATTCTAGCGGAATGGTAACTTTGATAAATATGTGGCCAAGGATCAAGTTTCGAGTATCCCAGCACATCACAAAGGAGCCAAGTTGTGAATACACAGAAATTGAGGCTATTCTAACTGCTGATAAGAGCCTTAAGGTCTTATATTCAAATGAACACGACCAACGTGTACTTATGTCATAACCAGTCAAAATATAGGAACATAGATATGGACTGCAGACTTGCTCAAGAAACAGATTTGGTCTCAATCCAGAAGGTCATTAAAACTGCGTTTTCTTATGAAGAGAACAAAGTCATCATGAATCTTGCTCAAGACCTCTCCACAGAAACCACTAGTCTAGCAATCAAGTCATTGGTTGCTGAAGTTGATAATCAAGTAATTGGTTATGTGACCTACAGCCCAATATTCTTGACATCTGCTTTTGGTATCTCTGGATATATTCTTGCCCCACTTGCTGTGTCTCCAGAACATCAGAAACAAGGTGTTGGTTCAAACTTGATCAAATGGGGTATAGACATGCTCACTAAAGAAGGTGCTGGTGTTCTGCTGGTTTATGGAGACCCTGCTTACTATGGACGGTTTGGATTTAGGGAAGAGGTCGGACGCTCGTTCGTGCCGCCATACCAACTGGAACATCCATTCGGTTGGAGAGGTATGATGTTGAATGGAACTGCTGTGCCAGACGCTCCAATCACGTTTAGTTGTGTTGCCGCACTATCCAAACCAGATTTGTGGTGAAAATCTAGATGTTTAACCCCGCGTGTCTGAGGTTCAAATCCCTCCCCGCAACGACTTTATACCCATATTGCAATTGTAGGGTCTTGAGTAAATCCTGCCCCCGCAACCATGAAGACCCTGACATAAGAAGAATGTTCCTTTTCGGTTTCTTGTATTTAAGTTAGAAAAGATCACCTTTCAAATATAAGGTTGCAAATATATTTTTAACTTGGTTATTGAATAACGCCTGGTGACGAGGAACCTCCGCTGGAACCAATTATTTTTATTCTGTTGCTATGTGCGGCGTTTCTTCATGCCGTCTGGAATTTGATTCTGAAATCTGCACCGGATAAATCAGTTGCCGTTATGGCAATTTTTTTTACCAGTCTCCCTTTCGCACTTTTTGGGCTTGCTGTTGACGGGCTGCCGGGAATTGAGGCACTGCCTGTAATTCTTCTCAGTGCCGTTCTGCAGACGGGTTACAATATATCTCTTTTTAAAGCTTATACGATCGGTCAGTTAAGTAGCGTCTATCCTGTCGCCAGAGGCTCTGCGCCGCTTTTTGTTTTCATTATTGGTTTTGGTTTTTTCGGATCCGAGATTTCAAGAGAGATGGTCCTCGGGATTGCCATTATATGCGCCGGTCTTATCGCCTATGGTTTAGTTCAATTATGGCGAGATAGGTCACATAATAGGGAATTGTTGCTCGCACTCCTCAATGGATTGTTTATTGCGCTGTATTCTCTTACCGATGCTTACGGAACAAGAATAACAGGCAGCGCCCTCTCGTTTCTTGGAATGATGGCCTTGTTCAACAGGGTGTTTTTGTTTGCTTACCTCTATTTTTTTGAAGCCGATTTTCTGCCGAGATTGATTTCAGGATTTGACCGCCGGTTTATTCTGGGTGGGATAGTCTCTTTTGCCTGTTATCTGATTGTTCTCTGGGCTTACAAGCATATGCCTGTGGCGGTGGTGTCAACCATACGAGAAACATCCATCATCTTTGCTGTTGCGTTAGGGGTTATCTTACTCAAGGAAAAAATAGTCTGGGAAAAGGTTGGCTTGCTAGCAGTTGTTCTGCTTGGCCTCTTTATCCTTGCCCCGCTATAAAAAGACTCTAGCTTTTAAGTGGCAAAAAGAAGGGCCTTGATAAGGCCCTTCTTAAATTAGTTTTATCAGAATTTATTATTTGGGTTCGGTCTTGCCGTCATATCTTTTCTTCCATTCGGCAACAATTCGATCCTTATTGGCCGCTGCCCAGGCAAATTTGTTGTCGATGATCCGGGCATTGACCTCATCATAGAAGTTTGGCAACTCCGGGTCTCGCGTCACTTTGGACGGATCAGCGATGATGGATTGCCGCTGGCCAAAAAGAGTCATGCCACGGTCAAGTGTCCAGTCAATCAGCCGCTGGGAGTCTTCAAGGTTTTTGGTACCCTTCATGATAGCGACAATCTGCATTTCCCATCCGATGCCTTCTTCCGGGATAATCATTTCCATTGGTGCACCAGATTTGATGATTTTGATCGCACGGCCAGGCCAGGAAATTCCGATCGGGAATTCACCAGAACCTGCTTGCTTGCAGGGCTTAGAGCCGGAATGCGTATAAACGCCAACATTCTGGTGGAGGGCATCCATATATTTCCAGGCGGCATCCTCGCCCATGATCTGGATCCAGCTGGATACGTCAAGGAAGCCAGTTCCTGATGAGGCTGGATTTGGCATGGAGATATACCCTTTGTAAACAGGATCTGCCAGATCAGCCCAGCTTTTAGGCTTTGGAAGTCCGAGCTTCTCTGCCTCAACCGTGTTCCAGCAGATACAACCTGCCCAACCGTAGTTTCCAACCCAGTTGACTTCACCTTCCTTGTCCACATACCGCTGGTCAATGGCATCCATTCCCTTTGGTGTATACGGGTGGAACATGCCGGCAGCTTCCATATTGAGAGCAACTGTTGCCGCCATTTCAAAAAGCACATCAGCTTGAGGGTTGTCTTTTTCAGCCATCATCTTGGCAGCAAGAGTCCCGGTAGACTCTCTTACGATATTGACCTTGATATCTGGATTATCCTTCTGGAATTCATCCATGTAATATTTGAGGTTATCTGCATCGGTGCTGGAATACACCATTAAGGTCCCGGCACTGACGGTGCCGGTCAGCATCATGGATGCAAGAACGCCCGTTGCTAAGTTTTTAAATCCGCGGTTCATTATTTTCCTCCTCTATACAAGTTTACAAAATTGTTACACAATTATTACATAATAAATATATAATATTTAAAAACATAAATTAGTATGTTCAGTGACATTGATGAGTAGGGGGAAATTAAGATGAATAAAGAGGCGACCTATTTATCAATACAAAACTTGAATAAGTCTTTTGGCCAGTTCAGAGCTCTTCAAGATGTATCCATTAAAATAAATGAAGGTGAATTTGTTTGTTTTCTTGGCCCTTCAGGATGCGGGAAGACCACTCTTCTCCGCTGCATTGCCGGCCTTGAAACTCAGACAAGTGGAGACATATTCCAGAATAATAAATTAATTTCAAACCTGCCGACATCGCAGCGTGATTTTGGGATTGTCTTTCAATCTTATGCACTTTTCCCCAACCTTTCCTGCTTTGACAACATTGCATATGGTCTTAAAAACCTAAACTGGAGCAAGGATGAAATTGGGGCTCGTGTCAGCGAACTCCTTGAGCTGATCGGCCTCTCTGACCACATCTCAAAATATCCAAGCCAGCTTTCTGGCGGGGAGCAACAGCGTATAGCTCTGGCCCGCGCCATCGCCACATCGCCAAGTCTGTTGCTATTAGATGAACCTCTTTCAGCTCTCGATGCCAAAGTCAGGGTTTATTTGCGTCAGGAATTAAAAAACCTACACCGCCGGCTGGGATTGACAACAATTATGGTCACACATGATCAGGAAGAAGCGCTTTCGATTGCTGACCGCATATTCGTTATGAGTAATGGTCATATTATGCAATCAGGTTCCCCCGAAGACATTTATGCAAATCCAGACAATCCGTTTGTTGCAAATTTTATTGGCATGACAAATTTTATCCTGGGCGAGGTGAAAGATACAAAAACGCTTACCCTGACTGGAAAGGCCATCGGTATTGATTGCAGGGGTTTTGCCAAGGGTGAAAAAGTCATGGTAGCCATCCGGCCTGAGGCTATCCAGTTCACCGACACCAAAAAGGGCAAAGATATTTTCAGTGGCACCGTTGAAGATATTGAATTCCTCGGGTCTTTCCGGCGCATCCATCTAAAATCGCCTTTGATGCCAGATCAGGTCATGATTGTGGACAAGCCCATCCTTGATCAGCCAGAACAGAAAATCAAGATTGGCACTGAAATGAACTTCACCATGTCCTCAAGTTTCCTCAATCTATATAAATGTGATCAGTGAACATGTTTGGGACAGGTTCAAACAAAATCGCATCGGATCAATCTGACAAGATCGGAAAAATTCTGGTCTATGTTTATCTGTTGCTTTTTTTCTGCTTTTTGATATTGCCCCTGTTGGCGTTAATGACGAAGAGTATGCAGAACGTCAACGGTGAATTCGTTGGTCTTGAAAACTTTGCCGCTTATCTGAAAGAACCTGCGCTCTTCAGTTCGTTTTTCAACAGCCTGTTTGTGGCCGTGATTTCAACCATTATCGTTGTTATTCTCGGGTTTCTTTATGCTTTTGCGCTCCAATGCACGTGTATACCCCTTAAGGGATTCTTCAGGCTCGTTGCATTAGTGCCGTTATTAAGCCCTTCCATTCTTGCGGCTATAGCCCTGGTTTACTGGTTCGGTAACCAGGGGGTGATGAAGGAAGTGCTGATGGGGCATTCCATTTATGGCCCAATCGGCATTGTCATGGCGTCTGTTTACTGGACTTTTCCCCATGCATTGATGATTCTCTCCACGTCGCTGTCGCTTTCCGACGCACGACTTTATGAAGCCTCCGAAGTGCTCAAGGCTTCTAAACTCAGAACTTTTTTGACGGTGACCATTCCCGGAGCAAAATATGGGATAATCAGCACAACCTTCGTGGTCTTTACCCAGGTGTTTACGGATTTTGGTGTCCCGAAAGTTATTGGTGGGAACTACAACGTATTGGCGACCGATATTTATCGGGAAGTTGTTGGCATGCAGAACTTCCAGATGGGTGCGGTTATATCTATTGTCCTTCTGATACCGGCATTGCTGGCTTTTGGGCTTGATCAATATTCACGGAAAAAGCAAACATCCCAGCTTACTTCCCGGGCTGTTGTATACACGCCCAAGCCGGATAAACTGCGTGATACCCTGCTTCTTCTATACTGCCTGATCATTACAGTTTTTGTAACGATGATGATCGGCATGGCCCAGTTTGGTGCCTTGGTAAAGTTCTGGCCCTATAATCTTTCTCTGACGCTCAAACACTATAATTTTGAAGTGGCAGGACTGGGCTGGGATTCCTTTTTTAATTCAGTACGAATGTCATTTTATACAGCTTTTTTCGGCACTATTATCATCTTCATTGGCAGTTATCTCATTGAGAAAATGCGCTCAGACAAAAGAATGCGTGATGTTTTGCAGCTGATTGCCCTGATGCCGATGGCAATACCAGGGATTGTTCTGGGGCTTTCCTATATCTTCTTTTTCAACATGAAAGATAATCCGCTGAATTTTATCTATGCGACCATGTCTATACTGGTCATAAATACCGTTGTTCATTTTTATACCGTATCTCACCTGTCCTCGATTACGGCGATCAAAAAACTTGACCCGGAGTTTGAGTCTGTATCACTGTCATTAAAAGTGCCCGTCTACAAAATGTTTCTTCGCGTGACACTTCCGGTATGTTTGCCCACAGTCTTTGACATATTTATCTATCTATTCTGTAATGCCATGACGACGGTTTCCGGGGTTATCTTCCTTTATTCCTATAATACCACGCTTGCCTCGGTATCCTCCATTCATCTTGATGAGCAGGGAGATGTTGCCGGGGCAGCTGCCATGGCAATGCTGATCGTTTATATTTCATTTTTGGTGCGTGGCATTCATAGCCTGATATCGGTGGGGCTTCTGAAAAGGACCCAAGCCTGGCGGAACATCTGATCTTGAGGGCGTCGCGATTGAATCTGAACAGGATATCTATCCCCGGGCTGGATGCAGGTATTATACTTGCTGCATTCCCGGGCAGGACTTCAGCCAATGAATTCTCAGCAGAAGAGATGCAGCTTGTTTTTGATTATTTCAAAGATCAGCATTGTCAGTATCTTGTTTCTTTAATCCAGGATCACGAATTTGACGACTTTTGCGGCAAATCACGTTTTCAGGATGAGGCCATCAACCGTCCATTCACCTGGCTGCATCTGCCTATAGCGGATATGGATATCCCTGACGATGAGGTAATCACTAAACTGGCTGATCTCCGACCACGTTTTCTTGAGAGTTTAAGTGCAGGCAACTCGATTGCCATTCATTGTAAAGGTGGGCTCGGTAGATCAGGAACAATAGCGGCGACGATACTTGTTGATCTGGGTTTCGAGCCCCAAGATGCTATCGATCATGTTCGATCCTTCAGGCCGGGCGCCATAGAGACAAATATACAAGAAAATTTTATCGCCTCCATCAACCCACTAGTAATGAAAAGCGAAAGCGATTGAGTTA
>Ga0181585_10000755_pt1 | contig 27656 bp, 26 predicted proteins | sample 071ome_29_FD_132469 | JGI IMG/M metagenome (GOLD analysis project Ga0181585, IMG submission 132469) | Coastal salt marsh microbial communities from the Groves Creek Marsh, Skidaway Island, Georgia - 071407BT metaG (megahit assembly) | ecosystem: Environmental > Aquatic > Marine > Intertidal...
GAATCATTCTCATCAACGTGATCGCGTTCCCTAGTTAGAAAGTTCCGCATGCGGGTAATGATGATCGGCGACGTTGTTGGTAGCGGCGGTCGCAAAGTGGTCAAGCGTTTGCTGAAAGACCTTCGAAGTGAATACGACATAGACTTTGTGACGCTTCAAGGTGAAAACCTCGCTGCGGGCATGGGGCTTACAAGAGAGACCGCTTCGGAAATGATCGAAGCTGGTGCCGATCTGCTCACGACTGGCAATCACGTCTGGGACAAACGTGACTTCATTGAGCATCTTGATGATCCGACGTTGCCGGTGCTGCGCCCGCTCAACTACCCACCTGACACTCCCGGAAGAGGAGCAACTGACGATTCTGGTCCAGTTGCAGTAATCAATCTGATAGGTCGAGTATGGGTTGGTGAATTCGACTCCCCGTTTGCCGTAGTGGACGAGTTGCTCGCTGGCGGCTTCGGAGCTGGAAAACCCATTGTTGTAGATTTCCATGCTGAAGCCACGTCTGAGAAAGCTGCGCTGGCATGGCATCTCGATGGCAGAGTTGCCGCGGTTGTTGGAACCCATACCCACGTCCCAACATCAGACTGCAAAGTACTTCCGGAAGGAACTGGGTTCGTTACCGACCTTGGGATGGTTGGTGCTGATGATTCGATCCTTGGAGTAGAAGTTGAAGGCTCGCTGAACCGCTTCCTTACCGGGTACCGCCATCGATTTCAGCCGGTCAACCGAGGTGTGTTCTCGTTCAATTCGGTCGTTATCGACATCGACCCAGAAACGAAACGAGCCACCTCAGTGCAACGAGTAGATCGACAGATAGAGGTCTAACGGCATGCAAGATGCCGCCGATGGTCGATACAACCCGAACGCACGCGTCGAACCACCTGAGTGGCGTGTGGAGGTCGACTTGCACCTCCACACAACTGCGTCAGATGGAACACTATCTCCATCAAAACTGATCGATTTCATCTCTGGAACATCTCTCAAGACGGTCGCGGTCACCGATCACGACACCACCGCAGGTGTAACTGAGGCGACAAACGCCGCCAATGACGGACTGACGGTCATCCCCGGTATCGAGCTCGGTACAGCGACCGACGACTCAGAGCTTCATTTGCTCGGGTATTTCATCGACATCGAGAATGACGAGCTTCAATCCACTCTTGAGACATTCCGTGAGCAGCGAGTAGACGCCGCCAGGGCGATGGTCTCTAAGCTCAATGAAATGGGTCTTCCAGTAAGTTGGAATCGAGTCGTAGAACTCGCTGCCGGTGCAGTTGGGCGACCTCACATTGCCCGAGCTATGGTCGAGGCAGGTCATGTCGAAACGGTGCGAGAAGCATTCGCTCGATTCATCGGAGAGAAGGGGATTGCCAGGGTTCCTCGCCCCAAACTTCACCCAACTGACGCGTTACGGCTTATTCATGGTGCAGGCGGTATTGGAGTTGTAGCCCACCCGAGAACGGTACATCGGCTGAACCCTCTGGTGAAACAACTCGCGAGTAATGGGCTGGCTGGAATAGAGGTTTACGCCGAGAAATACCGTGGTGAGAGCCGTGACAAGTATTTAGATATTGCGACTCGGTACAACCTGGTGCCAAGTGGGGGTACCGACTACCACGCCCAGGACACCGAGAATGAAGTGCTTCCTGGTCAGAACGGGCCTGAACCGGACACCGCACATCGCCTTCTCCAGAAGGCCGTTGAGATGCACGGATCAAATGTAGGATCGATCCCTGGGGCACTTCGACAATGAACGAGCCACTGATTGCGCTCATCCTCGTACTAGGCGCTTATCTGGTTGGATCCATTCCAACCTCGTTGGTTGTCACCAAGCTCGTGGGCAATGTGGACTTGCGAGATGTTGGGACGAGAAATATTGGTATATCGAATCTCACCAACCAAATTGGTGCATGGTGGGCGGTGCCTGTTGTGCCTTTCGACATCGTTGTAAAAGGAACGATCCCCGTGCTTCTTGCGTCAGACAAGATGCTCGATTTAGGAGTTGGAGTCGAAGCTGCAGCCGGTCTCGCTGGAATCATAGGCCACAACTGGTCGATATTCGTTCGCCTTCAAGGCGGAAGAGGAATGGCAACTGTACTTGGAGCCACCGGCGCTCTTAGCTTTCCGCTCTTGATCGTTTACGGGGCAGTCGCTTCGCTAGGTGTTCTCTTTTCTCCATGGAAAGACTCCGCCGTGTGGTGGTTGATCGCGGTCCTCATGATGCCGGTCTGGGCGGTTCTATTGAATCTTCCGGTAGGAGCTATCGGCTTTTGCATCGGATTCATTGTGGTGACCGTACTAAAACGCATGACCTCCAACTCGATAAGAAATGCTGACGGGCAAATTTCTGCGGAACTGCTCAGGAACCGGGTCTTGTTCGATAGGGACATCCGGGACAGACAAGAGTGGATCGATCAACAAGCCGGAACTTGAACTGCAACATCCACACATACCTCTCGATATTTGCGGGTATGCTTGAACTAATATGACCCAGGAATCATTCGATTCAACCTGCCTACGCCACCCTGAAGTTGCATCGAACTTACGTTGCGGCAGATGTGGTGACCTGATCTGCCCTCAGTGCATGGTGCAGTCGCCGGTCGGAGCTCGATGCCCCGATTGTGCGAACATCGGCCAGGCCCCGATATTCCGTTCAACCAACACGGAAATGACAACTGTCATCGCCAGTGCGGCTGCTATCGCTGTTGGAGTTGGTGTTGTTTACGCGTTGATCGTTTGGGTTCTCTGGAACCTTCCGTTCAATTTCGCCTTCGGAAACGTGTTCGCTGCAATGATCGTTGCAGTTGCTGGAACACCGGTTGGTGAACTCATTCGACGAGTCGGAAGATACAAGCTCGACACTCGTCTTCGCTATGTTGCTGCCGGAACAATGTTAGTCACGTGGATGGTCGGAATAACGGTCGCAGGAATTCTCGGAGTTCCCGCTGCCGTTTTCTCGAACATCGTGGCACTGATCGGACTCGGCATCGGTATTTACATTGCGATGAACCGAGTCCGTCCGTAGCTGCTAAACCTTGGTCGGGATAATTCCACCGCCACCTTCTTCGTTGTAGCGAACAGCCTCGTCGACCATGTCGAAGATCGACAAACTAGGTGCGTAGCCGAAGTCCCTCCTCGCAGCCGACAAATCGTATTCGTAGTAGGTCGGGTTCATTGCGAGGTCGACGGTCGAGTACGGAATTCCTGTCTTGTCAGAGATATACGGAATTAGTTCGTCCCAGGTGAACGGTTCATTGGCTCCGAGCTGGTAAACGTTTCCGTAGGTATTCGGATTACCAACTGCCTGCTCGTAAGCGTGAACAATGTCTCGCACTTCGATATTGTGCTTCTTCCACGGTCGTCCATTCACGTCCCTCGCGACAATTAGACGATCTCCACCGTTGGATTTGGCGTCCTCTTCCTGGAGTTTTTCGTAAGTCGCCTTCCCCGCATCGTCCGTTCGGTTTGCGAACTGGTTCAGGAATGTCTTGAGGTGGAACTGACCGAAATTGAGGATTTCTCCAGCACCCCAAACGTTGGCGAAACGAATCACCGTGGCGTTCAAGTTGTCGTTTCGGTAGTAACGATCTACAAGGTGTTCGCAAAGCACCTTCGTGTAGCCGTACCAATCGGTTGTAACCAGCGGGAGTGAATCTTCCCGAATTGGGTCGTCAATTCCGCTTTCCGGGTATTTGAACATCGTCGCATCAGTGCTGGTGACGATGACGTGTTTCAGACTGTCACCAAGTCCGAGGGCAGCTTCAAGAATGTTGAACGTGCCTTTCACGTTTGTGTCCATATACTGCTCGGGAGTGAACGGGCCACCTGCCTGGAATGCCGCTCCAAGGTGCAAGATTGCTTCCTGATCTTCGGCAGCTGCGTTAACGTCGGCAGAGCTAGCGAGATCACCTTCAACAATCTCCGCTCCGACAGCTTTCATTTTTTCTGCCTGTCGGTCTCCCGGCCAAACAAACCCTCGTACTTCGTGACCGTTCTCGAGGAATTTGACGGCAACGTTTGCGCCAACTCGACCGGTAATTCCAGTTATTAGGACTTTCATTTGTTCTTTCTCGAAAATTTCGTTTTTGACTAGCTAATTAGTGTTTCGTGCTGGCGATAAACACGGTCGTAGAGTTCTTGATCGAGCGATACAGCAAGACCCGGTTCGTTAGGCACTGCGTACTTCCCATCGACGAATGAATAGCCATCACCGTTGTAAAGGTCAAAGTCGAGTGTGGAATCCTCAGCGATTACAAATCTCTCGGTTACCGCACCGAATTGAATATCCGCCCTGAGGCCAAGGTAAGCTGCGTTGTAATTGTGGGGAGCGATGAGAACCGGAAAACCTGAACCCTCGATATCGACCGCTAGCTCGTGGAAACGCCAGAAACCCATGTGGAGCATGTCGGGCTGAATCGCATCCAGAAGTCCACGCTCAATAAGCTCCCAGTAAATCGTGTTACGACCTTTGTCGCCCTCACCATCCACGATCAGCGTATCAGGAGTGAACTTGTCTCTCCATTCCTTCAGCTTTTCGTATCCGGCAACTTCTTCGGTGATCATCTCCTCCATCCAGTAAACATCGAGATCACTGATTCCTCGGACAAAATCTTCGAGGAGGTCAAGTCGACCGTCGTACCCGTTGTTGGCATCGACAAGGATCTTCACGTCTGGTCCCACGGTTTCGCGAACTGCCTCGACAACTTCGATGTCGCGCCGGGTACCCGCAACGGGTTCAAACCATCTTCCTGGGCGACCCAACTTGAGCTTGACCGCTCGCCAACCTTTTTCGATGGCCTCGGCAGCTTCAATTGCAACGGCGTTCGCACCTTCCGCAGGATTCACCAGATCCTGGAAGTACAAACTTGAGTCGTAACCTTCGACTTCGTCACGAACCTTGTTGCCGAGCAAGCTGTACGCAGGTACGTCTAACGCTCGACCAATCAAGTCGAAAAGGGCGACATCGACGAAGCCGTATCGGTCGATCAAATCTCCCCATCTTGGGCTGACGTTTGATACTCGTCCACCAGAAATGTTGAAGAATTCATCAAGGTTGTGACCGATCAATATTTTTAGATCGTCGTACAACTCACTCAACGAAATCTTGTTCATTGCCGGGCGAGCGTTTGAAAGGCCGGTCAAACCGGAGTTCGTTGTGATTTGAAGCAACCACTCGCGCTGGTTGTAGCCGTAGTTCTCGCTCTTGGAGTTGCGACCTACGATGCGTCCTTTGCCGGGAGCACCGAAGTACGTTTCGACCGGAGTGATACGAATCTCTTTGATTACATGGCTATTCAGGTCACTCATTTGGTCACCTCCAGCTTGTTCTCATGTTTCGTATGCGGTGCGAATCCTGCCTCATCAATATCAACGCCAAGCCCGGCGCCGGTTGGCAGCGAGTATGCTCCATCACTGAAAGCTGGTAGATCAGTCAGGTAGTGGGGAATGATCCGCTCATCTTCGAGGGACACGTACGTTTCTGAAGCTGCGCCGAAGCAGATCGAAGCATACGAACCGAACGAGCCGTTCCCAAAGTTGTGAGGAATTGTTCGAACATTCGTGTCTTTCAATTCTCGTTCGATGTCCATCCAACCCAGATAACCGTGAGAAACGATGTCCGGTTGGTAACCGTCGATTAATTCATCATCAATCAAATCCTGGAATATTTCGGAGATCGGGGTGCGGTCGACCTCACCACAGGTAAGCAGCGCTTTCGAACCGTGCTTGGCGAGCATCTCTCGCATAGCTTTGTAGCCATCGAGATTTTGAGTGATCATCTCCTCGAACCAGAAAATATCCGCAGGGGTAACTTCCTTGATGAACTGGTCGAGCAAATCGAGGTGGTTGTCATAACCAAAGTTGGCATCAACATAAATTTTCACGTCTGGTCCAACCGCGCCACGTACTGAGAGAACTACGTCGATATCACGCCGCATTCCAGCTTCAGGCATCATCCATCGACCGCCACGTCCGGTCTTGATCTTGACCGCTCTCCAACCGTCTTCAACTGCTTTTCCAGCCTCGTCTCCGACTTGCTGTGCACCTTTGACGGGATTCAAGAAATCCTGAAAGTACAAGGTGGTGTCGTAGGCAGGAACAGCATCTCGAACTTTTCCGCCCAGGAGATCGATGGCAGAAACTCCCCTCGTCTTGCCAAGTAAGTCGAACGAAAGAATCGAAAGCCAGCCGTTGTGTCGGTACCAGCGGTCCATCCCAGGTCCTGCTCCAGTCACGACACCGTTTGACGTTTGGAGCAGGGATTCGACTTCGCGTCCTACCAGTGCACCTTCGAGAAACTCCAACGTTTTCTCTACTGAAGTCTGACGCATCATCCGGTTGGCGATCGTTATGCCTTCTGCACCACTCGAGCTACGAGCACGCACGACCCACTCGAACCACTGAGTACCACGGTTGTCCGCGTAGGCGTTCTTGCCAAGTTCTTTCTGATAACTGGATGGCACCGGCGTTAGCGACACCGATTCGATAATTTCTGGCATGAGCCTTTCCTGAGTTTCCTGTTAGCTCGATTTGCGGAGAGCTCGACCGGTACGAGATCCCTGGTGAATTCCGTCTTTGACTGCGAATGACCCGTTCACGATCACATGAGGCATTCCTTTTGGCCCAACTCGTGGATTCTCATAGGTTGCCCCGTCAATGACGGTATTGGGATCAAATAAAACGAGATCGGCGAAATGACCTTCTGCGATCCTGCCACGTTTCTCGATCCCAAATCTCTCGGCCGGCATTTGGGTCATTTTATAGATGGCGTTTTCGAGCGATATTACGCCCTCTTCTCTGACGTACTTACCGAGAATTCTTGGATAAGTACCCCACGCACGAGGGTGAGGTTTAGAGCCGCGATCGAGCCCGTCGGTTCCGATCATGGTCGAGTTGTGCGCCATAACCATGCGTACGTCGCCTTCGTCCATTCCGAAGGCAGCGACTAGGATGTCGGGTGAAATATCTGAAAGCAGTTTGTTAGCGGCTTCTTCGCCGGGCAGATCAAATTCTTCAACAAAGCTCTGGAGTGTTCGACCTTCGTAATCAGGGCGACCAGGCACGGAGCAAAGCAGAACTTCGTCAGGAGACGATTTACCCATCGCTCCACCTTCACCGTCACCGAACGTTTTGTTTTGCACCAATGCGAACAACATTGTGCTGCGCGCTGTGTACGGATATTGATCGGCTGTGACGTCGGTTCCGATTGCAACCGCGTTTTCAATCATTTCGAGTGATCGCGCGACAGCACCCCAGTTAGATTTGCCTACCGATTTGTGATGGGAGATCTCGACAGGGCAACCACCTGCCTCACCAATGTGGAGCGTCTCACGGACCGAATCGAGCAGCCCGGCGCCTTCGTCTCGCATGTGCGATACGTACACACCACCGTGCTTGCCGACGATCTTCGCCAGGCCAGCCACTTCTTCGGTCGATGCGTAACGTCCGGGTTCGTACACGAGTCCGGTCGACATACCAACTGCGCCGGCCTGCATGCCTTCTTCAACGTTCGCGAGCATGCGATCCATCTCATCGCTGGTTGGAGGACGATTCTCAACGCCGCCCATTGCCTCTCGACGAGCTGTGTGATGACCAATCAGAGCAGCAACGTTTAGCACTGGAGAAGTTTTGTCGACTTCTTCGAGGTAACCGGCGTATCCAGTCCAGTCAGGAAGCTCGGCACTTGGTTCGTTGATCGCCTTCATTTGGACTTTGCCAGCTTCGGAACCGGCTGCTCCAAATCCACAGTTGCCGACAATCGCTGTGGTGATTCCCTGGAGAATGTTGTGTCGAACTTCTAGTTCGATCAGCACATGAAAGTCATCGTGCGAGTGAACATCGATGAATCCGGGTGAAAGCACGAGTCCAGTGGCATCGAGAGTTTCAGCGCCGCTGGCGTCAATATCCGTGGCAATTTGCTCGATCTTGTCACCGCTTACCGACACATCTGACACAACACCGTCAGAACCTGTGCCATCAATTACCAGCGCGTTTTTGATTACAAGATCAGTCACATTTACCCGTTTCGTTTTGTGTGGTGCCTCAATCGTGTGATCAATCAGGCGACACAACATAGTTGTTTTCGCTGCGGTTATAACTCCGGTAGTTCCAGAACACAATGAAAATTCAACTTGTAACCCACCCGATTTACCGCTACCTTCTCAGCCGAAACGCCTGCTTGACGTGGGTTTCATCGAAATAAGAGAACGGAAACGAAATGCCTGCACCAACCAAAATTGAGAAAGTCGAAACCCTGCTGTGGGATCGCTGGTTGCTTATTCGCATTTACTGCGAAGACGGAACGGTCGGTATTGGTGAAGGCGGAGTTCACGGCTGGCAGCGCCCGACCAAAACAATGGTCGAAACGATGGCAGAGTATCTCGAAGGCAAGAACCCCGATTACATCGAGCACCACTACCAGTGGCTCTACCGCTCATCTCACTTCATGGGTTCGGTTGTCCAAGGGGCGCTCTCAGCAATCGACATTGCGCTGTGGGACATCAAGGGCAAACGCCTGGGAGTTCCGATTTACGATCTCATGGGTGGCAAAACCCGCGACAAGGTCCGTTGCTACATGCACGTCGGTGGAGCAACTAAAGGCGAGCTAGTAGCGAGCGCACAAGCCGCTGCTGCCGACGGATTCACAGCAGTTCGTTTCACACCATTCCCACCCGATTATTACTTGCACAAGTCGTACACAGAGTGGGCAGATGAAGCGGTAGAACGTGTCGGGGCTGTAAAAGAGGCTGTGGGCTCAAACGTAGATATTTGTGTTGAGATTCACAGGCAAATGAACCCGGCTGAGAGTATTTGGCTTGGTCGACGCCTCGAACAGTTCAACCCGTTCTTCTACGAAGACCCAATGCTTCCCGATAGCCCTGCTCGCATGGGTGAAGTTGCCGACCAGTGCAACATTCCAATTGCGACTGGCGAACGTTTCACGACCATTTTCGAGTACGAACAGCTTCTAGATGCGAATGCAGCCGCTTATGTTCGACCAGACCTTTGCCTGTGTGGCGGTCTGTCTGGCAGCAAGAAGGTTGCCGCCATGGCAGAAGCGAAGCATGTAAAGGTGATTCCGCACAATCCGCTTTCGCCTATCAGCACAGCCGCGTGTGTTCAGCTAGATGCCTGTATTCCTAACTTCGCTCTGCAGGAATACACCGGTGAATCCGAGCCACCCAAGAGTGACCTGCTGGTAACACCACTCAAACTCGACAACGGGTACTTGATTGTTCCCGAAGGACCAGGGCTGGGTATCGAGTTGAACGAAGCTGCACTGTCGCATCCTGAGAATCCGAAGGTGCTCGACACGCCAATTGGTTTCGATGGTTCTGTGCAAGATCGGTAGAATCCGCGGCAACGCGCAGCCCCGTCGAAGACCTCTCAAGTAAAGGTCGAGGTGTTTCAGTCATCTCCCGCGGGTTGGGGAGGGTTGAAGAGTGGGGTTGTGCGAAGTCGCGAACAGGAGACAATGTCACGCCCCGGAGCCAACGATACCTATCTCAGCGCAACACTTCCGTCTTCACGTATAGGCGGAGCAACTCTGGCCGGATTGAACGGGTACGCCTCTACAGCAGCCTCGTTGAACTCGACTCCGAGCCCAGGGCGTTCGGAAGGCGTGTACCAGCCATTTTCTAGCTTGACGATCTCGTCCACCATGTCCAGTCGTGGCGACAAGTGCTCATCGACTGACTCCTGAACGTCCCAGGAAGGGGATGATGTCGCCAGTGCAATGTTGGCGGCCGTGGCGATTGGACCCTGGAAGTTGTGCGGACAGATCTTGATGTGATGAGCGTCGGCAATAGTTGCGATTTTCTTCGTACCGGTGATTCCTCCGGCTACCGCTATGTCGGGCTTGAAGAAGGCGCAGTTGGTCATCTGGGCATATTCTCTGAACTCCCAAACTCCGGCGTTTCGCTCTCCGACTGCCAACGGTACTCGCAGCTTGTCGGCAACTTCGGACATGGCAAGTACGGAATCTGGGACGATCGGGTCTTCAACAAAGTAGAGGCGGAACTGCTCGAGTTCCTCACAGAATGCAACAGCTTCGTGCGGCTGCATGTTGCGGTGGATGTCGATTGCTAAATCCATGTCCCAACCAACAGCCTCCCTGATCGCATCAACAATCTCGACACCGTGTTTCAGCACACGCCCATATGCGCGATCCGGCCAGTCACTCGGCAACGGCGTGAACTTGAGCGCAGTAAAGCCCTCGTCCTGCCATTTCTTGGCATCTCGGATCGCCGTCTCGGGACTTGAACAGTCGACTCTTTGGGCGATTCCTCGAATTTTGTGCCTGACTCGCCCACCCAACAGGTCCCAGACTGGTGCCTGCAGGCGCTTGCCTTTGATGTCCCAGAGAGCCATATCGATGGCGCTGATCGCACCTCCGATACTGTTGCCTCGGAAGTTGGAGTTGTAGCGCCAGAGGTAGTTCCAGATGTGCTCGATGTCGCCCGGATCCATACCGATGATCGCCTCGCCAAAGGCGATGATCGTCTGCTCCGCAGCCTTCGGGAACGACCAGTAACAGGATTCCCCTACGCCTTGCGTACCGTCGTCTGCGGTGATGCGGCAAACGAGGTATCGGTCAACAAAAAACGTTTCAATCTTCTCGATTTTCATCTGGGTACTTTCTGCGAAATTTCGGTTCGAACCTATCGGGGCTCTCTAAATGTTCCAGTGTGCGTTTATGCTCTTTTCGTACTCGGAGGTTTCCTCGTTTTCAATCTCTTCGATTGTTACAGGACGACCGAGCACCGAAGATTCCAGCGCAGCGTTGCAAACAGCGAGGTCTTTTCGACCTACATAAGCATCGACTTCCGGTGTCGTCCCATCCGCAATACATTGCCCGAGTTCGTAGTATTCGAGGGCGACGAGGAATCGGTCTGCATCTTCAAATGGTGTGTCGTAAGAACCGAGTCGATCCGATCCGAACAATCGAGCAGGCAGTTCGTCGAGATGGAAATCAGGTACGAGCTCGAGAACATCGTCACCGGTAATTAAACCCTGGCCATCGACGGTCACCGAAAGCGGGTCACCTCGGCGCTGCTTTGCAGGACGCATTGATCCCTTGCTGCCGTAAATCATGGCGTAGTTCATTGCTTCGCCATGTGCAGCGTAGAACGAGGTCCACTGGCCAATAGCACCGTTCTTGAACTTGATTGTCGAAATCACCATGTCCTCGGCGTCGGCGTCGATTTCATCCGGGACTTCGCTCTTCCAGTGGTCGTAGAAATTGGCGACTCCGATTCGATCACCTTTGTATCGCTTTGGCTCCCACACCTTCGATACAGCGAACACCTCTTCGACATCGCCCATGTAGTACATCATTTGGTCAACGGCATGAACGCCTGCATCGACAAAGATCCCCCCAATGTTTTTGTAATGGCGCCACGGCCAAATAATGATCGTGTTTCCGCCGGTCGCATTACCAAGATGGAACGAGTACGGGTTGCCGATGGCACCGGATTCGATAACGGCCTTGTTCAGGCGGCACATTGGGTCGCGTCGTTCCTGCTCGCCGACGCTCAAAACTTTGCCACTCTTCTTCCAGGCGTCGATAACCCGGTTGCAACCACGAATCGTGAGTGAAAGAGGTTTTTCGCAAAGAACGTGATAACCGAGATCGAACGCCATTTCGGCAACGAGGTGGTGTGAGCCAGAGTCAGTCGTGATGTCGACAGCCTCAATGTCGGGGCGCTTCTGCTTCATCTCTTCCATCGAAGTGAACACTTCAGGTCGAGAACCGAGCATTTCTTCGGCTTTCTCGGCGAGGTGGATGGCGTTTTCTTCTCGCGTGTCACAAACACCAACGAGTTCTACATTTGCCATTCCGCTCTCGTAGAGGGCGCCGAGCGCACGGAGGTGTCTACCACCCATTCCTCCGGCACCAACAATTGCAATAGGAATTCGAACCATACGAGAGATATCTCCTCACCGATGCGTGACGCAGCTACAAACTTGAGAACGCAGCGAAGCGTAGCAATTTGCCACGCCCAGTCAACACGAGCGAATAGTAAGTTAGCGGTGAATGTGGTTCCGGCTACTCGTCGGTTCGACCATAGTCGTCTTCGACGCGAACGATGTCGTCTTCGCCAAGGTACTCACCCGTTTGGATCTCAATGATCTCAAGCGGTTCGACCGACGAAATGTTCTCGATGCGGTGGTGGACGTTGCGAGGAACGAACATAGATTGCCCACGTCCAAGAGTGTGTTGCTCTTCGCCGACTGTTACTCGCGCGGTACCTCGCGCAACAACCCACGTCTCGTCGCGGTGTCGGTGCCATTGGAGAGAAAGCCGTGAGTCCGTGCTCACAGTTAGGCGTTTGGTTTGGAATCCCGGGCCACTGGTCAGGATTTCATACGAGCCCCATGGACGCTTTTCACGCTTCTTTTTCGAGGCTGATTCGAATTTGATTTCGGACTGACCGGTCAACTTGGATTCTCCAGCGCCTGCAATAAACAGCACAACTTGGAGATTCTAGTTGTTACCTAAGAAAAGGTCACCAGCACTAGACGATAAGTGATGAGGGAGGTGGCGCAATTATGCGTTTCTTGGCTTCGTAGAGGTTTACATCACCAACTACGGGATCGGTTACAGCACCTTTCAGTTCGAACTTGGCGAACTGCGAGACTCGAACCGCTGCGTAGTTCTTCGGTTTGATTGTGAGTCGAACTGACTTGACTCCGGGTTGTCCCATGATCCAGTCAGTCACAACTTTCACGGCTTCTTTCGTGTATCCCTGATTTTCGTACTCGGGATAATTCGAGTAGGCCATACCAACCGAACCCGAACTGTCAGGAGGACCGCTTAGACCCACGGATCCTAGTACCTTCCGGGTTTTCTTGTCGGTAAAAACCCAACCCCACCATCCAGCCTGTCCCGGTTCGTACTGCAATCGCTGAGCTACTGCAGGCAGGAAATCGTCAATCATCGGCGGAGTTCTGAAAGGTTGAGGGAATAGAAGGCCATTCAGTGAGCTTAGTTTCAACGAAGACCGCGACAACATAGCCTGTGCAATCTCGTGTGTAACTGGCACAACCCGAGTTCGCTCAGATTGAAGATTCTGGTGGAGCAACATCGTCATAGTTTGAGATTAGCCTCAACGACACTTGCGCGTTAGCGAGGATGCCGTACCCTTCCGGTGGCTATAAACACCCACACTTCCTTCTAGAACTAGATAGCGAGAACGAAACTAAATGCAAGATCGCAAGCCCAACATCCTGTTCATCCTGACTGACCAGCAGCGTCGTGACTCAATGAAGGCTTACGGCAACAACTGGATCAAGACACCGAACTTGGACCGACTTGCAAAGAAGAGTTTCGTGTTTGATAACGCATACGTGACACAACCTGTCTGCACACCAGCGCGAGCTTCGATCATGACCGGGTTGTATCCACATGCCACTGGTCTTCAAAGAAACAACATACCGTTGAGCAGAGACATCCCCACGATCGGCGACATGATCGATGAGGACTACTACAACGTGCACATGGGCAAGTGGCATCTCGGTGACGACATGATTGCTCAACACGGCTTTGACAAATGGGTGGCAGTCGAAGATTTCCAACGAGTTCGCACTACCCGCAAGGAGTACCGATACCAGGAAGCTCCATACAACCAGTGGCTGCGTGACCACGGTGTAGAACCACCTTCAATGAAGGTTTCATACGAAGGCTGGGTAGGCGTTGCTGAACTGACCGAAGAGCAAACCCAGGCAGGGTTCCTTGGACATGAGGCTTCGAATTTTATTAATCAGCATCCTGACAGTGATTTTGGCGATCGACCGTGGATGATGTACGTCAATTTCTTCGAGCCACACCCGCCATACACGGGGCCATTGAACGACCTTTACGACCCGGCGGAAATTGAGGTCGGACCAGCCTTTAGAACACGACCTGACTCGGGTTCACTCGTGAATCGGCTGCGTTCCGATTACTACATGGGCGGCGGTCTTAATCCGCTCGGTGAAGCCGGTGGAGATATGCACGACACGACCACGGAAGAAGGGTTCAGGAAGCTTCGTGCCCAGTACTTCGCGAACGTAACCCTCGTCGACAACCAGCTAGGAAAGATTTTCAAAGCACTGGACGACAGTGGTCAGGCTGCAAACACGATCATCGTGTTCACAAGCGAGCACGGTGAAATGGCCGGTGATCACGGAATGCTCGAGAAACGATCACTCTACGAACAGGCTTCCAACGTCCCGCTACTGATGTACATACCTTGGATGAACGATGACCAGCAGCAGCGACTCGACGGGTCAGTCGGCCAGGTTGACCTTGTACCTACGTTGCTGGATCTATCAGGAAGCGAAATTCCTGATCACGTCGAAGGAAAATCGCTTCGCCCTGTGTTGCGTGGCGAAGAAGATCTTTCAGAGAACGATGTGTTCATCCAGTGGAACGGAATGGGGGATCGAAACCTCGGTACTCCTGAGATTAATCGAATGGTTTCGGTTCCGTGGCGAGGCGTTGTTACCGGTGACCGATGGAAACTGAACCTGTCGCCCGGCGATCAATGCGAGCTCTACGATCTGAATACAGATCCTCACGAACTTGAGAATTTGTTCGACAAACCTGAGCACAAAGATCGAATCAGGGACATGGCGGCTCGCATAAGGGTTTGGCAGGACGAAACCGGCGACGATATGCCGTTGCCAGCTGTTTAGGCGCTCCCCCCAAAACACCGCACAACTGAAGGTCCCTCCACAAAGGTCGGGAGTTTTAGAACATATTGAGTTTGGTCCTGTAACCGCCAGGCAATTCCGATTGGGCATAATAATTTCATGCAAAATGCAATCGGAATCATCGGTGCACTATTAGTCATCTTCGTGGCGTTTCTGATTCTGCCGAGCGGAACGGATTCGATACTTGAAGCCGTTCGGATGATTGGTAGATAAACCCACTAAAGCAAAGAGTGGTGCTGGCACTCATTTACTGATCTGCCGAACGAATTGGGAAAGCCCAAGACTCGAATATATGGGCAGATTCATCGCCATCCCCGCGGCCGCAACCACAATGTTGATCATCCTCGCATTGATGATCGAACTAGCGCGCCAGTTAATCGGATCGGTTTAAACCAGGGCAGGTTCCGGACGGCCAGCGCGCCGGGGATCGATGGTCTCCCAGTACCGGTCGAACACATCCCGCGCTTCCTCATAGGTGTTGGTCCCAAACAGTTCGACACGGAACGATCGGGCTCGTTCTCGTCCGCCTGAGTACCACGACAGGTGACGCTGCATCTGGATTAGTCCTAAACCGTTCGGAAAATGTTCCTGAATTAGACTCATGTGTCGGTTGATCACTCGAGTCTGGTAATCGAATTGATCTTCCGCTGAAAGGTCTTCGAACGTCTCGTCGAAGATCCATGGATTACCCATCGCTCCTCGACCGATCATCACCGACTCACATCCGGTTTCTTCTTTCATTCGTCGTGCATCTGCCATCGACTTAACGTCGCCGTTGCCGGTGACCGGAATATCCACAGCATCCACAACCTGGGCGATCATGTCCCACGTTGAAAGTCCGGTGAATCGCTGAGCCCGTGTTCGTGGATGAACGGTAATTGCGTCAACCCCGACATCTTCAGCCATCTTGGCGACCTCGACGGCGTTCAGGTGTTGCTCGTCCCACCCACTCCTGATCTTGACTGTGAACGGAACTTCGAGAGCTTTACGCATAGCGCTAAGAATTTTTGCCGTCGCTGGAACATCTTTCATCAGAGCCGCACCACGACCGGTCTTGGTGATCTTTGGGACAGGGCAACCCATGTTCAGGTCGATGATGTCAGCACCGGTGTCCTGCAACCACTGAGCTCCAGGAACAAGGCTCTCAGCGTTCGCTCCTAGAATTTGAAGTGCAATCGGCTTTTCTTCTGGCAGATATTTGGCAATGTCGTAGCGGGTCTTTGTGTTTTTCCGCGTTAGTCCGACCGCATCGATCTCTTCGCTGGTCGTCAGATCGCTGCCGCACTCCTTCGCAACCAACCTGTAAGGTGCGTTGGAAATTCCAGCCATAGGCGCTAGTCGCGCCAATCCTTTTACTTCAACGTTGCCAATCCACATACGACGAGTATACGAGTCAGAAGCGTCTTGACTAACGAGATTGAAAGTACGGAATCAGATCATTCCATTGTCATTCAGGTCGACTCGTAACTTCCGGCGCTATCTCCGGCGTCATAGCGAGCGTCCTGTTCACCGCGCTTCATCAATTGGTGATCAGCGACATCTGGTTCTCACTCATCATCATGATCGTGTCGGGTGGGCTTGCCGGAGCGGCTATCGCCTGGGCGTATACCTCGATGACGGAAACGGCGAACATCAAAAGTTGGGTCGCGTTCAACTCGTCTCTTATGTTGCTTTACGTTGCACTCACCGTCGTATCCATCGCTGTTTTTGATCCTGTCACGACGGTCGGTGCACTTATCGAGGCAAATGAACCAGCAGATGAATTAATCGGTCAGGCGATGCCAATGACAGTGATATTTACTGTCGGTTCTGCGATTTTGATTACCGCGGTGTTCGGGAATCTTCGCAAACACTTTGTGCCGGTGCTGATAATGACAATCGTTCTGGTGCTGACACTTGGCCTGAACGTGTCAATTATCGGTCTGGTCTCATTCCCAAGCGGAACGGTCTACCTGGTATTCGAAATGCTCGGGTTGATCGCCTTTCTTGGTATCAGTTACATGCTCTTAATCGCCGTACTAAGCAGGCGCACATTCGGCTACGGTGAGCGAGGGTAGACGCTAGTTCAAAGACGGCCACTCGAATATGACGTAGTCGCTGTACGCGTAGCCATCATCGAAGAAGATCGCCACGTTCAGCGAGTATTTACCACCATCAATCATCGGAACGTCTTTGAGTCGAGCGGTCGAAGCGTCCCATTCGAACACATCCGAAATAAACATTTCAGGCGTGTCGTCGACTTGCCAGATCAGTGCCTTGTAGTGCATGCCCGTTTCGGCTTCTGACGGCGGGTTCCAATCAACAACTATGTCATTCCCGTCACGTACCCAGGAGACATTCGTCGGGTACGAAATGATGCCCGAGTCGTACTGGACGGCCTGTTCATAGGACAGTTCGCTCCCGGTGAAATAACGGAACACATACTCTCCCTGGACTGGAAGCTCTCCATCCTCAGGTCCGTATAAAACCCAACGGCGGGTTACTTCACCAGAAAAATCATTCGTGTTGAAGTCTTTCTCAAGTTCGATTTCTTGACCCTCCGGAGTCGTCACCACGACAGAACTGAGATCGGAAAGAAAACACGGATCAAGGTGTGATGAAGCCTCGCCACAGTTCACCTTGTACTCCCAACTTTTGACGCTTGGAGAGTGCTGCGACCAAACCTGTGGCCAAATACCGTGCTGACGCTGGCCATCCTGTCGATTGGGCAATCCTGCCTCGGATGTAGGTTCCTCGACGTGCAGAGCAGCCGGAGGTTGCTGGCGGCTTTGATTCCCCTGCTCTTTGTCGTCGCACGCGACCAGAACCAGGATCAGAAAGCCAAGCGACATCGCCAACACCAAGTTCATCCACGTTCTTGGATGGCTGGCATTTCGCATCGGTGAAGACTCAAAAAGCATCGGATTCGTACACCTCGTAAGTGGATGGTACGGAAGAGACGAACCTATGAGCATTCTTGGTCAAGCGTGGAATTCAGCTAATTCAACTCTCCTGCGAAAGCGCGTTACTCGTATTGCGATCGGACTGGCACTTGTGTTGCTGGTGCCGGCTCTGTGGCTCGCATGGTGGTTGGGTTCTCCGCTGTTTATAGATGATGTCGCCAACGAGGATTTTCCTCGAACTGTCAACGCAGAAATTCCCGCTGAGGTGACTCGCGACGAAGCCGAGCACATGATGGAAACGGCAGCAAAGCTCGAATCAAACATGAGCGAATCAATGCCTGCTGGAGAGCCTGTCTCACTCAAGTCTGGGTCGTTCAGAGATGAAGACCGACTCCACCGAGGGAGCGGTTCAGCAACTGTTTATGACCTCGGCGACGGCTCCAACCTTCTCAGACTTGAAGACTTGGATGTAACCAACGGCCCCGATCTGCACGTTTTGCTCATGATTGATCCAGAAGGACGCGACAAATCTCAGGGTTACATTGATCTCGGAAAACTGAAGGGCAACGTTGGAAATCAGAATTACCCGATTCCCGATGACATCAACCCCGTTGAATACAGTGCAGTGATGATCTACTGCGAACCGTTCCACGTGATATTCACCACCGCACCTCTGAAATAGATTCCAATAGAATGCCCCGAAATTCGGCGCACACTGAACTCGGGGGATGACGTGTCCAATTACAGAAAAATTCTGGTTGGCTTACTTGTAACCGGGCTTTTAGCGAGCCTTGCTGCGTGCGGTAGTTCTGACAACTCCAACGAAGGTGATGCTTCAGTTTCGATCCCAGAAGGTCCCATCCAGGTTGTTCAAAACGTCGAAGCAGCAACCAAAGACGGAGTCCTGTTCGACATCAAGTTGAGCTTGCCAGTCTTCGATCACAACGAATCCGGGAGTCGTCGTGATGATGTCGAGGTGATCACGCCCGATAAAACCGAGTACCAGGGGATATTCTTTGATGACCCAGGCACTTTGCTGATCGTTTCGTGTTTTGCCGACGCATGTCAGGGTGACTCGAAATATGCGACATTCGAAGTCCACTACTGGGTCGAATCACTCCCTGACCCGATTCCCGAAGGTGTCGACTTTATCGGAGGATAATCGGCTACCCAGCGGTACGAGCAATGCTGTTTCTGGCCCGCTGAAGCGCTGCCTCTTCTCGCTCTGACATGAGGTGTGCGCCAATGGCCTGCATCGACTCGATGTGAACGTGAGCGTTTGCGCCTAGAACTACAGAGAGCCGCGACATTGTTTGTGGGCTGTCCACTTCCACGAGAACCATGAAGTCGTATTGCCCAAGGGTTGCGTATCGGGATAACAACCTCGCACCCGGTACTTTTACCGAGTCGCACGCCTCTAAAAAAAAGTCCGGATTCTCAACACACGCCTCGATGCCCTCGTCAGTGAGTTTGGCAAGCATGATGAAAAGCATTTGGTTCTCCGGTTGGTAGTGCGGTGCAGATCCACATCAAGTAGTACTTGAACCAGATATTACGATTTTGTACTGACTGCCCAGAATTGCCCAGCAATTTAGGCTGATTCGTACGTGATCGGTATTTATTACCACGGCAAAAACGTTCAAACTTGCGTCCCAATTCGAACTGATAATTTCCGGGGGCGAACGGTGACCAAACCGAACATTCTGCTGATCAACTGTGACGATCTTGGATACGGCGATTTAGGGTGCTACGGCTCGACGGTGAATAAAACCCCTGCCATTGACCAAATGGCTGCCGAAGGCATCAGGTTCACCGATTTCTACATGGCTTCGCCGGTGTGTTCACCTTCACGCGGTGCCATGATGACCGGTTGCTACCCACCTCGGATCGACTTCGGTACGTTCGATGGATTACGTGTTCTGTTCCCCGGTCAAGGAATCGGCTTAAGCACCGATGAGACAACGATCGCTGGTGCGCTAAAGGACGTCGGTTACGCGACAAAGATTATTGGTAAGTGGCATTGCGGAGATCAGCCGGAATTTCTGCCAACTCGACATGGGTTCGACAGTTACTACGGGCTGCCATACAGCAACGACATGGGGCGACAGATCCCAGACCTGACTCTCGACGATCACTCACTGCTGGAAACGCGACAGAACCGACCGCCGCTCCCCCTCCTTCGAGATGAAGAAGTAATCCAGGAGCAGCCCGACCAACGCGGTCTGACTGAACGCTATGTCGAAGAATCGGTCCGATTCCTTCGTGAAAACTCGGAAAACCCCTTCTTCCTGTACCTGGCTCATATGCACGTCCACCTTCCGTTGTATGCGGCGGAGCGATTCGTTAATGAGTCTGAAAACGGTGACTACGGTGCTTGTGTAGCAGGTATCGACTGGGCGACGGAAGTACTACTCGCAGAGCTAAAACGACTTGGGATCGACGAAAACACACTGATTATTTTCACCAGCGACAACGGTTCTCGACTACAGGATCAAGGCGGGTCGAACGGTGCGCTGCGGGGCAAGAAGGGTGAAACATGGGAAGGCGGTCAAAGAGTCGCTTGCATCATGAGATGGCCAGGAAAAATCCCCGCAGGAACCGTCACCAACGACATTGCTTCAGCGATTGATTTCTTCCCTACAGTTGCCCAACTCACTGGCGCAGAAGTTCCTTCTGACCGACCAATCGACGGGGTAGATATTTCGTCAACCATGTTTGGAGAGTCAGACGGTGGTGCACGAGACACATTCGTTTACTACCGCGGTGACGATCTTGAAGCGGTGCGGAAAGGGAAGTGGAAACTTCATTTCCGAAAAGAACAAGGCGAAATCAACGAACTCTATGATCTGGTCGACGATATTGGTGAAACCATCAACCAGTTCGATTCAAATCCTGATGTAGTTGCCGATCTAAACAACTTTGCAGATGAAATTCGACGGCAAATGGGTGATGATGCAACTGGTGTTGTGGGTCAAGAAATCCGTCCGGCTGCACGTGTAGAAAATCCAGTAACTCTCACGACGCTAGACGAAGACCACCCGTACATGCACCTCGAATACGACAAAGCCGAGCGGGGTTAAGCAGAAATCCCTGCTTTGTGAGCAGTTAACATCGGAGAAAATCAATAGCCCCCAGGCGAGTATGCCTGGGGGCTATTAGGTTCACAAAGTATTGAGGCTTAGAGTCACCCGGCGACGATGTGAACCATTACCCAGTTTCCAGTGATGTCCTCGCCCGCAACAAACTGGTAACCGGTCAGGTCGAGATCACCATCTACGACCCAATCGTACTTACCGGGTGCAACGGTTTCAGCGCCGCTGGCGTTTTCAGCGAACATGCCATTGTCGTCCCACTCGATGTGCACTTCATCGAGATGGTAGCCAGGCAGCATGATGATCATGAATCCGCCAATAGGTGCGAATACCTCTACGTACCCAACACGAGTTCCCTTATCAAGGTCACACTGGCCGGCACCTGCGTAGATTGGAGCTCGGAAAATCGGTCCTTCAATCTGCTCGGTCCAACCCCAGCGACTGAAGCCCCAGTCGAGGAAGCATTCTTCGCCGACCATGAACGCCGTTTCATGGCCATCACCGCTCGGTGGCGGAGGTGGAGGTGAACAGGTCCATGTGGCTGTTGCTGTAGCGGAGTCGAGCACCTGTCCTTCATCACCGACCAAATCGGCAATATTGGTGACAGTTACATCACCAGGTTCTACACAAGTTTCCTCATGGGGATAGGTGTAGCTGGTCGATCCGTTCGTTGTACCGAGAACGCCTGCAATTGAATCGTTTACGGCAACCGACTCGTTTACCAGTACGTCTGGCTCAACGTATGAGTATCCCTCGGTATCTGAATACAGCAAACCATACAAGGTGAACGATGCAGTGTTGCTCGGAGCAGCAGGAGCGATGTCGCCATCGTCCTTAGTCCAGCCAACCGTTGCACCACTTCCAGCCGCAATCGTGATAGGCATAGCAGTGTCGAGAACAGCTCCAGCATCATCAACTGTGACAGTCATCGACTGCGTAGGATGCGGATTTGAAACTGTTATGGATCCTGTTGCGTTGAAGCTGGAGTCCTGCTGCCCCGTCTGTGTCACTTCAACAGTGAACGTTGAGGTGGCAGACTCGCCAACAAACAACTCATGTGAGTGTGGTGTAACCGACTTATCGACATCCCAGAAGAACTCGCGAGTGAATCCTGTGGAGTCAACCTGCTTATCGATCGTTGGTGCGTACCAGTTGAACGTTGTTGCTGCACTTGAAGATCCAAGCGAACCGGACGTGTCCCCGGACAAGCTGGTTACGTTCGACACAGTCGTGCTTCCAGCGATAACGCTCGATCGCGCAACCACGTAGCTACCTGAGTAAGTCACCGGGTAGCTGCTGTAAACATCACCCTGGATCCCAGTCAGCGAGGCTGGAATGGCAACTGAACTCGTCACGCCACCTTCAGTTTGTTGGTCTGAAACAGTTACGAACTGATCTACGAGCGTGCTTGGTTCACCTTTTTCAATGGCAACAGTGTGCGACTGATCCTGGAACCCATCTGCTGTAGCAACCGCGGTATTGGTCGCTGGGAGATCGTCTTCACTTGGAATCAAAACCCCATAGTTGCAAACAACGCTTTCTCCGAACTGGAGAGTACCGTCAAAGGCGCCACACTCTGGAATCGCAAGCACGTCGGACACAACTACGTTTTCTGCAGTAGCCGTCCACGGGTTTGAAACCGTTATGTCACCGGTAACGGCAAAGTTAGTGTCTACGTGTCCTGTTTGTGAGACCTCGATGGTGAATTCTGCCGTTCCGGCCTGTCCAGCGAACAGATCCTGAGAAGTTGGATCCACTGATTTCTCAATGCCCCACAGGAATTCACGATCATATTCGACGTCGGCAGTTTTGCTAACGAGCAATTCTCGATCCCAGCAGAACGTTACGTGCGAAATACCGTAGTAACGTCGACCTTTTTTGGAATCTCGGTACGGCGTTCGCAGACCAGCATCCTCAACCGCTTCAGGGTTATACCGGTAAACATTTGCGAGCGTTGACGCCTTAAGAATTACAGCATCGATGCCCAGATTAGATGACCATTCGAGAATTGTGCCCTGATTACCGCCGTCGAAGCTGTAATCGATGAGCATCCCGTCACCGATCCCGACGAGAGCGTCGGACGTCGGATCATCTTTCTTATATCCGTAGTCATAGCCAAGTTGGTTGCACTCGTTCGTTGCGTTGCCAACAACAAACAAATCACCCTTCTCTCCTTTTTGATCGAAGAGTTCGGGCTCAACCCCAACTATTTCAGTTGGCGCTTCGTGGCTCGTTGCCTGTGCGAAAGTGTCACTTCCGAACAACACAGCGGTGGCCGCGAGTGCAACAACGAAGACTGCAAGATAACTCTTGAGTTTCAATTTGTTCCCCCACGCCTACGGTCCAAGAACATTTCATTAGACCTAGGCCAATACCCTTGAGCGCTTACTCACCGCTCACGTTTGTGGGTGATCCGCGCAATAGACTCTGGCAGTACACACTTAAACGTCGTAACGGCGTGTTATGAGGGGCACAAAGATGTCACGCGGTGGTAACGATTCGGTCACTCACCAAATCTTTACGGCGCGCATACATTCGGGGAGTTTTCAAACAGATTTCTAACGAACCGGGTTCCGAGAAGTGGTGGAACCTATCCCAGGTTGACCGAATAACCAATGCCGCGGTGTGACTGGATTAAGGTTCGTGACTGCTCATGATCGCCGAGCGTCTGTCGGAGCCGGTAAAAAACCATCTTCACAGCGGAATCTGAAACAGTATCGGTACGCCATACCGAAGTCTTCAACTCTCGCGTCGAAACAATTCGACCTTCAGCTTCAACCAGAACTTTGAGGCATTCAAACTCCCTTGCTGAGAGTTCAACTTCGCCATCACCCTGGATCACGACTGCACGAGCTAAATCCAGAGTCATATCCGGACTGAGTCGAACGATGTCAACCTGTGAAGGCTTTCCACCTGATGCTCGTCTCAGTAGCGCTTCGACGTGCGCTTGTAGTTCAATTGAAGAGAATGGTTTGACGATGTAATCGTCGGCACCAAGCCTCACCGCGGTCAGGATGGAAGAGTCATCGTCCCTTGCCGATAAAACAATGATGGGGACATCACTTTTCGTTCTGAGGTAGCGAATTAGCTGATTGCCGTCCGCGTCAGGCAGTCCAAGATCCGCCGTGACCAGGTCCGGTTGGAATCGTTCAAATGCCTCGAGAGCAGATCTCACCCGATCGTACTGCTCTACTACAACACCGTTAAATCCCAACTCAAAAGTGAGTGCAATTGAATCTGCCGAAGACGGATCGTCTTCAACGATCATGACTTTTCTGAGTGTCGGGTTTGCGGTTGTCACAGGCGTTTCAATCAGTCGATGCCGAGGCGTGACTCAATTGTTACTCATGTGACTTATGCATTGAGTTGTCGTTAGGTAAAGAATCAGATCGGGATTCGTGGTTTACGAGAAATTTTCCTGTTCACCCTGCTGGCGCAGCTGTCCGCCGGCAAACGAGTTTTGGCGCCACATTTCGTATACGACCAGTGCGGCGGCATTCGAAACGTTTAGGCTGCGATTGCCTGGGACCATTGGAATTGCGAGGTGGTTGGCAGCGTCTATTTGATCGAGGATTCTTTTTGGCAGTCCCTGTCGTTCAGGTCCAAACAAAATTGCGTCACCATCCCGGTAACTGACCATGTCGTACCGAGTGTCAGCGGAAGCAGTTGTCGCGAAGATTCGGCTTGATTCGAGTTCGATGAGAAGATCAGCAAACGAATTGTAGATTCGAACGTCCGCGACATCTCGGTAGTCGAGTGAAGCCCGTTGCAAGTGCTTGTCGTCAAGTTCAAAGCTGAATGGCTTTACAAGATGCAGAGTCGATCCCGTGTTAGCGCATAGACGAATGATGTTGCCAGTGTTTTGCGGCATTTCCGGGGCGACGAGGACTACATGGAAGGGCATAAAACGATTAGATCTCGCAGGTGCTGAAGTAACCTAACAAACTATTCCGAAACCACCGTCGTTTCGGTCATACGCTCGATCGCTTTCCAGTCGTACTCAACTCCGAAACCGGGACCATCAGGAATACCCACGTTGCCGTCTGAATCGATCGCGTTCAAACCGTCTTCGTAGTTGGCGTAAATGTCGTTTGTCATTTGCAGACACTCAACATCCGGATGCACCCAGACCATCTCGTAGTAGTTGCTGTTTCCAATGGCCGACATCACGTGTCGTTGTGCCGGACCGATGCCGTGGATCTCGACATCGACACCCAGGGCTTCAGCAGCCGAAGCAAGTTTCATCGTTCCGGTAACGCCGTTTCCAGGAATTGATCCCCGGATGTAATCAGTTGCATCCGCTAGTAACAGATTCACTTTCTGCTGGATCGTTGCGACCTTCTCACCTTGTAAGAGTGGCGTTGAAATCATCTCTCGCAGTTTGCGGTGACCGTACTCTGCAGCTCCACCTTCGAAGTACGGATCTTCGTACCAGAAGTAATTGGCCTCATCGCAGGCTTTTCCTACCTTGAGAGCGTCACCAAACGAGCGATAAAAACAGAAAGAATCGAGCATCAAATCCATGTTGGGGCCGACCGCATCCCGAATCGCAAGAATCGCGTCAATGTGATCTTGAAGTTCGGGTCGTGGGTACGGGTGAATCTTGAAAGCTTTGTAACCGATTTCCTGGCACTGTTGTGCGAACTCTCCGAACGATTCAGGAATCGAGAGACCACCTGATATTCCACCGTTCATCGAACTGGCGTAGGCAGGAAGTTTCTTCCGATATCCACCAAGCAGCTCCGAAACAGAAGCATCGTGGAACTTGCCGGCGATGTCCCAGAGCACCAAATCAACAGCACCTGCCACATTGTTCGGGTATCTCGACTGCTCTGAGAAATAGTGTCCGCGTTCAAGAGCACTCTGACCTAGCAACAAATCTGCTGCACTCGAAATATCAGAACCCAGCGCGTACTCGCCAACAATTCCCTGATCGGTGAAAACTCGGGTCATGAACGTCGACCAGGTCATCTTCGCGCCTGGGATGTACGTGACCGAACTTTGCTTCGGAGCCTTGCCGATGTCCTTGAACATGAATGGAACTTTGCGGACTTCGATCTTTGTAATTACGGGTGCTTTCGCCACGTACAGACTCCTTCGGTTGCTAGGAGCGTGATTCTAGCGCGCGGGCTCAGATGGCAGTAAATTCCGAACCCTGTCCTACCTGTGGAGAGCAAACTACAACTACATATCCACGTTTACACGAACGATCCGTCGAGGCGGACCTTCGAGCCGTGGGTTCAGATAACTCTTCATCTCGTCTGATGTCGTTTGAACCTTGCCGCGAGTCATCACTAGCGCAATATTCTCTTGATCCTGCAACACCTTGATGTCGTCAGTAGGATCTTTATCAACAATCAACAGGTCGGCATCTTTTCCACTTTCGATGGTGCCGACTCGTTCCAAAATCGACAAAGCGTCTGCTGTGTTGCGGGTCCCTGCAACAATGGCTTCCATTGGCGAAAGCCCGCAGTCAACAAGCTCCGCCAGCTCGATCATCGCATCGCCAGGACCACCATCAGTTCCCAGGGCGATCTTCGTACCCATTTTGTGCGCTTTGGACACACCTTCCCTGTGGATGGGATATGCCGCTTCCATCCGTTCTCGTGTCCAGGGTTGCTCAACCAATGCCACCCGTCCTACGCTCGTCGTAAATAGGGTTGGAACGAAGTACAGGTCTGCTTCGGTTATTGCCTCGATTCCTTCGTCATCGATCAGTGCGCCGTGATGAATCATGTGAGCTCGAGCATTAACTGCGTACTGTAAGCCTTTATGCCCGTGGGCATGCACTGCTACCGGCAAATCACGCATACGCGCCTCGTCGATCAATGCAATCAACTCTTCTTCGGTGTAGTCGGGCCAATGCACCCGTTCGTGCTCCCACTGAAAACCGGCGGTGGCTGCCGTTTTAATCATGGTGCAGCCTGCTGAGGCGAGTTCTCTAACTGCTTTGCGAATCTCCCACGGGCCATCGGCGTGTCGACCGCGGACGTGCCCACCAGACGCATTGACAACTCCAGCGGTGATCTGGTTGGCGCACCGGTCAACGTAACCCTCTTTTATGGCATTCGTAAGCTCCACTGCCGGTGGTCCACCACCGATGCTGACAACTGTTGTTACGCCGGCTCCCAGTGATTGACGAAGCGTATTGATTGCATTGAAGCCCACTCTTAGGTTGATGCGCACATCAGGTGGGACATCCTGGTTGGGCGTTACGTGGATGTGGGAGTCGATGATGCCGGGCATCGTAAACTTGCCGGTCGCATCAATTCGTTCGACATCAGGCTTCAACTTCACCTGGTCGGCTGGACCAACCTCAACGATCTTGCCATCGCCGATTAGCACAGTTCCGTTTTTCAGTGGTGTTGATCCATTTCCATCAATGATGGTCGACCCAACTATTGCCTTCATTTGCACGACAGCGAACTCCGTTGAGATATTTACGAGGGAACATACTAATACCGGTGGCGGAGATTTCGTTTCAACTGCCCAATATTCGAGCACTAAAAAAGCCCTCGCGATTGGCGAAGGCTTGGAATCGGAATATCAAATGGAACGGGAGACGGGGATCGAACCCGCGACCCTCTGCTTGGGAATTACATTCATTCTGCTTCAGGTTGCTGCAGAATCTCCATTTTCTCAGTTGGATTTGTACTGATCGGGATCTAAAACCTTCCCAGGCAGCTCCAGGCTGTTGCTGCGTGTCCGTTGGAGTAACTTTGGAGTAACCGGCACAAATAAATAGGCAATTCCAACGTGAGAAACGTCATCCGATTCATCGTGATTCCAGCATTAGTGGTGATCGCCTGGGTAGTCGGTGCTATTGGGTCAACCAACAGAAAAACCCCCGCATTTCTGCGAGGGCTTCTCCAGTTCGATTTCAGTTTGGTGGAGCCTGCGGGACTCGAACCCGCGACATCCTGCTTGCAAAGTATGTGTGGGAAATACGCTGTACGACACGAGTGAATGTTCAAACGCTGTGCGA
>Ga0181585_10000763_pt1 | contig 27525 bp, 24 predicted proteins | sample 071ome_29_FD_132469 | JGI IMG/M metagenome (GOLD analysis project Ga0181585, IMG submission 132469) | Coastal salt marsh microbial communities from the Groves Creek Marsh, Skidaway Island, Georgia - 071407BT metaG (megahit assembly) | ecosystem: Environmental > Aquatic > Marine > Intertidal...
TAAATGAATTGGATGATTAATCCAATCTAAACCAGAAATCACTTTCATTGCACCATTTATTATTTCTCTCTTGTCTGAAAGACTTGATTCATGATATGAACCAGTTTCGTAATTTAATTTGGAATCTAAAAATTTTATTAATGTATCTTCAAAACCAAAATTTTGAGTTTTACTATAAACACAAAGAGAAGAAAATTGTGCTCCAGCTGACCATGGTTTTGTCCAGTTTAATGAGCTGATATAGCTATAAACATCTTCATTTGATTTAAAAGTATTTTCTATTTTTAGTTCATTTGAACTACCTAGTTCATATAAGGTTGAAATTGCTTGTTTGTTGTCTGCATTGATAGCTTCTTTAAGCCTAGTTTTTTTATCAACATAATTTGAATCAGTAATTTTATTTAAGATGTTTTTAACAAGAAACTTACCATTTTCAATTGAAAATATTTGTTTATAGCCAAGTAATAGCTTTTTATCTATGAAATAATTTTTTGGAAATTCTTTATGATTAATTTGAAAACTTTTTAAGTAATCTAAAAAATATTTCTTTTCTTCATTATTCATTCTATCCCATTCACCTGTCATTTTGAAAATTTTTAATCCATAACAAGCGAAGCCTAAATTTAGAGACTTTCCAATATTTGTAAGCCCATTTAGTGCTGGATAAAAAGAAGTCTTTGAAGGCTTACCAAGAGAATGTAGAAAGTTAAGTGAATCTTTAACAATAATATTATAGTCCTGTGAAATCATCTATCTTGCTCTCTTAGCTAAATTAATTAACTTCGCTTTAAAATTAAAATAAATGGTGTCTCTAAATAATTTCAAAAATTTATTTTTAAATATAAAAAAATTACCTCTCAAGCTTACTCTAATTTGTTCTCTGTCCTCATGGTGTTTTTTCAAAAGATTTAGAAAAAGAGCATAGAAGTTGTCACACATTATCTCAGAATTTAGTTTATAGTTTTTTATTTTTGCTTTAAAGTTGTCGTATTCTTGTATTAGTTCCTCAAGCCTGTATTCGAAATCTTCATCAAATGCTATACCGTAATTTTGACAATATTCTGGTATCCCTCCACTGTTAAGATATAAAATAGGTAAACCACACTGTGCGGCTTCAATATGGTGATTCCCTGAAGGTTCATTTATAGAAGCTGTTACATAAATATGATGTTTTTTCAACTCATTAGCTAGTTCTTCGCCTGCAAGTGGTGGCAAAATTGTGCTGTTTAAAAATTGGAAATCTTCATTAAAATTTCCTATATATGTAAACTCTAGTTTATCTATCCATGGTTTATTATTTAACAATTTGTCTAAACGATCATATAACTTGAAACCTTTATTTATATGATTACTCCAATGGTGAGTGACTAATTTAATAGGTTCATTTTTATTCCAATAATTAGAATTTTCTTGATTAAATATAGTCTTGTTAGCACCAGCTAATATAACAGATGATTTATTCTTGCTTAGACCCAGTTTTAAATAAATATCTCTTAGCCAAGAACTAACAAAAACAACATGATCAGCACAATTACTTGCTTCTAGATAAAAATTATTGATAAAATTAGTCCCTTTTCTTTCATCGCATTCATTAATTCTTTGGACAACAACAACATCTCGATTTACAAACTTTTTATATTTTTGAATATCTATGTGATTAAAAGTCGAAGATGATTCTTTTCTGCTTCTTGGGTCAGTTAGTAGTATTAAATCAATATCTGAATCTGACAAATCATAAACTACCGTGTGGCCAAGATTTGTTAAGTAATTAGACATATTTTTAACAAACAGATTTCCACCACCCCAAGGGCCATCTATAATTCTTGAACCAATACTAATTTTCATAAACGTCCATAAACATTTTTATATACATTTTCATTCCATTCGGAATTACATATTGACTAGCTTTTTTATAAGCATAATTTGTATCTGGTTTTGCATTCTTAAAAGTCTCTGCATCCTTAAAAATTGAAGATTGTTTTAAAATCTGTGGGGCGATCCCAACATCTGTTGAAACTATAGGAGTTTTGTTTACAGCACATTCCATTATTGCTTGTGGGCCACCTTCCACTCTAGCTGAAACTATATACAAATCTAGGATGTTGTAAAGTTCATTGACTTCATGAATTTGTATCATTTCAAAATACTTATACGGTATTTTAAATTCTTCAAGTTTATCAATAAGATAATTTCTTCTTTTTCCACTTAATATTATTTCCATATTTTTGTTGACTGAATGTATTTGTTTAACTATTTCAAAAAATATATCTGGTCCCTTTATCAACTTCGGTGACTTTAAGTCAGATCCTTCAGTATCTCTTTGAAAACTTCCAATTAAATATTTATTTCCTTCAATGCCATATTTATCTCTTATGGCTTGTTTATCATTTATTTCATAAAAAATTGTTTCATCAACCCAAAAAGGTATAGAAATTATTTTTTTTTGAGTCAATTTTTCTAACTGATTTTTTGTATGATCTGAAATTACATGATACAAATCTACATATTTGTCTCTTTTGTAAAATTCTTTTTTTTGTAATTCATCAAATTTATCAAAGTCAATATGATATATAGAACATATTACTTTTTTATTAAGAAGATTCCTTTTTGAAATTTTTTTCCAAACCCATGGAGAAATAATCCATATAATATCTGAATGTTTAATATTGTAAGTAGAAATGTCTGGATTTTCTTTATACCAATCTTTTCTTAATCTATCTACAACCCACGATTCATTAAGATTACTTAGATAAATTTTCATAATTTGTTAGTAAGTTTATTCATATTATCTTATGCTATTATCTGATTTAGAATACAGTCATGAAAAATATTTTAATTACTGGAATAACTGGTCAAGATGGAGTTTTTTTATCAAAGCTGATTGCTGAAAAAGAACCTGGAAGTATAATTTACGGTATTTCGAGGAATAAAGTTAATAAAAAATTTTTCAACCATTTAGCTAGTATTGAAACTCCTCAAGAAATTAACTTGAGAATTGTTAATCTAGATTTAAACAATTATGAGGTAGTGGACAAGTTAATTTCTGATTTAAATCCTTCTGTTTTATATAATTTGTCAGGTCCAAGTTCAGTAAATCAATCTGTTATTAATCCAAAAATTGCGTATGAGATAACAAACATTTTTAATAATTTAACTAATAGTTTGATTAATAACAATAACTTTTGCAGATTTTTCCAAGCTTCATCTTCTGAAATATTTGCAAATTCAAAAAATCACCTTAGCGAAAATTCTAATTTTTATCCAAATTCACCTTATGCAAAGGCTAAACTAGATAACCATAATAAAGCTGAACAATTATCCTTAAAATTTGAATGGCCAATATTTTCTGGTATTTTATTTAATCATGAATCTCAATTTCGAGACAAAGAGTTTCTTTTAGCAAAAATAATTGATGCAGCTATTGAGATAAAAAGGAAGAATACAGATTTTCTAGAAGTTGGTAGTTTAAGCCTTAAAAGAGACTGGAGTTATGCAAAAGATACTGTTGACTGTATTTATAGAATTACAAATGAAGGTAGTTCCTTTTCTTATAATATTGGTTCTGGGAAAAGCACATCAATCGAAGAATTAATAAGAATAATTTTTTCACATTATGAATTAGAGTGGAAAAAATTTGTGAGAATTAATAAAAGTTTATTAAGAGATGGAGATCCAATTGAAAGAGTTGCCGATATAACTAAAGTAAAAAATGAGTTTGGGTGGAGTGCTCAAACTTCTATTAATGAATTAATTGAATTAATTATTAAATCAAAAACTAATTAATTAACACCTTTTGGAACTTTATTATTTTTGACACAGTCAGAAAAATATTTTTGTTCGTTTTTAAATTTTTTAGAAATGTTATTTTCCATATTTAAGGTATACAAAATAGAATTCAATCTTTTAAATTTTAAATTTTTTGAGACTAAATCACTTATTAATTTATAGTCTTGTGCATAATAGAATCTTTCGTCGTAATTACCTATCTCTTGCATTTTTAATCTATTTATCATTAGGGTCCCATGAATTAATGGGTTTTTGAATTTTACAACAAACTTTAGAGGTAAATAATTACTGAGAAATGGGATATTTCTTCTAGAGTTCTTTCTATTTGCTCTTACAGAACATCCAACAAAGTTATTGTTTTCCAGAAAATTTATTTGAGTTTTTAATCGATCTCGATGTGAAATATCATCAGAATCCTGTCTTGCAATATATTTAGAATTTGAATTTGAGATAAGGATATTCAAAGATTTAGTCAATCCTAAATTTTTTTCATTTTTAAATATTTTTACTCTTTTATCAAGCTTTGTAAAAGACTCTAGAATTTCATAAGTTCTATCACTTGATCCATCATCTAATATTAAAAATTCAAAATCCTCAAAACTTTGATTAAGAATACTAGAAATTGAATCCGATATATATTGCTCTTCATTAAAGGAAGACATAATAATTGAAACGAGAGGTATTGTTTTATTCATTTATAATTATTTGATTAAATTCATTTAATAATTTTTTTTCTGAAATAATAGTATTTATATGTTTTTCGACAAGAATGCTGGATTCTTCCAGTAATTTAACATCTTGTAATAAATTTATTTTTTCTACTAAAGAGTCTTGATCGAACTGAGTAAATTTAAGTGGATAATCTTTCGGAAACAGTTCATCCATTCCTCCAAATGATGGGTATATAGATGGAATTTTATAAACTGATGCTTCGGTCAATATCCTTGGTTGACCCTCATACATTTTTGTTGCAGTTATTACTGCTCTTGATTTAGAAATTTCATAAAGTGTATCCTCTAAACTTAGTTCACCACAAAAAACTAAGTTTTTCATTTTATATTTTTCAACCAAATTCCTTTTTATACTTCCTTCACCAATTATCTTTAAAGTTAAATCTTGAGTTTCTGCATTTTTCCATGCATTTAAAAGCTCTTCCAAGCCTTTAGACTCTTCTATTCTTCCGGCATAAACAACAAATTTACTTTCAGGATTATAATTCGGTTCTAAGTAATTTTCCTTAATTAATGAATTTTGAAATAAAAATATTTTGTTTGGATCAATACCAAAACTTTTTAATTGATTCTTATAAAAATTATTTATAACTGCTATTTGCAAAGGGTGGTGCGTCAGAATTTTAAAATATCTTTTTGAAAACAATATAGAAAAAAATGATTTTAAGTAAGAGTTTTCAAAATACTTGTTAAAAATATTAAATCTTGATTTTACATTAGAACAAGCAAAACAAAAATTACCTTCTTTGATGTGATTTTTAATCAATAAAGGTTTAGAACAGTAAAATCTAAAATTATGAATTTTCAACAATACTTTAATATTTTCTTTTTTAAATATTCTAAAAACTCCAAACCCAACTTTGAACCAAATATTGTGAATGTAAACAACATCTGGTTCAAATTTTTTTATTTTGTTTATTATCTGCTTGTCCGATTTGAAGTTTCTCCCAAAAATAAAAGAGATAAAATCAAACAAATCAATTCTTTCATGGTTATTAAAAAAAAGAGTATCTACTGTGTACTCTTTTTCTAACAATTTTACTTCTTCTGAAATATTTGTATCTTCTCCACCTTTAATTTTGTAATTATTGTGAATTATTAAAATTTTTTTCATTTCAAAACATTTAGTGTTCTAGTCTCATCCTTAATTTGAATTTCAATGTGATGATCAAAGTTCTGTAACTCTTCTTCTAAGTGTGTTGAGTTTATTATTGTTATTCCTTTGTTTTGTACAAAATCTATTACATCTCTTTTTGACTTTTTATCTAGATTTGCAGTAGCTTCATCTAGTAAGAGTATGTCTGCGTTTGATACTAGGGCTCTTATAAAAGCTATCTTTTGCATTTGACCAGACGAAAGAGATTTGTTAGAAATTTGTTTTTCAAGATCATAATTATTTTCTTCTTTAAAGACTTCAAATTTTCTTAAATATTCATTTAACAAATTGATATCAACATCTAATCGATTTCCATACATTAAATTTTCATACAATGTAGATTCGAAAATTAGTGGGTTAGCACCAATGTAAGCAAATTTATCAGAAAAGGATATTACCTTTCCGCTAGTTGGATAATAGACGTTGGATAACAAGCCTAGCAAAGTGCTTTTACCAGAGCCATTTTGGCCTGTAATAATCGTATGAGCATTTTTACTAAATTCAATACTTAAATTGTTAAAAATTTCACTTTCACTATTGAAGTATTTAAATGAAACTTTTTGTAAAACAAGCTTATTAGAATTTGTATCAATTGTGAAATTTTGCTTTTCCTTAGTTAATTTGTTTTGCTCCATTTGATAAAACTTTTCTATATGCACTTGAGAGTTGATTACTCCATTTATTGCAGAAGTAAGACCGCTAAAAGATTGAAATAGTCTCAAAGTTACACCAATAAAAACAAGAGAAATTAGCTTTGCTAGGCTTGGGATAGTTAAAAGAATTGCAATTGTTATTAGAGCAAAAAAATTAGGTATGTAAGAGTTATATAGACCATATTTGTGATTCTCTAATGAATTAAAATTTAATTTTTTAATTGTATTAGAAAATTTAGAGACTTCAGAATTTTCCATTTTTAGAATTTTTATTATAAATAAATTTTCCACAACTCTTTGTAGTTCTCTTGTTGAATTTTGTCCTTCTACGAATGTCTCATGCATATATAATCTAGCTTTTTTTACCGTGTATATAATTGGATAAATTATTAAAACAATACCTATTGAAAACATGGTTACAACTTCAATATCAGTAATTATCAAATAAACTGCGTATGCAATAATTTGAAGAAAACTATTTAGAAACTTAGCAAAATTTGAATAAAAAAATGAAATATGCGTTGTAAGTGTGTTGACATAAAAAAAAGAATCAGCGATCGAATAATTTCGTTTATCTATGATGTCTTTCAAAATATAAATTCTTAAATTTTTTGAAACATCTAGTTCTATTTTTTTTAGAATTATTGCTTGGTAGTACATAAATAAAAATCTAAAAATAACAAGAAAAGGTAAAATAAAATCTAATTCAAATACAAAAATAATAAAATTTTGTATCTGTGTAATGTTTATAATTTCTCCTGATATAACAAAAGCAAAAAGGCTAATTATTAAAACATCGGTCAAAACTGTTACTTGAGACAACAAAACTGATAAACCAATCAATATTTTCTTGTTCTTAGTTTTAGTAACTTTTGAGACATGTAGTATGTCTTTAATTATTTGCTTATATTTTGTCACTACATAATTATAAGTTCAATTAAAAAGAATTTGTATAATGTTTTTTATATTCCCTTTCAGTCGTTCTAAAAACTACTTCCCACAAAAAATTTTTTTCAATCAATGATTGACTACTAGAAATTATTTTTTGTCTATTGTCCAATCCTTGTAATTCTATTTCTTGAATCTTATTCTTCCAATCATCGGAAGAGTTGGTATTTAAACAAACACCAATTTTTCCATTTAGGCTTGAAGAAATGACACCTTGGTGAAGAGTAGCCATTGACAAACCTCCATTAGCTATTGCTTCTAAAAAAGTTATTCCAAACCCCTCAAAGTCATTGGAAGCATATTCGATCAGATTGGGAAATATAGTAATAAATGATTCTTGATGAAGTTTAAGTATTTCTTTTTCATTCAGCACACCTAGATATGTAACCTGCGGTGAATTTTGAATGATTTTAAATTCTCTTTTATCTAATATTGGACCACTAATTAAAAGCTTTTTTTCTGGAAAGTGGACTAAAACATTTTTTATGAACCAGCTAATTCCTTTTCTTTTAACAATTCTTCCTACGTAAAAAAACTGATCTACATCGACACTTAAAGATTTAGGAGCTTGAAAACAACTGTCAACTCCCATAGGTATGTATGAAAGATTTGACAAATTTATTTTTTGAGATGCCAATTTTAATGTTTGCTCACTATTGCATAAAAATAATATCTTATTTTTTGAATTTAAAAATTTATATGGAACATAAAATTTATAAACTTTTGAAAGTAGTGTATTTCTATCACTATAAACTAGCTCTAATCCATGTAGATTTATAATAAAATTAGTTTTGTTTTTATTAACTAAATTTATGCACACTAAAGGCCATAAATTTAAATTTGTTAAATGAACTACGTCGTATTTATTCCTTAATAAGTGAAAGAAAGAAAAGAAAAGTATTTTTAGTAATCTTAATAATTTATACCTAGAGTATGGTTTATTAATAAAAGCTGCAGAAATATCTTGCTTTTTTAAATATTCTTCTAGTTTGTTTGAATAAGTTTCAATTCCACCAATGTAAGGTTTATGATTATAAGAAATGCATAGGATTTTCATTATTTAGAAATTTTAAGTTTCTTAAAAATAAATTTAAAAATAACTTTGATTTTATTTTTTTTGTTTAGCTTACCGAATCTATACCACGGATTATATAAAGCATTGCTTAAATTTTTTTTAAATAAAAAAGAATCTTCATTTCTTAAATCAGAGAATATATATTCATGTAAATTTTCAATTGAATTTAACCATTTATCTCTTCCTTTTGAAATTGACTCATAAGCTGATTTAGATACAAGACTTAAATTTAATTCTTCAAAATTTATTGATTTAGGATTGACAAAATCATACAAAAATCCATTTTTACCATTTTCAATGTATTCATTATATGGTGCGTAATTAGGCGCAACAACAATAATTCCTCTTTTCATAGCATCCATAAAAGATGCCAGCCCGCCTCCCTCATGTGGCCTTGGAGCAATATAAAATCCAAAATTTTTTAAAAAACTAATATATTCATCTCTGCTCTCAAACCAATCAGAAAATGTGATGTTATATTTTTCTATTTCTCTACCTGATGGTTGTTTTGGATTGTTTCCCGGATCATGAAAGGTATGTATATTTAATTTAAGAAATTCATACTTTTCAAATATTTTTAGTACTGTTTTGTAATTTATCTCTTCCAATCTGTTCCAAAAGTATATATTTTTAAAATCCGGTTGTTTATATTCCTCAACTTCTGGAAAATATTTTATCTCAAAAGAACTTAACCCAAGTGATTCTAATTTCTTAGTCATTGCATGTACCGGTGATAATATTTTTAACCCTAGAAGTGGCAATGCTTGTTCTATATTAAAGTTTCTCGAGTAGTCATACATTGGCATAAATATGATATTTTTGCAATTTATATGACTTAATAAATTTAGTGAAATCAATTGCAAAATAATTACTGCATCGTAGTTTTCAATTTTTTGATTAAAAAGTTTGAATTGGTTTTTACTTCCCCATTCATAATTGTAAAAAATATCAATTTTAAATTTTTCTTTGTCACTAAAAATTTCATCTATATAGATGTTGGCAGACTGAGTAAGTTGGTGATAGGAATGAGTTACTAATGCAATTTTTTTCACAACTACTTATATTCCTTATTATTGATTGTCATTTAACCAGCAATTTACTTAACTCAATATCATTAAAGTAATTTTCAAGGTAATACTTAAAAGGAGTTTTTTCAACTTGTAAAAAATTTATACTTTTTAATTCTCTTAAATTTATAAAATTAATAGAAATATTTTTCTTTAACTCTGAATAATATGGCACCATGTCTTCTGTATATTGTTGAATTGGAATAGATTTAACTTGAAGTGTTTCAAAATATCTTATATTAAGAAACTTGCCAGCTCCTAGAGGATTTAAAATAAATTTGTATTCTGAGATTAACTCTAAATATTTTTCGTAACTCAAAGACCTATCAGATTTTTTTATTTTTACAGGAATATCTACAAATTTACTTATATTATTTAAAATTTTTCTTCTCTGCTTATATGCTGATCCATCTAGTTGGCCATAAAATAATATTTCATTTTTTTTTGATGAATTTACAGTTGATTCGTTAATTTCTCGAGATAAATATTGAATATTGTTAAACGGCGTTCCCATTTTTTTTATATCTTGAACATCAGAAAGAATCTGAACTAAATTGTTTATTTTTGATAAATTCTTCTGAATTAACAAATTATGTCTCCAAAACGAGTTATAAATTTTTTCCATATTAAAAACTATTACATTTACATTCTCAAGATTTATTTTTTTAATAAAATCTTCATTCATAAGTATTTCGTTATGAAATTTAAAATGTTCATCAATTATGAACATATTTTTTATTCCGTCTAATTTATCTACTGAATCAACTTTAAAAATATTTTCTCCAAAGTAAGTTTTTAATGCCATGAAGTAGTTTTTATATAAACTGAAATCCATATTTTCAGTTTCGCTGGTCCAAAGTACTGCATTCATAATTGTTAAGATTATTTTACTTTAGAAATGTTAAATTTTTATATATGTTGACACTTTAATGTATTACGTAAATATTTTATTTAAAATAAAAACAATGAAAAAAAAATATATATTAAAAATTCTTTCTATTCTTCCACAATTTATTTATAAAAGAATCATAAAGAAGTTTTTTTTGAGTAAATATGATTCAAATACCAAAATATCAAATATTCATAAAGAACAAATTGAATTTTATAGTAAAGATAAACCTCCTTTAGACAAATTTATTTTTGATAATTACTTTAATTCAAAAATATCAGCAGCAGGAGTTGCTGTAGAATTTTATTCTTCAGGTGAAAAATTCACAAATCTTACTAAGTTTTTTGAAGAGTCTCTTGGTTGGGATGTCTTAAATCTTGATTATCTTTCAGAGAAGATTTTAATTTCTGATTTTTTAAAAAATAATCAAATTACTACTTTAGATTTGCTTGTTTTAGATACTGAAAATAAAAATTTTGAAATTATTAGTGATCTTGAAAACACAGTTGTAAGGCCAAATTTAATTTGTTTAAAAATATCAAACGAAGAAAATTGGAGTAACTGCCTAGAAACTCTTATTAACTTTGGATACACACACCAAGAAGATATAAGTAAATATAAAATATTTTTAAATAAAAATGTAATTATGAGTCAACTTGCTTTAGAAGAAAATAATTTTAATGATAAGAAACCTATAGTAAATATTATTTCTAATATTTTTCAAGATAGTATTTACATTGAAAGTTTTTTTTCACAGTTAAACAATTTACACACCGAAAATTATGAAATAGGTAAAGTTTATCTCTCAGTAGACGGTAGCGAAATATCTAATGAAAAATTTGAAAAACTAATAGATGATTCTCCACATAAGTTTGAGATTAAATTTGATCCTCAGATGAATATTAATCCTTTTAGGATGGAAGAAAGAGCAAGAAAATGGGTCCACATTTTTAATCAAAATATCAAAAACTCATTGAATAACTACTCAGACTTTACAATAATTCTTGAAGCAGATCTTGCATACCCTAGTGATGTAATTGACCTACTTATTGAATCAAATGAGGACATAGTAGCTCCCATTCCAATATTAGGCAATAACTTTTATGATTCATGGGGGTTTAGAAAATTAGATGGGGAGAAGATTTATGACTTAAAAGAGTTCAATCAAAATATGTTTGTTTCAATTTATGATAAGAAAAATCTCTTTGAGCTGAGTAGTGTAGGGTCCTTCTTTTGCGTAAAATCTGAATTTTTACGAAAAGGAATTAGATTGCCTCCAACATATGAATATGGCCATCTTGTTGGATTTTGTTTTTTAATAAAAAAATTTGGCGGTAAAGTTTTTTGCAGGACTGACGTTTCAATTTTACATCCCACTAGTTATTGGAAAAATCAGTTGTGGGATGTAAAGCTAGAAATTAGTGATGATCAGGCGGATGTAAGAGTTGTAAATAAAATAACTCCTGGTTTAGAAGATATTTTTATTGAACCATTAATCATGTCTCATGTTGAAAATAAAGTTACATATTATATAATTGAATATTTTAAAGAAGTTAAAAAGAGCACAATTTATTGTTTTTCAAATAAAAAATACTTTAATGAAAAAATAAATATTCTTAAATCTAAGCATAAAGATAATTTTGAAAATCTTGTTTATTCAAATGAACTTGTTCATCTAAACTCAAAATATTTTCATTTAATAAATAAAATAACCTTAGAAAATATTTATTTATTTAATTAATACTTGTTAATAAATTTTTATATTTAAATTTTGAATTATTATTGAATTTATGAACTTTTTATTTGTAAATATTCCTAGAGAAAATGCTGAAGAAAAAAAATTTTTTGAAGGACTTTACAACTTTTTATTAGAAAATAATCATTCAATTTCACTTTGTACCGATTTATATGACCCTCATGAGCTTGATAAAAGGATTAAAAAATACTATATACCAAGAAAAAATTTACATCAAATTTCTAAAATGCATCTCATAAATCGCCGGTTTTATTTAAATACCTTTACAAATAGAAAACTAAGAAAGTTCAACAAATTTTTAAATAAAGTCAATGAAACTGCTAGTTTTTTTGTCAATTTTCTAGTGTTTAGAAATAAGAAATATGAATGGATTTCTAATTATGATGAAACTTCACAATTAGAATTCGAAAAATTAACTAGAAGTTTAATTTCTAAAAACTCGATTTACGGTTTTAGAAAATTACAAAAAATAATAAATGACATAATTATTAAAAATTGTATTGATTGTGTGATTGTATTCAACAGCGTAGATCATTTACAATTTTTAGGAAAATTAATTTCAGATTTTTATAATTTAAATTTTATAAATTATGAAAGATCTGATTATGTGGGTAAATTTTATAAGGAAAGTCATAGTTTTCATTACAAGAGTGACCTGATGAGTCTGGAAGAAAATTCTGATGAGTTTAAAATAGAGGAATACTTAAATCAGTTTGAAGAATCTCAAAATAGTGTTTTAAAAAATCTATATGGATACAGAAATAACCAAGATCTAAGAAACATAAATGTTGTTAAACCAAAAAACAAGAAAATAGTATTTATACCAATGGATAATATTGCTTTTACTGGATGGGCACATAAAAATACAGATAGTATTAAAGACTACGCAGGTCTACCAAGTCCAAAAGAAACTTTAAAACTTATTGATAAAAGTATTGATTACGAGAAATATGAAGTCTACTTAAAACCACATCCTGGGTGTTTAATAGTAGATAAAAATTTTATTCCAAATAATTTTATTTTTTATGATGGAAAAATAGAAAATATAATTCATAACACTGATGTTCTTATTGGATTTAAAAGTAAATTAAATCTTGTTTTTTATTATGCTAATGTTCCTATAATTCAGTTACTTAAATCGCCTTTTACTAAATTTGAAATTTTTAAATATTCTTCAATTAACAACCTTCAAAAAAACTTAAACGATATAAAATTTACACAATCAGCACAACATAAAAAATTCTTATCTTACTTTTATAAAATATATTGTGTTAATGAACAAGATAATATTTCTTTTTTCAAAAATAATATAATTAGGGATTAGAATTCCAAACTTTAGATTAATTTAAATATCAAAATATTTAAATTTACATTGAATAGACATTTTTTTGAACTAAATCAAGACGACTAGGAGTTAATGAGATAACTTCACTAGTTTTAAAATGTTCGTGAAAGCTTTTTATAGTTTCATTTAACTCTGAATTCTTAATTAAATTATCTTTATAGCCATCTAATCCTGCTGTAAAGATTGTTTTTTTGCCTTCATTTTTCTCAATTATTCCTAAAGAGTAAGTTAACGCAAGCCCGTTCGGTATTTTTGTGAAGTATTTATTCGACGAAAATATTTTATCACTAATTTCAATGTCATAAATAAAAATATTTTTTGATATATTAAATTCATAATCTTTTACATTTGGAACAATATATTTTGTATTACTTTGTTCGGTTAAATTAGTTTGAAAGAATCTCTGGGGATGGCTTACTACAATAAAATCTACTAAAGAATCATCGACAAATGAAATTTTGTTCAATTGTAAAACTGTTGGTTTTTTCTTTTTTATAAAATATTCAATATCTTTTGCATATTTCTGAACTGAAGGGCCAGCACCTATGATTAAAAAGTTTTTATTATTAAATTTCTTATTTGTAAGATGATCTTTATTATTTTTAAGAATAAAGAAATTATTTAATTTTTCTTTTAACTCTGGTTTATAAGACTCACTTTCACTCTTATTTATTCCTTCCAAGAATGAAAACTTATCAAAAGAACTGAACAAATTATCTTTTTCCATATCTTGTATGTATGATGGATGTACTTTATTTAAAGCTGATAAAAAATAGAATGGGTTAGACCCCCACTTATATTTCTCTTTAAGATGAGAAAAGTGATTTTCGATAAGTTCTACTATTTGGGTATTTTTTTTGACATCATTTTTACTCATATAGTACATAAATATTTCTTCAGTTCTAGCATTGCCGGGGCCTCTACCCATTCCAGTTATTGTAGAATCAAGCCATGACCCGCCACTTAATATGCACTCTATTGAATTAATAAGAGCAAAACCCATGTTGTCGTGGGCATGAATACCTAGTTCACCTTGATAATTTTCTTTTAAAATTGTAATTATTTTTTGCACATCCTTAGGCATTAAACATCCTAGACTATCTGCAATGTATAAGCTGGTTAAATCTACTTCATTTGCCTGATTTGCAAACTTAACTAATAAATCTTTATCTAAATTATGAGCTTGCATTATATTTACCGCTAACTTATACCCTTTGCCAACTAAATACTCTGCTATTTTTAATGAGTGTTCAAAATCCTTAATATGTGTTGCTATTCTTACTGAATCTAGCCTACTTTTAGCAGCATTTAGGGGAAAAGATTTATCTATACTTTGTAAATTTACTGAGTCATTTTTTATAAAATCCGATGAATTTATCATAACGCCGAGATTAAATTTTGAACTAGGGTTATATTTCTCTATTGTCGCTTCTGTAGTGTATCCAAACTCGCCCATCCAGCTTGAATCGTCCAAAAATCTAAATCCAAACTCAATGTTTTTATAATTTAAGATAGACATTGTTTTTAAATATTCAAAAACTAATTCTGAATCAAAATCCCAATTATTGTGATAACCCCCATCTCTTAGGGTGCATTCAATAAAATTTATTTTCATATTAAGTTGTATTTTAGGCATGTAATTTTGCTTATAATTGTTAACAAATGATAAAAGTTGGATTAATACCATCAAGATATGCTAGCTCGCGTTTTCCGGGTAAACCACTGCAAGAAATTCAAGGTTTTCCAATGTTTGTGCATGTCTACTATAGATCAAAGTTGAGTAGCCTTGATAAAGTATTTGTATGCACAGATGATGAAAGAATTTATAAAATTGGCAAAGATTATAAAGTCGATATTTTAATGACTTCTCCTGAACACAAAAATGGTACTGAGAGGTGTTTTGAAGCAAGTAATAAATTGAATATTAAAGAAGAAGATATTGTTTTAGATATTCAGGGAGATGAACCAGTAATTAACCCCCAATTAATTGATGATATTTTGGATAATTTTAATCCTAGCGAAAGCGATATCTGTTTTCCTTCTTTAAAGCTTAAAGAAAAAAATGATGTTGGATCTGTTAAGGTCGTCACAAATACTACTAACCGAGTTTTGTACATGAGTAGGGCCGACATACCTCACCCATTTAGGGAAAATTTTAATTTAAAAAAACAAATTGGTCTTATAGCTTTTACAGGAAAGTCTTTAAAAATTTTTAACCAGACTCCGTGTTCAACTCTTGAGAATGTTGAAGGCGTTGAGTTGCTTAGAGCATTTGATAGTAATCTTAAAATTACTACATTTGAGACAAGATATAAATCTAAAGCTGTTGACTACCTTGAAGATGTTGAGTTTGTGGACTCTTTAATGGAGAGAGATACTTTTTTTCCTTTGTATAAGGATCAACTAAAAAAATTAAAGAAAAATATTAAAAATTAAATTTCACTAATTTCTAAATCATTTAGATTTTCACATTGAGGGCATGTACTCAATTTATTGTACCTTTGACTCAAAAAATATTTTCCATGCTGTTCACAAATTAACTTTTTTTCTTTTTTTAAAATTGCGGATAAATTAATTTTAAAAATTAAAAAAAGATAATAAATATTTAATGGAAAGTCATTTATAAAGTTTAATAAAAATAAGTTATTTGAGTATTTATTTTTCATTGCTTGTAAAAATTCATCTGGATACTTAATACTCAATCCGTTAGATAGAAAAACTTTATATTCAGGAACTCTCCAGTTAGTTGAGTCGCCTTGTAGTGCTGCAGTAAATGATACTCTTTTATGTCTTTTGACATAAGTCAGCAATCCTTTTGCCATTAAATGCTGTTTGTACACTGACTCACAATTAGGAAACTTTGGTATTTCATCAATTGCTTTTTTTGAGTTAATATAATCAATAATTGAAAAGTACTCTTTGGCTTTATTAGATTTAAAAGCTACATGCCTATCGCAAATTCCAAAATAGTCTTCACCTTCAGGAATGTAGATAAAATCTTCTGAAAATTTAGGATGGTAGTCTGTGTAATACTGATCAAATCGTGAATATATTATGTACTCATACTGAGTTAAAATTTCTTTAAAATTTTTATAAATAAAGTCTTTAAATACAAAATGGATTAATCCAGATTCATACAGTCCTAACTCTTTACCTTTTAGTAAGTATTCTTTCCAGTTGCCTTCAAAATTATCGTAATAATACTGTTCAAAATTATCAGGATTTTCCATTATCCACTTGTAATTTGCGTTTTCGAATAATATATTTTTTCCTATGTAATTGTCTGTAGTGCAAATTGCTAAATCAGCATTTAAGTGATTTACAACATATTTAAATAATGACTTCCATGTCTTGAGTCCACCTCTCGGCGAACCAGCTAAAATAACTAAGTACTTTTTTTTAGACTCAATCTGATTGGTTGTCATCTTATAATCTTATTTACAATAAGTTATATTCTAAAATTTAACTAAATAATTTTTTATAAGTTTTTAAAAAAACTTTATATTTTAAGAAATCATAAATAACCTTAATTTCATTATTTTGATATTCAATTAAATCGTTAAGTAGGCTTTCTGTTACTAATTCTCTAGTATCTGAATTTTTATGAACCGAAGGAATAAATACTTCAGAAAATTGATTAAAACTAAATATATATTTTTTTCTTACTCTCAAAGACCATTCAACATCTTCAGCTTCTTTCAAAACAAGTTCTTCATTAAATTTAAATTCATCTGCTACATATTTTTTTAATATAAAAAATGCACCAGATATATACATAAGCTTACTCAAATTATGGATATCGTATGGCAAAAGCTGCTGTCTTGATTGTTTTATTAAATTATCAAATCTGTTTTCATTGTTAGTACAAAGCATCCAGTCAAAATGCCTTAATCCATTTTCTTTAATGATTTTATTAGACAATACATCAAAATTTGATCCAAATTTTATTAAGCCCTGATACCAATTATTGCCAAACACCAAATAATCATGAATACAAACTAAAGTATCATAATTAGCATTTTCAAAAAATATATTTCTTTTTTTTGTAATCCAATTTTCCTTAATTGATTCATCAAATTGAAAATGTAGCAAATTAGTATCGTAGTCATAGTATTTGTCTGAGCCTCCAATTACAATAATTTCATAATTTTCAATTTTTTGATTTTGTATACTTTCTATAACGTTCAGTACTTCTTTTTCTCTGCCGATATAAGTAAAAATTCCAAAAGATATATCCATGCTAAATATTTTAATGAAGTATTGAATTTTACAAATTCATGAGAAAATTTTGTAATATCTAATCTATAAATTTTGATAATTAAAATAGATTTGTGAATAATCTAATTTTTGTAGTCTTTTATATATTTTTATTTTTCTTTGGAAAAGGGATTGTAAGTTTTTTTAAAATATATTTTTCAAATGATCTATACTTTAAAAATCTTTACCCCATTTTTAGTTTATTTTTAATTGGAAACATAAATATTCTAATCAATTTTTTCTTTCCAATTAGAGAATTATCAATAATTCTATACATAATTTATTTATTAATCGCTTTTATTGGTTTTATTAAAATTATAAATGAAAAGTTTGAAGGTATTAAATTAATCAACTTGATAGTAATACCATTTTTAATATCTTTTAGTTCTTATGGAATAAAGTTTCATTATGATGCTGGCGCATACCATTTAAATTTTCAAAACTGGACATACGAAAACAAAATAGTGATAGGACTATCAAATTTAAACCCGTATTATTCATATGGTTCTATTCAAGAATATATTTTTAATCAATTTAGGTTCTTTGAATTGAATTTGTTATTTTTTTTCGTTGAATTAACTTTTATAACTTCATTTTTATGTTTTGTTTTTTCCTTATTAAGGCAAAATACAAACAGTTTCTTAAGAAATTCATCTTTTTTTATTTTGTTATATTTGTTTTTAGATAATTTTGGATATAAAGGAGGTGGTAATGGAGCTATACAAATTCAAATGGTAAGTAAACCTGATACAGCTGTTGGAACATTGTGGATAATCGTCTGTATGCTTGTTTTAAATAATCTTATAGAAAAACATACTGATGAAAAACAGCAATTTACAATTTTATTATTTTCATTATTTGCTTTTCAATTAAAATCAAATGCTGCACCGCTTATTTTTTTAATTATTTATTATCATTTTATTTTTAGAAAAGATATTAAACTCTTTACAAAACCTAATTTATTCTTAGTTTCAATTTTAAGTATTTTCGTTTTGAAAAATATATTAATATCTGGTTGTCTTTTGTTTCCAATAATTTCAAGCTGTATTAATAGTTTAAGTTGGACAAATTATGCACACCTCTTAAAATCGGCTTCAAACACAGTAACTTACAATAAGAGATATGAATTTGGGGAGAATTTTATTGAATGGATTAATGAATTCATCAACCACGCATATAACCTACAAATATTTTTAAATTTTTTATTTTCAATAATAATTATTTTTTTAGTGAAAAAAATATTATTTAAAACAATAGCAAAAAACACTAAATTAAAGTTATCTTTCATAATTTTTGTTACAGCTAATTTTATATTATTTTTTCTAACGGTCCCAGCATTCAGAAACGCTTTTGGTTATTTTTTATCTTTAATTCTTATTTTTGCAATAGATGATTTAAAAATTCGAGACTATTTTAAAAAATATTTTAATAAATTCACAATTACGGCTCTTGTATTGGTAGTTGTCCTTTTATTTCCAAGATTTTTCATGTACAGTGAAGCTAAAATAAATAATTTTAATTTAACCGATTTCAAAATTGAAAGTGTTGATTATATTAAATTTAGTGAAAAATTTGTTACTCCTAAAAATACTAATCAGTGTTGGTATCAAAAAAATTGTATTCTTAAAACAGGATATAATAATAATTTCTCTTATAGTGAGATCTTTGGTTATCAAGTCTATGTTTCGTCAAAATAGTCTTTTAAACCTTAATATTTTTAAAAACATTCTTAAAGAATCAGATAGTAAATTAACTGAAGTTTGATTGTTGTGAATATAGTGAACCGGCACTTCACTAATAGATAGGTTTAAATCGGTAGCTAAAATAAACAACTCTACATCAAAGAAGAAATCATCTGAAGAGTAAGTGTCTATATTAAAAAATCGAGTTTTATCAACCAATTTAAATCCACATTGAGTATCGGAAATTTTTATTTTTAAATAATATTTTGTTAAAAAAGTAAATAATCCACCACTAATTAATCGAATAAATGGAGACTTTTCAACAAAGGAACCAATTATTTTCCTAGATCCGACTACAAATTCAGATATTGGTAATCCATTTTTAAAAAAGTCTTTAATAAATTTTATATCAACTGAAAAATCAGAGTCACAAATTAATACAAAATTGTATTTTGAATTTTTAATTCCTTCGCGAACTGCAAAACCTTTTCCAGAAGTTTCATAAATTAAATGAACAATATTTGGAATTGACAACTCTTTAATTAAATTCGTGTTTTCTTCACGAGAACCATTTGAAACAATTATTATTTCATGCTTTTCAAAATTTTGAATTAAGAACTCTGATACATATTCAATTTTTTCTGAGATTAGTTTTTCGTGATTTTTTGTCGGCAGAATTAAAGTAAGCTCTTTAGATATCACAAGTATTATTAATTATATACGATTTAAAATTAGCTTATCAATGAGCTTAAAAAATAATTTAATTTTGGTGCCCTATTTTTTATTAATATTCCAAAACAAACTATCATCAATTAATTTTTCATCAAGCAAGTAATTAATTTTTTTTATTCTTTTACTATTGAAAAAATTTTTGTTTATTAATTCAATATTTTTTTGAATTTCTTTAACTCCTTCTTCTACTGTGTAAATAAATTTAAATTCCGGATATAGTTTTGATAATTTTCTAAAGTCTACAAAATAAGACCTAGCATCACTATTTGACTTTCCAAAAGATACATTTGGAACATCTGTTAATCTGCTAATAATTTCTGCAACCTCTTTTACAGTATGATTTAATTTGTCGCTACCAACATTTACAAGTAACTTTTTTTTATTATCTTCACACATTAAAAAATTTATAAATCTGCATATATCACCAATATGTACAAATGGTCTTCGGGGAGTTCCATCAGATAAAACATTTATTTGTTTTTTGTTAAGCGCATCAACCGATAAATCATTAATTACAAGATCTGTCCGAGTGTTTGGGGAATAGCCAAAAGCTGTTGCATTTCTCAAGATTTTAATTTCGAAATCAAAATCGTTATTAAGTAAAAATTGTTCATTTGCATATTTTGCTTTTGCATACTCAGTAAGTGGATTTGTTTTTATCTCTTCATTTGCTACCGTGTCTCCAGAGTCGCCATACACACTACAAGAAGACATATAAATAAACTTTTTAATTTGTGCTTTTTTTGCTAATTCAATTAATCTTTTTGTCCCTAGAACATTTATTTCAAATGTTAAGTCTTTATTTATTTCTCCTAATGGGTCATTTGAAAGCTCCGCCATGTGAACGACTATATCAACATCTGCTAAATCTTCTAAATTTATTTTTCTTATATCTTTTTTTATAAATTTTTGAATATTTTTTTTACTTAAATGATTATTAAAAAAAACAGTATCTAATATTTTTATATTGTAATTTTTGGAATACTTTTCAACAAACCATGACCCTATATAGCCACTTCCACCTGTCAGTAGTACGTTTTTTTTCATAATTTAATAGTATTTTTATAGTTTATTATTTTATGCAATTATATATCGCGACATTAATATAAAATAATTTAAAGAGATTAAATATATTGAAAGTAAATGATTATTCTAAAGAACTTTCTGAAATTAAAGTTTGCTCAGGGGTAAATTTTAACGATGACAGAGGTACGTTAAAAAAAACTATTCATGGCGACGAACTTGATCAATTATTTCCTGAAATAAAAGAGGTTTTGTGCACAACATCAAAACAAAATGTAATTAGAGGCCTCCACTTTCAAAAACAGCCTTTTGAAATAAAAAAATTTATCACATGTGTAAAAGGCGAAATATTAGATGTTTTTGTCGATATTAGAAAAAACTCAAAAACTTATGGTACATATGGAACTATAAGTTTAAATGAAAAAGATGATATATCGGTTCTTATCCCTGAGGGGTTTGCACATGGCTTTTCAACTTTAAGTAAAGAGTCAGTTGTTGTATATCTTCAATCAGGAAACTACAGTCCTGAATATGATAGTGCAATTAATCCCCTGAGTTTGGATATAGACTGGAAAATAAATAATCCAATAATTTCGGAGAAAGATCACTCAGCAGTAAATTTAGTTGATTATTAATTTAAGATGATTAAATTACTTATTCTTGTTCTTAGTTCTAACACATATCCTTCAAAAAGAAATGAAAAAGCTATCAAAAAAACTTGGGCAAAACACAATTCTAAAAATGTACAAATAGTTTTTTACAAATCTGGAAGTGAAAATAAGCTCTATGGAAACGAACTAATTGTTAATGTTGGCAGTCAGACTAAAGACATAGGGGTTAAAACATTAAAGGCTATTGAGTGGGTTAATGAAAACTTAGAATTTGATTTTGTATTTAGAACAAATACAAGCTCATATATTAACATAGAAAATTTACTTATTTACATAGAGAAGATTGCAAATAGAGAAGGTTTTATTTATGACGGTAAACTTATGAAATTACCTGCAAACGAAACTAGAAAAGAAGTAAATTTTATCAGTGGTGCTGGGATTTTAATGAACAAAAATACTATTGATTTGTTAATTCAAGAAAAAAGTAATTTTAACAAGAACGAATGGGATGATGTTGCTCTTGGAATGATTTTGCAAGAAAATGGGGTCGTAGCTACTTCTGGAAAAAGATTTGATATTCTAGGAAATATCTTCAAATACGAAATTGATAAAGACAACTATCACTTTAGGTGCAGAATTGATAATCACTATGGATATCCTAGATACCTAGAAAAATATGTGATTCTTCATACTCACAAAATAATAGAAGGAAAGTTTGTTAGTCAATTTAAAACAGTCCTAAATCAATACTTTTTCGAGTTAAATAAACTATTTTACTTCCAATCTCCTTTTTGGAAAATTTATGAACTATTTGTAAGAACTGCTCGACTAATAGTGCCTAAGGTTATTTACAACCGTTTAAAAATAGTTCTGAAGTCTTTGGACCTTGCAATAAAATTTAGATACTTAAAAAAGTAATTAAATATCTCTTAACCATGGTGGATTTCCATTACTCCATAACTTATTTAAATTTAAATATTCTCTATAAGTATCCATTGGCTCAAAAAAACCTTCGTGGATATTTACAAACAATTCAGAGTCTTTAGATAAATTTATCAGAGGTGATGATTCTAGAATCGAATCATCGTCAATATAGTTAAATATATTTTTGTTAAACGCCATAAAACCAATGTTTACAAAACCTTCAAGCTTTGGCTTTTCAATAAACTTTTGAACTTTCATTTGTCTGTCAAACTCAACAAGTCCAAATCTAGATACCGGGTTAGTAACAGTGATAGTTCCTGTTTTATCATGTTTTTGGTGTTCTGAAATTAATTTACTTATATCTACATTTGCTAAACCATCTCCATATGTAAATAAAAAATTGTCGTCTAATAAATCACGAACTTTAAAAAGCCTACCTCCGGTTTCTGTTTCCTCACCAGTAAAAACAACTTCTACATTATCATTACCTTTATAGTGAGATTCTATTTTTTCTCCTAAATATCCCGCACAAACAATAAATTTAAATTTTCCAAACCTTCTAAAAATACCTATTAAGTGATCTAGAACAGGCACTCCTCCAATAGTAACCATGGGTTTTGGTAGATCTTCTGTCATTTCCCTCATACGAGTACCTTTTCCACCAGCTAAAATTACTACTTGTTTAAATTTTGTCATAAAAATAGGTTAATGTAATTTAATTTTTTTCTCTTAAAATTATCTCTTGTAATTAGCAATTGACTTATATAATTTCATTTGTAATTAGGATAATGTAAATGGAAAATATTGCTTTTGTAACAGGGTCTACAGGAAGAATAGGAAATGAATTAACTTCTGTTTTACTTAAACATAAGTTCACAGTTGTTTGTATCGGAAGGTTTCTAAAAAACTCAATTCTGGCTGTAAAATTTCTCAAAAATGAAAATCAATCTTTTAAGTTCTCTAAGGAAATTATGTTTGATAAATGGATTGAAATTAGTGAAACTGAATTAAACAATATGATTATTTTTGCAAATAGTACAGAAGTTAAGTCTTATTTCTTCCACCTTGCTTGGGAGGGGGGAAACACACTTACAGATGGGGGTTACGAAATTCAAAACCAAAATATTGGGGTTTCATCAATGTATTTTAATCTTTGTAAAAAATTAAAAGTTAAAAAATTTATTAATGCTGGTTCATTTGATGAAATACATGTAAAACGTATCCTAGATTCCAAAAAGTATTCTGAAGCTAATAACTTTAGCCACTTTGATTATGGTTTTTCTAAACTAGCTACAAAAGACATACTTTCATTTAAGGCTTATGTTGAAAAAATTGATTTTATTCATACATTGACATCTGTTACTGTAGACAGCCAATTAAGGAACAATAATTTTGTTGAAAATAATTTAAAAAATATAATAGCTGGTAAAGACTATGAAATACCAAATAACGGTGAATTATGCAATATAACAACACTTTCAGATGTAGCAAATGAGCTTTACAATATTGCTCTAAACGGTTCTAATCAAAAAACTTACTATACAGGAAGTGATGTAATTTTTAGTTTGGAAACATACTTTAAATTAATACACGAAATTATCAACAATAAGAAAATTATTTCGGATAAAAATAAAGTTGATAAGTCAAACTTTTTAAATTATGAAGTTTTTAACAAGTTTGAAAGTTTTAGGGAAATGGATTATTCAAATGTTGAAGTAAAATTAAAAAAATTAGTAAGTTCTTTTAAAGTAAGATGAAAAACGTAATAATAACCGGCGGTGCGGGGTTTTTAGGTGCAAAATTATCTGAAACTTTATCTAATTCCGGTTATGAAGTTTTAGCATTAGGGAGAAAAAATTATAACGATATAAATGAGTTTCGGTTAAAACAACTAAAAAATGTTATCTATAAAAGTTGTGACCTGTCAATAGACAGCTTAGATGAAATATTAGCAAATATAGATTGGAAAAATAAAAAAATAGATGCTTTGTTTCATATTGCTTGGAGTGGTAAAGAAGGCTTATCAGACTTAAACGTGCAGAAACAATTTGAAAACTTATCTACCACATTAAAGTTATTTGATAGTGCTGAAAAATTAAAGATTGAAAAGTTTTTATTTACCGGAACAATGGAGGAATTTTTCGCTGAGAAATACTTGGGTCTTGATTTTAAAAAGGATACTGTTTATAACAGGCATGTAATCTATGCACTATCAAAACTTTGGACTAAAAAAGCATTAAAAAAAAGAGCATTTTACAGCAAAACAGATGTGATATTTTTAACGAATTCACACATAATTGGGCCTGGGGACGAAAAAGATTCTTTCCTTCAAGTTTCACTATCTAAAATGATACATAATCAACCAATAGTAATGTCTAGTGGAGTACAGTTGTTTGATGTTATAGATGTTATTGATTGTGCTGATACTTATAAAGCTGTTTTAGAAAATGGAAAAAGACTTAATACTTATATTGCTGGATCTGGAAATCCTCAAATACTTAAAAATTATATATTTGAAATGAAAAAATTATTTTCAAATTATAAAGGACTCACAATTAATTCAAATAACTCCGCTGATATTGTTTTAAGTAAAGAAAATTTTGATACATCTCTTCTAGTAAATGATACAAACTTTACCCCGAATGTTTCGTTTAAAGAATCTATAGTTCGACTTAAGGACTATTTGATAAAATATGACATTAGATACCCTTAACTTAAATCAGTCATTATTTTCTGTGAATTTTGCTAGTGTAAGTGGAAGTAAATATAAGGTAGTAATAAGGTATCTGTAGCTATCTTGAATTGCCTCTAGCTCTTCAACCAAAAAAATATAAACAACGAAAACAACTATGATATTTACAAAGAAAATAGTCTCACCTAAGTATTCATTTAAAAATAGTTTTTTCAATTTCTGTTTAGAAAGAACGTATAAAGCAATTATTACTATAAAAACTATTGTTAAGGTCTTGTCAACATAAAATTGTTTTATCATCTCTAAAAAATTGATTGGACTCCAAAAATCATTATTTCTTTGAGTATTACTATCTGAAAAATAGAACTGCCATAGATAACCGACTTCATATAAAGAAGCATTAATTAGAGATATTAAGATAGGAAAAATTCCAATCATTAAATAGAATAATTTTTTGTATTTTAAACAAGCATAAATTATCAACAACACTGTTAAAACTGTTAAGAAATTTTTTCCATAAACATTAAATGATAAAAATAATAATAAGTAAATTGGTATCTTCTTTTCCGATTTAGTAATTTCAAAAATTGTAGCTCCAAAAATAAATCCTGCGGGACCCTCACCTAGTAGTGAGTTAAAAAATAAGTAATTTATCCAGTTATTTGTAAAAAAAATTGAAAAGAAAAGAACACTTAAAGTTAACTTTATTTTCCTGTTTGCTTCAATTTCATAAATCATTAAGAAAAAAAATATTAAAAAAAGATTAGATGTAGAAGGATTGTAGACATATAAATTATTGTATGAACTAATTATTGAGATAAAAGATTTTATATATGCTGAATAAACTCCATAACCCTCAATAGATGAAGATTGCAAAGCAATTAAATAATTTTGTTCATATATACTTTGTGTAGTTGGGAACCATAATCTTGCTTCATCTGATGTAAATAATTCAAGATGTTGGTCAAAAAATAGTCCTTGATTTGATAGTAAATTAATAAGAAAAATTAAAATTATAGAAAGGAAAACTATAAAGTAATTTTTAGGTTTTTCTAGCTTAAATAAGAATAATAAGAATAATAAGAATAAATAGCAATAAACAAGAATTCTAAAATCGATATTTGCAGTTAGAAACAAAAAAATATTATTGAACATAAAAATTGTTCCAAAAGAAGCTGCAATAGCAAATGATATAGTTTTAAGTTCAAAAATTTCTTTTATAGCTATGCCTATCATTAAAAAAAATAAAAATAAGAGAATTGTTAAAGGCAGTGCCAAGAAAAAATATTTTAAAATTTGATACTTAATTTCCTCCCGAAATGTGAGCAAAAAGTTTGTAACAATTGGCAGTGTTGATAAGACAATTGCAAATTCACCAAAGTTATATTTTTTAAATTTATTAATCTTTATCAATATAATATATCCTAAATAAAATCGAATATAATTGTATTGAATTTGAAATTCTGATAATTAAATTAAAACGAATTTTAAATTTTAACTAAAATTTCTAATATGAATCTAACAGTTGTTGTTCCATTTTTCAATGAAGAAAAGTACCTTAGGAAATCTGTTTTAAACCTAAGGTCAGCAAATATTGCTGATCACATTTTTTTAGTAGATGATTGTTCAACAGACCATAGTCTAGAAATTGCAGAAAGTTTAAGTAGAGAATTTGAAAATATTACTTTATTTAAAAAAAATATAAATGAAGGAAAAGGAAGCTGTCTAAATTTTGTAAAAAATAAAATAATGACTTCTCATCTTATTGTTCACGATGCAGATTTAGAACAAAATCCTTTAGACATTATTAATATGTTTGAATTAGCAAAATCTAATCCCTCTAGCCTAATACTTGGTTCAAGAACTATTGGAAAACAAAATAGGAAGCGAATGTACAAGTTTTTGTCTTTAGCAAATTTTTTATTGTGTAAAATGTTCAATATACTTCACTGGAGCCAAATTTCTGATATTTCAAGTGGATACCTTTTGTACTCGACAGAATTTTTAAATTCTATTTCGCTCAAGGAACATGGATTTGGTGTTGAAGTTGAAATAATTTCCAAATTTATAAAATTACAAAATAATATCATTGAGGTTTCTATTGATTATGTTGGCAGGACTTATTCTGATGGAAAAAAAATAAAAATTATTGATGGTATTAATATCTTTTACAAAATTTTTAAATATCGTTTTTCAAA
>Ga0181585_10000765_pt1 | contig 27482 bp, 21 predicted proteins | sample 071ome_29_FD_132469 | JGI IMG/M metagenome (GOLD analysis project Ga0181585, IMG submission 132469) | Coastal salt marsh microbial communities from the Groves Creek Marsh, Skidaway Island, Georgia - 071407BT metaG (megahit assembly) | ecosystem: Environmental > Aquatic > Marine > Intertidal...
ACCTGTGAGGTACCAATCATTGCAGAATTTCCACCATACTCAATAAATCCATCAAATTCAGTCACCTTTGGCTTAAGTTCTAAATTGATTGAGTTGTATTTCTCAATGGTTGGCGTGACATCGAGTACAACCCCCACTTCTCGAAAACCAGGATTCTCATCATCTGGTGCAACTGTTTCAAATTGTGGAGTTGCGGAGGTAATTTGAATTGCCCCTCCCAAGCCAGCACCGTCATCACCCCCTCCACCTCCAACAGTTGGGGCTGGAGCTGGCTCATAGCCGACAGGATAGATAAACTCCTGAGCAATCGTGATAACGGCATTCTGGCCATCCATCACAGTTATTCTTGGAGCACTTAACAAATCTGTGCCTTGCTTTCTCTTTAGGGCATTTACCAAGAGTTTAGCCTGGCTGCTGCTAAGAACCATGTTACCATCTGAATCCATTTTAGCACTTGGTGAAGTGGTCAGTAGTGGGCTTACCCCTGAACCTATACCTATTTTACCAGGCAGGTTTGGGATGGGGTTTGCTATATTCATATTTGCCTGATCATTATCCGGCATACTGATTATGGTGTCGCGTGTTGTACCAGTTGGAGAGTGTGCGGCTGCAAGAGTACGAGTGTTTCCGAAAAAATTATTTTCGAATACTGCTCGTGGTCTGCCGCCACTATCATAAAGTGGACCGCCAGTATTAGGATCAATTAAAGGTTGCGGGTTACCCCAGGCAAATTCCCAACCAAAACTAATTTCATCCAAGGCACCTTCCTGCACTTCCAAAAATTTAGTTTCTATCTCCACCTGCCTACTGGAGTCTTGGTCCAGCTTGGCAAGAATGCGCTCAATCAAGTCAAGATAGCGCCTTTCATGGGTAATAATCATTTGAAAACCATCAAACGAGAATTTATGCCCCTTAACATCTGAGAAAGGAATGCCTGTACTTTCCAAAAAGGCACGGATTTTGACCCCATCATCTCCACCTTCAGCTCCTCCGCCTCCGCCTGAAGGAGCAAAAGGATCAATGTCGCCACCTCCATCTCCAGAAGAGCTCCCGGTCATCCGACCAATGGTTCCCTGCGTCATTTCATAAAATTCTGTTTCCAAAGGCCTGCCCTTGAAGGCACCTCCTGTTTTTTGGATAACAACAGCATCTGAACGGACATCAAAAGTCCAGCCCACCATTTCGGTGATGTACTGAATCATTTCCCCAAGTGGCATTGAATTTAGGGTAATCGTAACCGGTGGTTCTTCTTCATCGCCAATCAAGGGAATGATATTGAGCCCCTTCTTAGCGGGGTCAGGTTCGGTTAAATCAAACTGCCTTGCCTGGCGTGACAACTCGGTCATGGCTTCAGATAGCGGAGAATCAAAAAATTGAACCCCAGGAATTTCAATAAGTTTGAGCTTATTCTCAATATTACTTGGACCCTCCTCTACATCTTTGGCTTCCTCAATTTGACGATCAAAAACCTTTGGTCTTTCCCATTCGCGCTCGATCTCCTCAAGCATTTCCTGCCTTGTCTTTATGTATCCCAGGTAGCTCTCCTGTTGACGCATTTTCGAAATGCGCCTGAGCATTTCTTTGGCTTCAAAATTGTCACTGTATCGGGTTTCGATCGCACGATAGGTCTCAGTCGCACCGGTTAAGTCGCCGTTGATAAATTGAACCTTGGCACGCATCAACAGCTCTTTGAGTTGCTGTTGTTTTTCTTTCCAGTCTGGAGTAAATTCCGAAATATCTCTCTTAAAGGGATTTTGCTTGTCTTTAAACACTTCATTCTTTGCCTCTTCGGCCCGCTTCAATTCTTCATCCACCGCTTTTTGACCACTAGTTTCCTTAAGACCTGGGCGGCCATATGTTAAGGTGTCCCCTTGTATATTACGGTCTTGGTAAAATCCTGTACGAAATTCGTCGATTAAATTTTCGGCTTTTTCCCAATCTTTATCTTCTCTGGCATCGTCCGCTTTCGCTAAATTGATACGGTTTTTAACAAGAGAAGCTTCAAGAATTATTGGCCAGGTAAGGGTATTAGGCTCAAGAAATTTTGAAATATTTAGAAGGATTTTTTCGGCTTCATCATATTCTCTTCGTTTTATTTTAGATTTGGCCTCATCGAGCATTTCTTCTGCAAATTTGGCTTGTTCTGCATTTTTTTCCCGACCTTTTTCAATTTCTGCATCAAAATCGATTTCTGCAGAAATCCCCAAAGTCTCTGTCTCCACGGACCTACGGGATTCTTCTGTATCTCGATACTCCAAGACAAGTTCCTGGACCTCATTAACTTTTCCCTTAAGCATTGCCTCACCTACCCGAAACCAAATAACCTGTTGCTTGGCCTTGTATAAATCACTGATCATAGCAATGGTCGCTGTGTTGGGAGCCAAGCCTGCAAGAGCCTCGTTTATTTGCTTCTCTGCAAGTTCATAGTTCCCTCGAGAACTATCATTCAGGGCACGTTGCAAAGAACTTTCAGCTGCCCTTAAGCTTGAATCAATTTTCGATTTTTCTTCCTCTACAAGACGATCCAAATCGGGCTTGGCATCATCAACTGGCAATCCTGATTTTGCCCTTATCTCCGCTAAGTCTCTTTTCGCTTTGTCTAGCTCACTTACAAGTTTCCCAACAAGGGAAACGTCTTTGCTTTGTTGAAGTTTAGTTTTTACCTCTCTCTTAACTTGGCGGTCTTGTAATTCGTCTGCTACATTTCTTCTGTATTTTTCAATATATTGACTGGCTAAGGAATATTTCTTTTCGCCCATCGCCTGGTTGGCTAATTTAAAATATAATTTAGTTTCTTCAGCCTTAATTTGCCTAAGATAAAATTCATTCTCCGAGGACTTCTCAATGTCAGCGAGTGCATCACCGGCAAGTTTTTGAGCCGCCTCTAGATTACCTTCCTGAGCAAGCACTCGAACGCGGTCCAAAAGATTAACCAAGTTAGTTTGAGGCCCAATCAAGCTGGAACTTGGCTCCTCAAGCAAAGTTGGTGGCGGTTCTTGCAAGGGAATACCTTCAAGTTCAGTTTGACCAATTACAGGCTGCAAACTGATCAAAAGTGTAGTAAACGAGCCGATAAAAATTCGGTGGAGCGGCAAATTGGCAAATTTAAATAGAAAGGGCATCAAAAAAGGAACAAATTTTCTCTGTGCAAGTTACTATGTGTTTACCGCAAAGAATACCAATAAGGTCAAACTATAAAGATTAGGTAATCGAAATCAAAAGCGTAGATTTTACACAAAATTAGAATTTAAATGATTCTTCTAATAAATCTGGTAGTCGTGGGTCATTTTTCGAAATCCTGACAAACTTTTCTTTTAAATTAATTTCTTCGATTATGAATTGCCTACCCCCAACAGTAAATTGCCTCCCTGTATCACTACTTGAGAAGTTTAAGTTTTGGCCACTGTAACCTGGTAAACTTAATGCAAAGTTGAAAGTGACATCTCCGGCAAAGACTTCATTCATCAGACTATTTACCTCAAATGGGTTCTGCACTTTAAAGTCCCTAACCATGGCTCTTCCTACGGGCCTCAGGCCCCCTGTTTGAGGGTTCTTGTGTTGTTGTACCACAAAATGCTCAACTAAAAATAATTTTTCCGGGTCTTCTAGATTACATGGAATTAAGCTTGGTTGCCCAGGTTTACGGTTAGTGTTTCGCTTGTAGGGTGTTTTCACCTCAATACGGTTTCGGACTGGCCGATTTGAGGTTTTTGATTCCAGTGTGTTAAGGTCTTCAAAATAGGGTGTTTGCCCAATCCAACTAGATAGGCGAAGCGGATATTTTTGCTTGATCGCTTCCCTAAAAAGCAATCCAAATGGCTCACTTGGTTGCTCAACCTCTTCCTTATCAGGAAGTCGAGTGGTAAGCTTTCCCTCATGTACATAAATAATAGGAGGTGTAAATAAATCATATCCACTTGTGTTTTGATCTTTTATTTTTTTTACCCATTTTTGTTTTGAAGAAAGTGAATTTGCTGCATCTTCTTCAATGAACTGACGCTGATAAAAGGAAACCTCAAACTCGGATAAATTAATATCCCCAAGATCCCCCAAATTAAGCTTTTGGAGTCCCAATATGCTAACAATTTTCGAGTATGGAATTAGCTGAGTTTCACGACCAACTCTAACTGCTAGGTTATTGGAAGAAGTGTCCCAATTGTTATTTAAAATAACGGCTTGTCTTAGACTTCCTTTCACAGATGACCCATCATTAGTGGAAATGAAAACTTCCACATTGCGGTCAAACTCAACGGATTTGATTTTGATTTCCCTCCAATCGGTTTCGATTGGTTTCTTATAATATATAATATTACCTGGTGATAATTCACTTTTATTATTTGGTTTTAGAAAAGTATCACCTTGCTTAGTGGTTGTGATAAAAGCAACAATGTCATCAGCCTGTTCAGCAGAGTTAAATTTAGTGTCTTGGACTAAATAAATTCCAATTAATAGAAAAATTGTAAAAAAGAATAAAAATTTATCGTATAATTTGTAGATTAATTTCTTCATCATTTATAAGCTAGATGATTCTTTAAATTCTTCTAAAATCTTTTTTTCTAGACTATTTTTTGAAAAGATTTGCATTGCATCGCGAAAAATATTTTCGACATTATAATCAACACGATAAATATACTCGATAATCAATACAAATTTGGACTCTATATCATTAATTATTGGTAATATATCTTGGTCGCTTTCTTGCTGGTTAGAGCTAAATAGTCCATCATTTGCGTCACTCCTTTCATCGGAAATCTCTCTGCTAACAGAAAACTTCCTCAATGAATATGGAAAGCGCAATTGATTTACGAATGTTCTGGCGTGATCGGTTTGGCCAAGAAAGGAAATTTCAAAGCATAACGAAGAAATATTCTGAGCACTGCTTAGAAGCGGCAATTCTTTAGTAACCAAAAGGTCACCCATTATGTGTTTCTGATCCGTTGCCCCAACCGTCTGTCTTTTAACGCTCACTAAGGTAATCGGGTTTTCTTCCGTTGCATTTACGAGAAATTCAACCATTTCCTTGATGATAGCACCCTGCAAACCAAGAAGATTTGCTTCTTGTTTAGTGAAGTTTGGCCAAAAACCATCGTAAGATGCAAAACCGAAGCCAAACGCGTCTTCATTGTTTGACCCGGACCCGGACTCAAAACCAAAGGAACTGTCAACCGATGCTCGCTTAAAGGAAATATTCGAAGCTTCGCACCTTTGCCTCAACGCAGGAAGGAGCCTATTAAGCTCACCATTGACGGCTGAGACTGATTTACTTTGGTATTTTGAATAAAGATTTTCTGATAGATTGAGGATCTCATCCACTAAATTTTGGGTTTCCTTGATTAATCTCGTGGCACCTGCAAGTTCGTTGGTAGAAATCTTTAGGTCTTCTTCTATTCTCTTGGCATGTATAAGCTTGTATTGAAGTTCTAAATCTTCTTCTTTGAGGTCATCAAGTTTTGTCAATAACTCATCAAATCCTGACTGGCTGATATATTTGAATGTCAAAAGCGATATGAACAAAAGAAATAACGCTGAGCCAATCAAAAAATATAGTTTGTTTACACCTTTCATTTATAATAATATATCAAATTCAAAGTGTGTAAAATATCGATTAAATAAATCACCCTTACCCTCAATAGAAAAGGTTTTTTTGGATATAGATCGTACAATTTTTAGGTTCTTAATTGTTTCGATAATTTCTTCCTGTCTAAGGGTATTTTGATCAATTAAAGCATTCATTAATTCCTCTTGTTTAAGCGGCTTTTCTGTATCATCTAATCTCACAAGGTATCTACCTGATATCTTGAGATATAAATTATTTTCAGAACCTGTTTGTTTTGTAAATGTATTGAATTCATCAAGCCAAAGGTCCCCCCCTTCCACGCTTTCAGTAAGTTGCTCCATGGAATCCAAAAGGGATAACTGAAGAAAGATAGTACTCTTGAGGTTAAGTAATGGGTTGGTGTGGGTGGTTGCAGTTCTAACAAAATGTTGATTGGCACGAATTCGAGCTTTCTTTTGTTCAAGGTCGTTAATCGTATTATTTTTAATTTTTAAGTCTTGTTTGGAATCAATAATTTTTTGGCTTACGATTTCTTCTTTGGAAAAACCATTGATCAGGGAAGGCAGAGGTGTAATGGCGAGAAACAAAAAGGACAGAAACAAAAATGGTAATTTTTTTCTGACTTCAAAAGCCCGAATGCTTTCTTTGGGGAGTAGGTTAATACATTCTTCTTGGGAAAGATTGCCCGCAAATAAGTTTTGAGCTAATCCAAATGACTCTGAAACAGAGGATCCAATGGATGGGTGATCTTTGAATGCGAAATCACCTCCCGGTATTAGCTGCGTAAAAGGATTATAATAAGAAACGGGTAACTGGAGACATTCGGATATAAAGTTTGTAAAACCTGACATTCGTGTGACTTGCCCTGTAATTAAAACGACTTGAGGTAATTTGCCCTTTTTCAATCTTTTATAATTAACAACAGCACGGGATAACTCTTGGCCCATCTTCCCTAGAAAAGAAGTGGATGCAGGTGCCACCTTCTCGGCTACTGAGTTATTTTGTTCTCCCTGATACCGACCTTGGTAATAAGCTAGTTTTAACTCCTCGGCCTTTTCAACACTTAGCCCTAGGCTATCAGCAATTAATTGAGTAAGGGTATTTCCACCAACCCCGATATTCCTGACCAAAAAACCAGTGGCTCCAGAAAAGATGACATCGGTTGAGCGGGCACCAAAATTAATATACATTATATCGGAATACTGGTCATAATCCTCACTGTTTTTTAGAGCCCACTCGTCAAGAATTGTACTTGGGTATAAACCTTGTGGGGACAAGCCATTTTGAAGAAATAAATCTACGAGTTTTTCTGCATTTGTTTTCTTAACCGCAAAAGCAAGAATTTCTTGCTCGATGCCATCATCATCAATGACCTGATAATCCCAAACGAGGTCATCTAGGGGAAATGGCATTTTTTGGGAAAGTTCGTAGGCAACAATTTTTTCCTGCTTATCTGCCTCGACCTTGGGGACTCGGAGTGTTTTGGCTAGTAACTTACTGCTCGGTAAAATGACTCTCACTTCTCCCTTAATTTCACTAGCCTGAATGGCTTCATCAATCGATATAGAGACTTCTTGCAACCATTCGTCTTCGCTATTAGGGCAGGGAAATGTTCTTTGAAAGAAATGATGCAGTGCTAGTTTACCGTCTTTTTCCAAACTAAAGCAGGAGGCCGAGGTTTGACCGCTCCCTAAATTAAAAATTACGGATTTTTTAACGCCCACTTTTTATGCTAATGTTTGATTTGTCCGATAAGGCAAATTGTAATTTACGGACCCCAAGAAACTGGACCTAGGCTACGCAAATATGATGGGTCTATTAAATGTCCTGGTATCAAGATTCCTTCATTTGAAACGCTCTTACTAAGTGCTTCTGTTTTAAACTTCTCAAGGATATCTGGATTCGTATATCTTTCGAAGGCTACGGTGTCAGAAACATCAAAAGTTTGGCCATTTCTAGAAAATTCAATGACATAACCAGTTAATTTTGGGGTGGATCCAGTATAATCATCCCGCTCTGCGATTAAGGCTGGTAGAAGAAATACGGCTGTTTTCTTACTACGATCAATCTTCAAGATCTGAACCTCAACCAAAGCAGAGTAATAGTCATTGAATTGTATATCATTCTTATCCCCTCGTATATATTTGCGTCTAAATTCATTCCTGTAGCAAATTGTGAGTTTTATTACTAAATTATCGATAAATTCAGGGTTAAAAAGTTCTTCCATGGAACTGGGTTTGCCTCCAGCCAAATTTTCCATGTCAGGATGGCTTTTGACGAGAAAGGGAACAGAAAATCTCAACCAACTATCTCCTACTCTCGAGACCTCAACGGAACCATCTAATTGAATTACATTATCAGATTCATCTTGGCCATTTAAATGCAAAGAGGACAGGGCTATTGTAAATATTAATGTCTTTAAAACTGTTTTCATCATTGGCAATAGGGACGGTTGAGTTTTACACATTCTAGCAGTCGTCTTCCTTAAACAAGCATTTTTTCCATGAAATTTAAAATCTCCTGTCTACTTTTTATAAATGACAATCATGGCAGGATTCTCCTAATTAAGCGGAAAAAGGAACCTAACTTAGGATTGTGGAGTCCTCCCGGGGGTAAATTAGAAATGAATCTCGGGGAATCGCCTGTTGAATGTGCTCAAAGAGAGGCGAAAGAGGAGACAGGTGTATTAATTGATGAAAAGGAACTTAAGCCTTTCGGCTACATTTCAGAAAAAAATTACGAGGGAAAAAATCATTGGTTGATGTTTCTTATCATGTGCAACAAACCATTTAAGGATACCCCCAAGCCAATTAACGAAGGTGCTTTTAAGTTTTTCCATCGCGCTGAGATTGATCAACTCACCATTCCGTCCTCTGACCATCAACTCGTTTGGCCTTTTTACGATAAGAGACATTCAGGATTTTGGGGATTACGGGCTGATTGTTCTGTATCCCCACCCGATTTAAAGATTGAAGCAACTCCCCATTTAACCGATATATAGAGGAGATGGACGGTATTTATCACGACACAAACATAGAAGATTCTGATGGAGCTGAACCTCCTGCAAAAGATTCTAATCCAAGTCTTCCTTCTGATGATCATTCCAATTTTTTAGAAGACCCCATTAATACCTCTCTGGAGCCAGAAGAGAAAGTTCGCCTCTTTGCCCAAATGGTTCGAATTCGTAGATTTGAGGAACGCTCTTTGAGGGCTTACCAGCAAGGTCACATAGGTGGTTTTCTTCATCTTTACATCGGCCAAGAGGCAGTTGCGGTTGGCTCCGTTTCTGTTATGACTGAAGATGATCATGTAATCACCGCATATCGTGACCACGGACACGCGTTGGCTGTTGGTATGGATATGGATGAATGTATGGCAGAATTATTAGGCAAGAAAACAGGATGTTCTAAAGGTAAAGGTGGCTCCATGCATTTTTTTGCTCCAGATAAAAACTTTTGGGGCGGGCACGGTATAGTTGGAGGTCAAACTCCTCTTGGGCTAGGCTTTGCCTATGCCATCAAGCACAAGGGAATCAAAGGGGCTTGCCTTTGTTTCATGGGGGATGGGGCAACAAACCAAGGCCCATTTTATGAGTCTTTGAACCTCGCTTCGCTTTGGGGACTCCCTGTTATATATATTATTGAAAACAATGGATACTCCATGGGTACCGCTGAATCTAGGCACTCCGCAGGGGAGCCACTCGCCAGGAGAGGTGAAGTTTTTGATGTGAATTGGTCCGTCCACCAAGGTCACGATCTCTATGAAGTTCGTTCAGCGGTACATAAAGCTCTTACCCTTGCTCGGGAAGAATCAAAGCCAACTGTTTTAGAAATTTCAACCTATCGCTACAGGGGACATTCGGTGGCAGACCCTGACCAAACTTACCGAAGTAAGGAAGAGATTGAGGAGTACAAAAAAAATAAAGATCCAATCAATCTCTACAAGGATTTCTTAATTCAGGATGGCAGTCTTACCGATGAACAGGCACAAAAAATAGATCAGTCTGCCAAAGATGAGGCCGAGGCCTCTGCAGAATTTGCGATGGCAAGCCCATATCCTGACCCCTCTGAACTAATGGATGATATCTATTGGGAAACCGACAATCCATCGGAAAGAAAATCGCAGGGGACCATGTTTTTCGAATCCACTGAATCTTGAACCCTTTAACCTAACCATGTCTGTCATAACCTACAGGGAAGCCCTGAACCAAGCATTATCAGAAGAAATAGAACTTGACCCTAATGTAGTTCTATTGGGTGAAGAAGTGGCTCAATTTAAGGGGTCCTATAAGGTCTCCGAAGGAATGTTGGAAAAATTCGGCTCCGATCGAATTATTGACACTCCTATTAGTGAGGCTGCTTTTTCTGGTCTTGCCATTGGGGCAGCGATGATGGGCATGAGACCTGTTGTTGAGTTTATGTTCTGGAGTTTTTGCTATGTTGCATTTGATCAGATTTTTAATAATGCAGCCAATGTTAGGTATATGTCCGGCGGATTGGTTAATGTGCCTATAGTGTTTCGGGGTCCAGCGAACGGAGGTACGAATGTCGGTGCTACTCACTCACATACTCCAGAAAATTTTGCCGCCAACACCCCGGGTCTCAAGGTGATTTGCCCTTCTACACCTGCTGACGCCAAAGGAATGTTAAAATCAGCGATTCGCGATAATGATCCGGTGTGCGTTATGGAAAATACTATCCTATATAATCTCAAGGATGAAGTTCCTGATGAAAAAGATTTCCTTATTCCCTTAGGTAAAGCCAGGCTTGCAAAGGAAGGAAATGACCTTTCTATCATCGCTCACGGAAGGTCCGTGCATACAGCCATGGAGGTCGCTGAAACTCTCGAAGAAAAACACAAGGTTTCTGTAGAGGTTTTAGATCTGCGTTCGATTCGCCCCTTAGATGTTGATGCGATTCTACAGACGGTTAAAAAGACTAACCGAGTCCTGTTGGTGGAAGAAAACAAGCCTTTTTGTGGGGTGGGTGCTCAAATTTCATTTTTAATACAAGATCAGGCTTTCGACTATTTAGATGCTCCGATCAAAAGAGTTTCAGCGATCGATGCTCCACAGGCTTACAGTAAAGCTTTGGAGAATTATCAGATTCCAAACCATGATCGTGTGCTCACTCGAGCACTTGAGATTCTTTAAGTTAAAGATATGGCTACGATAATTGAGATGCCGAAGTTAAGCGATACCATGACTACAGGTACTGTTGTAACATGGCACAAGAAAGCTGGGGATGCTGTTACCAATGGAGATATTATTGCCGAAATTGAGACGGATAAAGCAACGATGGAGCTTGAAAATTTCGATGATGGTATTCTCTTAGAATTATTTGCTCAGGAAGGAGACGAGGTAGAAATTGGAAAACCACTCGCAGTAGTTGGCAAAGAAGGGGAAGAAATTCCGTCAGTTGATCAAAGTAATTCTCCAGAAAATAATGAGCCAAAGCAAAATTCTACCGTTGTGGAAGATAATCATTCACATGATGCGGATTCTCCTAAGACAAGCAGATTAATCGATGAGACAACTAGTGAGAATGGCTCCTTAAACATTCGAATTTTAGTTTCTCCCCTAGCTAGAAAAATTGCCAAGGATCAAAAGATTGATTTGTCTACAATCGTAGGAAGTGGTCCTAACGGTCGAATTGTTCGTAAAGACTTGTTGGGTTCAGAAACTCCACGAATTACTAGTTATGTAAAAGCAACTAATACTGATTCTACGAAAGAGGATCAGAAAAAACCTATCTCCAAGATGCGTTCTGTTATTGCCAGGCGCCTCCTTGAATCGAAGACCACAATACCACATTTCTACCTACAAAAAGAGGTAGATGCACGCCCTCTTAGGCTAGCAAGAGAATCGATCAACCGAAAACTTGCACATATGGGTGAACCTAGCGGTGATTCTGTTTTTAAGGTCAGCATAAATGATTTAGTACTCAAGGCATGTGCCGCTGCCATTTCACAGGTTCCAGAAATTAATTCATCATGGCAAGAGGATCATATCTTGATTCATGGAGAAATTTCGCTGGCATTTGGTGTTGCAGTCGAAGATGGGCTTGTTACTCCGGTGATTCGAAATGCAGACCACATGAGCCTTCTGGAGGTATCCAATACCGCTAAAGCCTTAATTGCAAAGGCTCGTACCAAGAAAATTACACCCGAGGAAATGACAGGATCAACCTTTACTGTCACCAATCTAGGAATGTATGATTTGGATTTCTTTAGTGGGATAATAAACCCGCCCAATGCAGCTATACTTTCTGTAGGGGCAGCCAAAAAGAAAGCTGTAGTTTCAGAAGATGGAAGTGTGGTGGCTGGAGAGAGAATGATTTTAGGCCTTAGCTGCGATCATCGCTTGGTTGATGGTGCTGTTGGTGCCACTTTCCTGCAAAGCCTTGGGCAGGCAATAGAATGCCCAGCATCACTTTTGGTTTAAAACGCTCGTAACCTAAATTGGTTTAGGAAACCTTTACTTTGCTGTTCTTGCATGAGCATCTTGGACTAAAAAACTGCTTATCTCATCCATTTTTACGCCAACATTCTTTTTAGATTCCTCTAGGTTTGTCGGATTAGAGGATTCGCATCCAAAAAGATAGTATTTTATTTTCGGTTCTGTTCCACTAGGTCGTATTGCGATTGAAAACGCATTGTCGAGAGTGAGCTCAATAAAGTTTAATTGGGGTAACTCAACCCCATCCTCATCCATAAATCCGTCTTCGTTGTAGTCCTTAACCCTAGTTACTTTTGCGCCAGCAACCTCTTTAAGTGGATTTTCTCGGTATGAGCTAACGAGCTTATTGATAATCGCACTACCTTCAGCACCTTCAAAGTAAATATTTTCTGTTTTCTCCATATGAAACCCATATTTTTGGTAAAGGGTGTCAAGAAACTCAAGTGGGCTTGTTCCGAGGGAAATGAGATGTGCCAGCATTTCAGAAATAGCAAGTGCAGATGCATTGCCATCCTTATCGCGTACAAGGTCAAATGGTAGATAGCCATAGCTCTCCTCAGCGGCAAGAACCACGCATTTAGAGTAGCGGGATAAAATGTCCATTCTTGCAAATAGCTCAGTCTCATCAAAATCAACTGCTATTCCTTCTTCTTCTTTTGCCCTTAGCCTCGCTGTTTGCTCATAAATTCCCATTTTTTCTGCCATCCACTTAAAGCCTGTAGGTGTATTAATGCAGCCAACACCATAATTTTCCGCTATTTTAGAAATGATTGGTGAGGTTACAAAAGTTTTTAGGAGGACAAAACTCGACTCATTGCCATCACGTATCACTTGCTTAGCTCTTAGTGCACTAAGTCTGTATTCGGATAACATAGAAGCAACTTGGTTGCCTGAAAGGCATTGGAATTGTCCTTTGGAGTCTCTTACGGCCAAACCTATCCGGTCACAGTCAGGGTCACTGCCCATCACAAAATCAGATTTAGTTTTTTTAGCTACTTTAATTGCCAATGCCAGTGCCTCGGGGTTTTCGGGGTTTGGAGAAGAGACAGTACTAAAATTGGGGTCCTGGATTCCTTGCTCATCAACTAAGGCTACATTAACACCATGATCCCAAAGTGCCGGCACTGATGATATGGCACCTGTTCCATGGATAGGCGTAAACACAATTTTAGGAGGATTGGATTTTAAGAGTTCTGGATTTAAGACAGCATCTTCAAGGGCACCTTTGTAAGCCATATCATCGCTTGTCGGTAAGGTAACCGGTTTGGGGAGGTCATCTTTTTCTAACCACGGGGTTATTTCATTAAAACAAAGCTCGTTATATAGAGAAACAACACCCCGGTCGTGTGGGAAGACTAGTTGGGCTCCGTCCGAAAAGTATGCTTTAAATCCGTTATCATGATACGGATTATGACTAGCCGTAATAACAACGCCAGCATGAGCTAAGCGATTTCGTATAGTGAAACTTAGTTGAGGCGTAGAGCGTGGACCATCGAAGACCATGGCATATCCACCTAATTGCTTCCAGGCTCCAGCAACTATACTTGAAAATTTGGCAGAAAAATGCCGAACATCATGAGCAATCACTAATCGGGGTTGCTCTAGTTCATCTTCAATGGCCAACCAAGATTCAAGATACTGATAAAGTGCTTTGGTTGCCCGTAAAAGTGTTAGTTCGTTTAAAGTATTACTTCCAACGGCAGCAAACTTTGGGGCTTCATCTTCATTTGTGCCACCTCTTTCAGCTGTAGTTACCGTCTTACCAATGGTGCGCCCCCGCATCCCACCCGTACCAAAGGCAAGATGAGTGTGGAAGCGGTCATTGATTTCTTGCCAGTTTTCAGAATTTACCAACTCCTCCAAGCTTTCAATTACCCAAGTTGGCATAGGTTTGAGTTCTAAAAACTCACACACATTATTGAATGTAGAATCAAGTATGAGTTTATCTTTTTTTGCCTGGTTTAGTTTTTTATCAATCATCTTTGTAAGTAAAGTTATGTTTTGGTAGCAAGAGTGTACCCTTTTTTGTTTTGTGCAAAGTGTAAGGAGTATTTTTTTGTCTTTCTTCTCTAAAATAAGCTTTTGTGGGAGCATAAAGAGGAGAAATTTCCAAGTTATTAATTGGCTCTGCGATTTCTCCTTCGTCTTGAATCCAATCTTTAGCTCTTTCAAGCTGCAATTCTACCGAAGACTTTATTGAGTCAGACCCATGTGCATTTTTTATAGGAGCAAATTCTTGATTTCTAGAAATTTCTAAAATTTGACTGTTTTTCGCTAAAGGCAAAGCATCAAAAACAAACATTTCAGCTTTAATTGCATTTGGTTTATCAGGTGTCTCAATGATGCCTTTTCGATTAACAGCAGAGACTTTTTTACGAGCTGCGTGAAACGGTAATCGAAAATTAAAGCTGCTCTTAACACCACTTAATTGATCCACGAATTTTCTTGAGAACATGTGGATTGCAATATTACCCAATCCAAACTTTAGGGTGCCATTTGGGTTACGGGCATTGAGGGTGCTTTCGGGTGCATCACTGTATTCTAAGACTTCAGAATTTTCTCCTTCTACAACAAATAAGCCCACTTTTTCATTGGGCTCTGTTTTTCGTACTGCCTTGGATGACATTTCTGCTTCTTCGTTGGCATGTAGACCAATGAATGTGGGGTCTAAGCAGTAGACTAATGGGTTATCTACCTGAAAATAACTTATGTAATCGATACCTTCGTTTTTCATTAACTCCAATGAGCCAGACTGTGCCAGAGCCTTGAGTGACCCACCGTGCCCGTTTGGGCTAGTTGCTATTTTGTGTTTTTGTTCTAGTAAAAAATTTCCATTCTCATCAAAAACAGGAATCGTATCTTGAGAGAATATTTTTATGTTTTTCCCTGAATACCCAAAGTAATTAGATTTTTTAAAATAATCTACAGTTTGGGAGTGGTTGGCTGGACTGGTCATGATGAACCAGAAAGGCAAGGTACTGAATTTATTAGAAAAGTATGTTAGGTTTTCTGCAAATTGTCGGAATAATGTATTATGAGAGACAGGCCCACTTACGAATGTACCCTTTGGTCCACTGTGTCCCAACCGGGTACCCTGCCCTCCAGCTACAGTAAAAGCAGCAACCTTTGATGATGAGATTAGGGATTCACCTAATTCTCTATATTCATTGGTTTTTAGTGGGTTTTTTTTCTCGTTGAAAACATTATTGGGGACAGAAAGGTTCTTTGGAGAAGGTGAAGGAGAAGTTATGTCTTCCCATGCCTTTTGGCATTCATCAAAATCTAATGTTAAAACTTGTTGAATTAATTTATCTTTTTCTTGTTCATTAAGCTCTCCCCAATATCGCAAAACCTCAGATTGACCGAAGTCTTCAAGTTTGTCTCTTATCTCTTGAGTTTTCCTGTCGGAATAACCTTTCATTCAATATTGCTATTTGTGGGTGGAAAGCGATAAAGCCATTCATCCTTGTATCCATAGCCTAGTTCTTTTCTTGCCACCTCATCCTGAAAATCAGGGTTTCTTCTTAACCGATCTAGAAATGTTTGATGCTGCTTTGCTTCTTCTCTGAGATCTTCTAGTTCTTTAACAAGTACACTTTCCCTTGTTTTCCAATGACGATACTCGGAATACGCCCTGTTAGCTTGTAGCCCAAGATAAAAAAGTCCGCAAAAAAGCAAAACCATTACAAGTGCTGGTATTAATCTATGCAATACCTTTACCTTTTGTTTTTTTGTCATCCGTTGTAAATATCATGCAAACGCAAGATTCCTAAAAAATTTTGAGTGTTTTGTTCGATAACCGGTAAAACTGATACCGGACTAGGACTTCTTTTTTCCATTAACTCAAGGGCTTTTCCTAGAGTTGATTTTGGGTCAATAAAAAGTGGGTTTGTGGACATCACTTCGGAGACACTTAATTTTAACAGATTGTCATTTTCATTCAGAGCTCTTCGTAGATCTCCGTCAGTTACAATACCTAATAGCTTATCGTTTTCTATAATACAGGCGGCACCAAGGGGCTGTTTGGACATCTCTATTATAGTTTCTTGCATGGTTGCACCTTTTGATAAACAAGCAACCTTTGGGGGTTTGTGTAACACATCTTCGACTTTTAATATCAAGTTTCTTCCTAGTTGTCCTGCGGGGTGGGTTTCTGCGTAATCATCTAATTTGAAGCCTCTTCTTAACATTAAGGCGGATGCAATCGCATCTCCCAGTGAGGAGGCAACCGCATAACTCGCAGTAGGAACAACACCTAAATTATCAGCTTCTTTATTTATCGAGCCATCTAGGTAAACATCCACTTTTTCTTTGAGTGGACTGTTTATGTTACCAAGTATACCAATTATTTTAGCATTTCTAGATCTTAAAATGGGCTCTAGAAAAAGTAATTCTGGAGTTGAGCCACTATTGGACAAGAAGATTACAACATCTCCATCCTGATGAATTCCCAGGTCTCCATGAACTGCTTCGGATGGATGCAAGAAGGCCGCTGGTGTACCTGTGCTGTTAAAGGTAGCCGCTATTTTTTTTCCCACATGACCTGACTTACCAATACCAGTAATGACCACTTTGTGTGTGGTTTTTAGCAACATGTCTATCGCTTGTTTCAGTAAAGACTCTTCTAGTCGATCAGCTGCAATTCGTAATGCTTTCGATTCTTCTAGCATTACTCTTCTAGCTTCTACTAGATCATTTGATGCCTTTGTATTAATATTTCCCATTAACAATAACGAATATCAATTTTTAAGAACAATGTAAGGACTAAAATTTTCCTATTGCAATAAGCTTGTTCTAGTTGATTTCTAAAATTTCTTACTTATCGTGTAGATGTGTACCAGGTTACATTTTCAGAACAAAGCCTTGAGGTTCTAAATTCTTTGCCTCAATCAGATCAACTCTCTCTGATGGATAAGTTGGGAAATTTTTCTAGTGATATACTCAAGGAAAAGAATGATTCGGTTAGTAAGTTCTTTCGAAAAGACAAAACTTTTTTTAGGATTAGGCTAGGTGAACTTAGGATATATTTTGAACAAGTAGATATTGCACTTCATTGTCACTACATCCTCCCAAAGAATTCCCTTAATGATTTTCTCTTTAGGTGTAAATTACCCTCATCTGATTCTGCTGTTCTTGAAAATCACGGTAGTTTTTGGGAATATTTGGAATCTCTCTCAAAAAATAAACAATAACTTGCGAACTACATTATTTTTTTTGGTTTGTTTTCAAAACTTATTATCAAAAAGAAAGATATTCATGTTTATTCACTTTATTGTAAACATCCATAAAATACTTAAGTCTTTGTTTATTAAATACTTATAATATTGTTGGTTTTCTTTTATCCCATAATAGAGAAGAATTACATCTTTTATAATCTATCTTTAATAATTAGATATTGTTAATTTCGACGATTTTCTACAAAACAAAAGAAATGAAATTTAAAATCAACAGAGACCATTTTAGTTCAGGTTTACAACTTATATCCAGTGTAGTCGGTGCCCGCAAAACTATGCCTATCCTGCAAAATGTCTTAATCGAAGCAAGGCAAGGTCAAGTTTCACTAACTACAACAAATTTAGACCTAGGAATGAAATGTTCTGTGAAAGCAGATGTTAAAGATGAAGGTTCAGTGACCCTTCCCGTTAAAGACTTAAGTCGAATTGTCCGTGAATTAGCAGATATGGAAGTAAGCGTCTCATCATCAGGGACACCGAAAGCTACGATAAGTACAAGGGGATCAATCTTTAATATTATTGGAATGGAAAGCAAAGAATTTCCTCCACTCCCTGAGCTATCGGATAACAAAACATTTACCATTCCAAGCCAAGAACTCAAAGATATGTTGAAAAGCGTATCTTACGCACAATCCGTAAACGAAGAACGCTACATGCTTAAAGGTGTTTTTTTCCAACTAAATGAAGATTCGCTATCTCTTGTAGCAACTGATGGAAGACGCCTAGCGGTTTCTACAAAGAAAATGACATTGAACGATCAAGGAGAGTTTATCCTTCCCTCAATGACAGTTGCGGAATTAGAAAAAATACCAGAACTATCAGAAAATATCGATATAGCTTATACCGATCGACAGGTATCTATAAAAATGAATTTGGAGCAAACAGAAAATAGCGGATTTAGTAATTCGATATATCTTGTTTCTAAAGTTGTAGAGGGAAAATACCCAAATTTTAAGCAAGTCATACCTAAGGACGATTTTAATCAAGCTGTTGTGGAAAGAGAATTAATGCAGGAATGCGTACATCGAGCAGCTCTTGTCTCAGATGAGAAAGTTACTTTAAGGCTCAAACATAACGAAATGGAAATATTTGGACAAAGTACTTTAGGGGATGCGAGTGAATCAATGAGTATTTCTTACGAGGGAGATGATTCAGTTGTGTCTTTTAACCCAAAATTTTTATTAGACCCACTTAAATCAATATTATCAGACAAAATAAACTTTGAATTTAGGGACGATATGAGTCCGGGAGTATTTAAAGTAGACGGAAAAGAACAATTAAAACCAGATATACTTTGCGTTGTAATGCCAATTCGTACTGACTAATTCACTTGTGGGTTATTAGCTAGAAAGAGGATAAGAGAAAAGATGATCTTCAAAATTTCTAAGAACAATTTCTGAATCATTCCAACTTTCTACAAAATTAGGATTGATAGGAACCTTTCCCCCACCTTTAGGAGCATCAATTACGAATTGAGGAATAGCATAACCGGTGGTATTTCCTCTGAGCTGTTTAATTATTTCGACACCTTTAGTCACATCAGCGCGTAAATGTGAACTTCCTTTGACCAGGTCACACTGATAAATATAATAAGGTCTCACTTTCATCATTAAAAGTCTGTGAATTAATTGCTGCATGCAAGATGCATCGTCATTGATCCCCCGTAATAAAACAGACTGATTACCCAAAGGAATACCACATTCAGCTAATTTATGACAGGCCTTCTTTAAATCAATAGTGCATTCTGCAGGGTGATTTACATGTATACTAATCCATAAATTTGGGTGAACACTTAAAGATTTAAGCAAAGAATTTGTAACTCTTTGAGGGAGAAATACAGGTATGCGGCTACCTATTCGTACAAATTCAACATGTTCAATATCTGCTAAGCTTGATAATAAATTAGCTAATTTATCATCAGATAATAATAAAGGGTCGCCTCCACTCAATAATACATCACGTATAGAAGTATTTTTACGTATGTAATCCAAGCCCATTTCAACAGAAGGACTAAATCCATAACCTTGAGCATTTGAAACCATTCTGCTACGGGTACAATATCTGCAATACGAAGCACATCTATCCGTCACAAGAAACAATACGCGATCAGGGTATCTATGCACGATTCCCGGAACAGGCATGCTCGCCTCTTCACCCACAGGGTCAGTCATTTCCTCTGGTGATACATAGGATTCTGCACCTTGTGGTAAAACTTGCTTCCGGATAGGGCAGTCAGGGTCATTTTTATCAATAAGATTGAAGAAATAAGGGGTGACAGAAACAGATAGCTTACCTTCAGCTACTTCAAATCCAGTAATTTCATCATCAGTTAATTCCATGTGTTTAAGAAAATCAGACTTTCGAGACAAACGATTTTGTAACTGCCACCTCCAGTTAGACCAAGAGGCGTCATCAACATAAGACCAATTTCCTTTTCCTTGTAACCAATTACTAAGTTTATCCTGTGGATACATGCCTTATTTAAATAAACATACACCAAGCAAACACCAAGTCTAAACCTAAACAATTATCAGAATTATAAAATACTAAATAATATTGTACAAATGTAAAAAGATATTATAATTAAAAACTTTGTATTTTGCTTGAGATAAAGAAAGTTTAATAAAATAATAAAAACAAATAAGAAAAGGTGAAAAATATCATGAATTGATAATCTCTTATTTTGTAATTCAATAATCTTCTCTAAAGAATCAAAAAAATGAATAATAGAGTTAATTATTATATATATATATTCTGTGAGGTAATAAAAAATTGATAAATCAAAAATAAAAAACAAAAAAATGTTTATAAAACTAAAACAAAAAAATATGAAAACAATGGGTGATATAAAGAAATTAACTAATATAGAAGTCTTTGGAAAGTATCCGAAGTTGTCCCAAATTAGATAAAAAGAACCAAAGTAACATGCAGTACTTATAATAAGATAATTTAAAATAATACTTTTTATCGAATAATGAGATTGATATGGATTATTTTTTGTAATAAAGAAAATAATAAACGCAACAATTGTAAAAGATAGTTGAAAACTTAATGATAATATTGAGTACGAACTTGAAAATATCACCAAGAATAGTGTCCAGCATAATGCATATATAGATTTCGTTTTCATTTGAAATATCATTGAACTCTCAAGTATTAAAACCATAATAAAAGCACGAACTGCTGACTGGGGAAAACCCAAAGCAAAACAATAAAAAAAGCAGAAAAATAAAGAAACTATTGCGTTTAACCGCCTATTTCGGCTATTCATCAATAGTACTTTCGATAGTAAAAATATAAAACCTAAATGTAATCCGCTTACTGCAAATAGATGGGCTGTACCTGTTGCTTTATATTTTCTCTTTTCTTCCATTTTTAGAACATTAGAATTTCCTGTCACAATCGACCAGCAAAGTCGATTATAGTCTTGTTTTAGGAATTCATTTATTTTATTTTTATTCCATCCAAAGTAATTTATAAAAATGTTTTTTCTGAGCTTGTTTATATTGTATTTATTTTGCAATAATAATCCATTTTTATAATATTTATAATCTTTGAATCTAATTAGATATGAAGAAGCATCGATAAATCTTTTTTTGCTTTCTTTTTCTACATAGATATAATTAATACCCTTTAATAAATTACTTTCTATTTGGTCTTTTATCTTAAATCGAATCAATCTATTATTCTTTAGGTCTTTGAAAATATTATCGTATGTTACTTTTATAATAAAATCTTTATTACCATTAAAACCCTTTTCATTTCTGTAAAAAAATTCTTTTGATAAAATACTTATTAATAAAATTTTTAAAATAAAAAATATAATTATTAATTTCTTCAAACTAATATTTGACATTCTTTTTTTTAAAAGAAAGTATATAAAAGTTATATTTGCAAATAATAAAAAATATAAAATTGTATACAAATATAATATGTCAAATAAAGCTATGCTTAATGTGTTCCAAACTAATAATAGAATTAAACTGTCCTTAAGTTTTAAATTCTTTCTCATCGGTTTGCGTTTGAGTATTTATTTAATGCAGTATTAACTTTGTGTTGATGTTATACGACCGGCATTACATGAAGTCTCCTCGTTTGAGATTTAACAAGTCTCTTTGCGATGTTCTTATTTTTTCCCTCTTGATTACTTTTGTCGTTCAGTGTCTTGCCACTCTCTTGGGGTACAACATTCCCTTGGAGAATTTCTTTTCTTTAAACATGAATTCTCTATCTTTTAACGGATTCATTTGGATATTAATCACATACGGCTTTCTGCATGATGGACCGATACATCTTCTATTTAATCTACTTGGCATACACTTTATTGGTAGAAATGTTGAGAATTTGTTAAGTCCACGCGATTTCAAATATCTTTGTGTTGGCTCTTTAATCTTGGGTGGAACATTTTGGCTTACATTTAACCAGTCAAACGCAAACCTTATAGGATTTTCAGCTTGTGTGTTAGCGCTGTTGACATTCTTTTGCTTAAATTACCCTGATAAACCGATAAGTTTACTTTTATTTTTTGTGCTGCCTGTCCGCCTTAAACCCAAATTTATACTTTTAGGTACGTTAGGCATAGAATTCTACGGATTTCTTTTTAGCGAGTTAAGGGGTTCAACATCTATAGCACATTCGGCTCATCTAGGCGGTGTTCTTGCGGGTATAATTAGTTTCCTAATAATAAATAATAAGGTATCCCTTCCTCTGAAATTTAAATTAAAGTTTCAAAAAAGAAAACTTAATCCGACTGTTGCTAATCAGAGTACTAATTATAGTGTGAATTTTACGGATCAAGATATGCAGCGGAAAGTAGATACCATCCTAGATAAGATCAATGCCCATGGTTTTGGTTCATTAACTAAAGAAGAGAAGCGATGCTTAGATCAAGCCAAGGAAATTTTGGGTAGAGAATAAAACTATGATTATTTTAAAAAACTCTTTCTTCAAGTTGCTAATTTTATCCCTTCAACTTCTTGTAAATAATCAGATTCTAGCACAAAAACCGAATCTTTCGGATGATTTTGCTGACAAATCTTCCTTACTTGTTCCATCGGATTTCATGGCACATGAAACCAAATGGCTTTTACAGGCATTGGAGCAAGCCCACTTCGAAAAAGTCGATGTGGATGATTTAAACACATCAATTTTTATCGAAGAATTTCTTAACAACTTAGACAAACGCAAACTATTTTTTACATCCACTGATCTACAAGACTACCTTGATCGCTACCAACCAACCCTTATCACCTATCTTAAACAAGGGAATCTCTTCCCTGGGTTTGAAATTTATCGAGAGTACAAAGAAAAATCACTGAACCGCATAGGTTGGTCTATCAATTTTTTGAAGAAACTCCCCATAATAGACTCCAATGAATCAATCGAGATAAATGAACCTGAAGAAGTTACATGGTCTGATGACCCAGTCAGTTTAAACAGCAAATGGATCAAGTTAATCACTCATGAATATATTAATGAGCTACTCTCACAACTAGATGATAATCTCACTAATATAATCGCTGCAAAAATATCAAACTCGACTAAAGAAAAAGCTCGTATGCGTCTTATAAAAAAATACGAACGGTGGATCAAAAATATTCAAGAGTTTGAAGCAACTGATTTGCAAGAAATATATCTGAGTACCTTAACCCAACAATTTGACCCACATACTTCCTTTCTTAACATAAAAGAAAAAGAGCGATTTGACCAGACCATGCAGAACGAATTTGTTGGTATAGGTGCTGTATTAACTGATGAAGATGGCTTTTGCACAATTAAAGAATTATTGCCAGGAGGGCCAGCTGAAGCATCACGAGAACTTGAGCCTGAGGATATAATTTTAAAAGTTTCACAAGGAGATGAGGAGTTTATTGATGTTGTGGATATGAGACTCTCTAAAATTGTTGAACTCATTAAGGGTCCCAAGGATACCCTTGTACGACTCAAAATAAAACCCATCAATGATCCATCTTCACTAAAAACCGTAGATATCATTCGAGACCGAGTTAAACTTACAGCTAATTTGGCATCCTCATCACTTCACAAAGTACTCGGAAATGAATCCGAAATACTTGTAGGGAAAATCGAATTACCTTCATTTTATGGATCAAACGGGAAAGGCAACAAAGCGACCGACGATGTAGAAGAGTTGATAAATAATTTAAAAAAAGAAGGTGCACAGGGCTTGATACTTGATTTAAGGAGAAACGGAGGCGGATATTTAAGTGAGGCAGTCAACCTTGCCGGCCTTTTTATATCTAGGGGGCCTGTTGTTCAGGTTAAAAGTACTGATGGGAAAATTAGGAAAAAGTTTGATTTTAACCCTAAACTTGCTTGGGATGGACCTTTAATTATTTTGGTTTCCCGATATAGTGCATCTGCTTCTGAAATTGTTGCGGGTGCACTCAAAAACCATCGTCGTGCGATTATTGTAGGGGATCCCGCTACACATGGCAAAGGGACGGTTCAATCACTTTTACCAATGAACAGCCCATTTTATCCCAGTAATTCTAATGGGAAAAAGAGTGCTGCTAAAATTACAATCCAAAAGTATTATCTACCTTCAGGTGAAAGCACCCAATTAAGTGGTGTTAAAAGCGATATACCTATGGCATCAATAAATGAATACCTTCCTATTGGTGAAGGTGATTTAAAAAATGCACTTTCTTGGGACAAAATAGGTTCAGTTAATTTTAGGAGGCCCTCTTCTGAATTTAGATATAATGATTTAACATTGGATTTGCTAAGAACAAAAAGTCTCGCTCGACAATCAAAATCACCGGAGTTTAATTATCTCAAAGACAATATCGATTGGTTTCAGGAAAGAAGAAAAAAACAATCTGCAAGCCTTAATTTTGACCGTAGATTAAAGGAAAAACTTTTCGACCAAAATCGCTCCAAAGAGTTAGAGCTCATTTATAAATCTCTGGCCTCCAAGTCTTACCCAGAGAAAAGTCTGATCCTCGAAATAGTCAGACAACAAGAAATTAAATCAATGGAAGCACGAGGAGAAAAATCTGAAGTAAGTAAGTCTTCACAGACATTTGAAAAACCTGATTCAATGGACATACGCCTACATGAATCTATTCGGATAATGACGGACTGGATTGAATTCCTTAATCAAAATATCTCTTCTAAAGAGAATTCAGTAAGCAAAAGACAAATATAATAATCGCCACAAAGAAATTATTACACTTTTTACTTTTTAATACATAGAGCAAATCTTCGTTGCTTTTGTAAATCTCTAATTATTTCGACAGAAAATGAATCAATTGCTGCACTTTCAATTTTCTTAGCATGTTCAACGCCAAATTCTAGTGCCAAATAACCTCCTTTGCTCAATTTTGCTTTGGCGATTTTAATAATTTGAAGCAGATCATACAAACCTGCGTCGTTAGAGACAAGTGCTTCGTAGGGATCGAAGTCCCTTACTTCAGGTTCTGCAATTTGCCATTCCTCTTTGCTTAGGTATGGGGGATTTGATATGATTATATCGACGTTAATATTGGGCAATTTGTCTGTTACCCAATTAAATTCAGATACACTAACCCGCGAAGTCAGTCCACATGCCAAAATATTTTCTTTAGCCAGAGAAATTGCTTTTGCACACTTTTCAAGACCAAACCCAAAACAGTTTGGCAAGGATGAGCACAGGGCTAATAAAATTGCACCGCTTCCTGTGCCCAAATCGACTATGTTTCCTTTATAGGAAGAAGGAATTCTATTTAGTAATACTTCGACTAATTCTTCAGTTTCTGGTCTAGGAATTAAAGCTCGAGAGTCACAACTTAATGAAAGATTACAAAACGGAACCTTACCCAACAAGTGTTGAAGTGGAATCCTTTTACCTCTCGAAATAACCAATTTTCTAATTTGGTTTAATTGTTGTTCGGATAATACCTCTTCATAATTTAAAAAAAGATCTATCCTAGAGCAGTTAAGCAAGCTAGCGACTAGCCATTCAGTGTCAGACTTTGGCGAGGGCACTCCCTTTTCCGTTAAGAATTCGGAAGACTTTTTTAAAACCTCATTAATAGTGAGTAATTTAGTGGCCATCAGATTCTTCAACAAGAGCAGTTAGTTTAATTTTTTGATCATAGTCCTGCAGTGCAAAGATTAAATGATCTAATTCGCCAAGCATGGTATCACTCAAGGAATGTGCTGTGTAGTTTATGCGGTGATCAGTAATGCGACTTTGGGGAAAATTATATGTTCGCACTCTTTCACTGCGATCTCCTGAACCTACTTGATCCTTTCTTTCTTTCGCGTATTTTGCATCCTCTTCAGCTTGCTTTGACTTTAGCAAACGCGAGCGTAATACAGTCATTGCTTTTGCCTTATTTTTTAATTGAGATCTTTCATCTGCACAATAAACGCTAATGCCAGTGGGCTTGTGTAGTAATTGCACAGCTGAATCCGTAGTATTAACTCCCTGACCTCCTGGTCCGCTCGCTCTACATACACTAATTTCAAGTTCATTTGGATCTATTTTAATTTCAACTTCTTGAGCCTCAGGCAATACAGCTACAGTCGCAGTAGAGGTATGAATCCTTCCGCCTGCTTCAGTTACTGGAATCCGTTGTACGCGATGTACCCCGCTTTCGAATCTCATCTTAGACCATGCATCATCACCTCTAAAAACGAAAACAATTTCTTTGAACCCTCCTGTTTCCGATGGGCTTTGGCTCAAACATTCAAAACTCCACCCACTTTTTTCTCCATATTTACAATACATTCTGTACAAATCGGCGGCAAACAAAGAAGCCTCATCTCCACCAGCACCAGCGCGAATTTCAACGATTGTGTTTCTTCCATCGTCAGGATCCTGAGGAAGCATGGACAATAGTAACTTTTCTTTTAATTCAAAAAATCTTTCTTTAGCAGAATGAAGTTCCTCACTAGCTGTTTCACCTAAATCTGGATCTTCTGTTAACTCTTCTAAATCACTTATTTCATTTGCACAATCAGTGGCATTATCAAAAATATTTATGATACCTTGTATTCGATTGTGTTCGCGGGACAACTTACTAGCTAAATCTGCATCCTTGAAAATGTCTGGATCAGATAATTGTGCCTCCAATGCAGTGAAGCGTTGCCGAAAGGGCTCAATTTTTGGTAATTGTTCCATGGGCAATTCCTATATAAGATCCAACATAAATAAACCATTAAATTGAAGCAAATATCCAAAAGAAGACAGGTGCATAGCCAAAACATAATGGCATGCATTTGGGATTTTGACAAAACTTTGATTCCTGGTTACATGCAAACTCCCTTATTTGAGCATTTTGGTATCAATGAACATTTATTTTGGCAGGAAGTAAATCAGTTGCCAAAATTGTATAAGGAAAGAGGAATTAGGGTATCTTCAGAAACCATTTATCTAAATCATCTTCTAAGTTATATTAAAAATGGTCCGCTAAGAGGTTTAACAAATCAAAAATTACAAGAATTAGGTAAAGAACTTAAATTTAATCCTGGATTACCCAATTTCCTCTCGGAACTCAAAGCGATCCCTAGTGAAGAAGAATTCGAAATACACGACTTTAAGTTAGAGCATTATGTTATAAGTACAGGACTCGCTCAAATTATTCGTGGAAGTAAAATAAACATCTATCTTGAAGATGTATTTGCGTGTGAGTTTATTGAGTCTCCTCTCCCTCCTAACTATTTAAGTCAAAGGGAATTTTCATTGCCTATTGAGCCTGAGATTTCTCAGGTTGGAATGACTGTTGATAATACCATAAAAACAAGATTTATTTTTGAAATCAATAAAGGATGTAACAAGAATTCTTCCATTGATGTAAACTCAGCAATTGAAGATGAGGATAGGCGCATACCCATTGACCAAATGATTTATGTGGCAGATGGACCAAGTGATGTACCAGTTTTCGCTGTTGTTAAACAAATGGGCGGAAAAGCATACGCAGTGTATGATCAAAAAAATGAAGTTGAATTTGCTCAGACATGCGAACTAGTGGAAAGTTCGAGGGTTCACAATAATGGGCCAGCAGATTATTCACCAGGCTCAACAACTTGCCTTTGGATGAAGCAAAAAGTTAGAGACACACTTAGGGCAATGATTAAAAAAAGGACTGATAATCTTGACAGAAATACGAAATCAGCACCGAAGCATTTGCCCATGGTCACGCCAATAGATAGGGACGATTATTCAAAGCAAGAAACTTTTTGGAAATGAAGAAGTGGATAAGAAAATCTCTACTAGGGCTTGATGGTC
>Ga0181585_10000770_pt1 | contig 27413 bp, 29 predicted proteins | sample 071ome_29_FD_132469 | JGI IMG/M metagenome (GOLD analysis project Ga0181585, IMG submission 132469) | Coastal salt marsh microbial communities from the Groves Creek Marsh, Skidaway Island, Georgia - 071407BT metaG (megahit assembly) | ecosystem: Environmental > Aquatic > Marine > Intertidal...
CGGGCGTGGGTAACCACGCAGCGCGCGGTGATCAACTCCACCGTCGGTGTCGGTGGCCTCTATGATGCCGCGGACAAGTTCTGGGAAATTAAGGGACATAAGGAAGATTTCGGCCAGACACTCGCGGTCTGGGGCGTCGGTGAAGGGTTTTATCTGGTATTGCCGATATTCGGCCCGTCCAACCCGCGTGATGCTGTCGGGCTTCTGGTCAACGCCTATATGGAGCCGTTTTCGCGTTATCTGAACAACATCCATGAAGAAGACGCGGCGATGGCCCGGTTTGTGGTCGCCGGCGTTGATGAATTCGCCAATGTCATGGACGATCTGGAGAAGCTGAAAAACACCTCGGTCGATTATTATGCAGCGGTGCGCAGTATTTCCCGGCAGAAGCGGGCGGTTGATATCCGCAACAGCACGCAGACCGAAGGAGCGCCGCTTCCCGATCTGCAATATGATCTGAACGCCGAACTGGCGAATTAACAGCGCCTGTTTCGGGGTTCTGACCCTTTAATTCCTTGACTTTTGTCCGATATGGACAATTTTGACCCTGTATTTTCGACAGCCGGGCAGGGAAAAACATGTTTATTCAGACAGAACCGCTGGAAATCGAGACCAGCCTGAGATTTTTGCCGGGGCAAACCGTTTATCCCGCTGGGCCGGTCACGATTGAAAATGGCGGTGACGCGGCCGGGTTTCCTCTCGCGGCGCGCCTTCTCGCGCTCGACCATGTTCTATCGGTAACGCTTGAGCCGGAATCGCTGGTCGTGGGGCGGTCTGACGATATCGAATGGGTTCAGCTCAAGCCCGCCGTGCTCGGCGCCATCATGGATCATTTCGTTGCCGGTCTGCCGGTTTATGAAGACGTGTCCCCGGGTGTTTCGGCCGCCGATATTGATGAGTCGGAATTTTTGCCTCTCGATGAAAATGACGCGGTGGTTGGAGAGCTTAAGGAACTCATTGAGACCCGTATCCGCCCCGCCGCGACCCAGGGCGGCGGCGACATCGTTCTTCGCGGTTACAAGGACGGCGTTGTCTATCTGCAGTTCGAAGGCCAGGCCTTCCAGTTGGTCAGCGGTATTGAAAACATGCTGCGCCATTATGTGCCGGAAATCGAACGCGTTGCCGATTACCGCGACGCCATTCCCAAACCGGGGCTCGACACGCCCGAAGGACGGGCCATCAGAGACGTTCTGGATACGCGGATTAATCCGGCGGTTGCCGGCCATGGCGGGCATATCAGCCTGATCGATGTCGACGGCCCGCGCGCCTTTATCCGGATGGAAGGCGGCTGCCAGGGGTGTGGTATGGCCAACGCGACGCTGAAGGACGGGGTTGAGGTCGAGATCAAGAAAGCGGTGCCGTCAATCCAGCAGGTTCTGGATGTCACCGAACACGCCGAAGGGACCAACCCCTACTATCAACAGAACTAGGGTTTACCCCGCCGCCTTTGCCTGTTCCGCCGCCAGGCGCGGTACAGGCTTGTCGTTGATCGGCAGATGCATGATCGAGGCGACCAGCCCGGCCCCGATGATCATCCACCAGGCATAGTCATAACTGCCGGTGTGATCGTATATGATCCCGCCAAGCCAGACGCTCGTAAAGCTGCCGACCTGATGGCTCAGAAACACCACGCCATAAAGCGTCGCCAGATAACGCGGCCCGAATACCTGCGCGACGATGCCGGACGTCAGCGGTACGGTCGCCAGCCATAACACGCCAACCGAACAGGCAAAGGCGATGACCGTGAATTCGGTCTTGGGCACCAGGAAAAAGGCGAGAAAGACCAGGGATCGCGCCGAATAGATAAAGGCCAGCAAGAATTTCTTGCGCATAAACCCGCCCAGGAAACCCGACGCCTGCGTTCCGATCATGTTGAAGAAGCCGATAAAGGCGATGGCGGTTGCCGCCATGGCGCCGCCGACGGCGGTCGCATTGAGGTAGTTTTCCAGATGGTTATTGATGAACTGCACCTGAAACCCGCAGACGAAAAAGGCGGTGGTCAGCAGCCAGAAACCCCCATGGCCGCCGGCTTCCTTGATCGCGTCCCCCAGGCTTTGCGTATCCTTTTTGGAGAGAACACCTTTTGCCGCGTGCGAAATCGCGAAGGAAAGAGGCACCACCATCAGCGCCATCGTCGCCAGCACGATAGTGGCATAGACCCAGCCCTTGGCGGTAATCATGTAGTGGCTCAGCGGCACGATCAGCATCTGCCCCGCAGTGCCGCCCGAGACGACAATCCCGAGCCAGAAAGTACGCCATTTCTCCGGCGCCACCCGGCCAACGATGGAAAGCAGCATGGGCAGTGCGATCCCCGCCGAGCCCAACCCCATGAACACGCCGACATTCAATACCAAACCGAATTCGGTGGTCGATTGCGACATCATGAACAGCCCGAATGCGTAGAGCAGGCCTGACAGGATCAGGACCCGGACGGGGCCCCAACGATCCGCCGCCGCGCCGAGAAAAGGCGCCGCACAGCCGTAAATAAGCAATTGAAGCCCGGTCGCGAAGGACATAACGGACACGCCGCCAAGATCCAGCGCCTCTGATACAGGACGGAGGAACATTCCCATGCTCTGACGTCCGCCATAGGCGAATAGAATGATGCCGACCGCGCACATCAAAACGAAAACCGGGCTGCGCCAGAATGCTGCCTTCATGGGTCAATTCTCCAGAATAGCGGGGGCGCGGAATGTGCCCGAAACCGCTGAAATATGGCGGAGATATTACGCCGGTTGGGCGAGTCGCGCCACCGGCTGCTCCTTGATCGGAAGGTGGAAGAACGCCGCGAGCGCACCGCCCAGGATAATCACCCACCACCACATGTCATAGGACCCGGTGGCGTCGCGTACCACCCCGCCCATCCAGGTGCTGAGCGCGCCGCCGACCTGATGGCTGAAAAAGGCGATGGCGTAGAGCGTCGCCATATAGCGTGGGCCGAACATCGTGGAAATGATACCGGCCGTGAGCGGCACGGTCGCCAGCCATAACAGGCCGATACAGGAAGCGAAGATATAGACGGACATCTGGCTGATCGGCGCCAGAAAGAAGGCCATCATGACTAGCGACCGCCCGACATAGAGAAACACCAGAAGATTTTTTTTCTGAAAATGCCCGCCCAGCTTTCCCGCGATCGCGGTGCCGATGACATTCGAAAGGCCGATCAGGGCGATGGCGTGCGCGCCGATGGTGACACCCGTGCCGGTGTCTTCCAGGTATTTGGGCAGATGGGTCACGACGAACTGGACCTGAAACCCGCAGGTAAAGAAGCCGAGGCAAAGATACCAGTAGCTGCGGGCCTCGCGCGCTTCGGAAAGCGCCTGGCCCAGCGTCTGGGTGTCTTTTTTCTGGTCCAACGCGCTGCCGCTCGCCTTGCCGACGATCATCGCCATCGGGACGATGGCGAAGATAAAGGCCGCCAGAATGACCATCGCGTCGGTCCAGTCCATTTGCGACAGCAGATACCCGTTCAGCGGGACGAGGAACATCTGACCGCCCGTACCGCCGGCGGAGACGATGCCAAGCCACAGGCTGCGTCTTTCCTCCGGCGCGACCCGGCCGACGACCGAAAGCAGCATCGGCAAGCCGCACCCCGCCGCCGCCAGACCGCTGAGGACGCCGACGCTGAGCGTCAGATGAAGTTCCGAAGCCGCATTGCTCAGAAGGAACATGCCGAGCGCGTACAGCGCGCCGCCGATGACCAGCATTTTGACAGGCCCCAGCCATTTATCAGCGATCATCGACACAAAGGGCACGCTGATCCCGATCACCAGTGTTTGCAGGCTGACGGCAAAGGAAAACGGCTCAACCCGCCCGTTGCTGATCGATTCGCTGATCGGGATCAGAAACAGGCCGAAACTCTGGCGCGTCCCGTAGGAGATCAGGATCATGATCGTGCAGAGCACGAGCACGATATAGGGGTTCTTCCAGAAGGGCGTGTCTTGCGGCATGGAGGGCATAATCGTTGGTGTTATTATCCGGCGGAAGATTGCGGCGCCATGCGGGCGACCGGGCGTTCATCGATGGGCCAGTGGATCAGTGCGGCGACAAAGCCGAGCGCGACCGCCGACCACCAGATGGGGTCGTAGGATCCGCTCCAGTCGCGGATAAGCCCGCCGAGCGTGATGCCGATGAAACTGCCGACCTGATGGCTCATGAAGGCGAAGCCGTAAAGCATGGCCATATATTGCGTGCCGAAAATCTGCGCCACCAGCCCGCTGGTCAGCGGAATGGTGCCAAGCCAGGTCAGCCCCATGAAGGAGGCGAAGACGATGGTGCTGACATCCGTCACCGGCAGCAGCAGATAGGCGATGATCCCGAAGGACCGCATCATATAGAGACTCGCCAGCATGTATTTCTTGCTGTACCGCCCGCCGAGCGCCCCCCAGACAAGACTGCCGAAAATGTTGAACAGCCCGATGGAGGCCAGCGCCCAGGCCGCCGTCTGCGCCGATATCCCGACATCCTTGAGATAGAGCGGCAGATGACTGGCGATAAAGAGCGTCTGGAAGCCACAGACGAAAAACCCGATGACCAGCAACACATAGCCCTTGTGCTTCAGGGCTTCAAACACCGCCTCGCGCACGCTCTGATCCGCGCCCGATTGATCCGCCGGACGCGACGGGCGTCCCGCGACGGTGAGTGTAAGCGGAATGATCAGCACCATGATGAAGGAGAGGATGATCAGCGCGCTGACATAGCCGCCATCGGCCATGAAGTAATGCGCGAACGGCACCATGATGACCTGACCGCTGGACCCGCCGGCGCTGGCGATGCCGAGGAAGAAGCTGCGGCGTTTGGCGTCCACGCTGCGCCCAATCACGGCGAGGATAATCGGAAAGCCGGTCGCGCTCATCGCGATCCCGGTCAGCAGCCCGGTGCTGAGATGGATTTCCAGTTCGGTCGTGGAAGTCGCCATCATGTAGAGCCCGATGGCGTATAGCACCGCGCCGATACTGACCACGCGCCCGGCGCCGTAACGGTCGGCGATCATGCCCCAGACAGGCTGCGACAGTCCCCAGATCAGAACCTGCAAACCCATGGAGAAAGAGAAGATCGCGACATTCCAGCCGTTCGCTTCCGATATCGGCGCGAGAAACAGCCCGTATGTCTGGCGTATCCCGAAAGAACTGAACAGGATCAACGTCCCGCACACCAGAATAACGGCGGGTATTTTCCACCCCGATTTCCCTGCCGCGGCGATGCTCATCGTTCCGAATTCCGACCCTGAATGACAAGGGCCCAGAAAGGGCCCTTTTTCAACAACCGATTGTAACCGGTTTTTTATTTATGGCGAAAGATGATCCGCGCCTTGGTCAGGTCATAGGGGGTCATCTCGACATCCACCTTGTCGCCTTCCAGTACGCGAATTCTGAATTTACGCATTTTCCCCGCGGTGTGGGCCAAAACCTCATGGCCGTTTTCCAATTCCACCCGGAACATCGCATTCGGCAGCCGTTCTTTGACGGTGCCCGTAAATTCAAGAAGCTCTTCCTTTGCCATAATCTCTCCGATCTGGTTGCGTGTGCGGGCCATTAGTGCCCCCGAACCCGGTTTCGTCAAGGGAAAAGCCCGTTTTTCCGGGGAATGCGGCGACTCCGCCGCCTCTGCTATGATGTGGAAAAGCAAGAAGGGGCGGCATGTGCCCTCCTTGAATATTTGAAAGCAGGGATATGGCGTTTGCGGACCGTTTCGGCGCGATCACACTTGCGTTGAGCAACCCGCATTACCGGCGGTACACGATCGGTAATGTGTGTTCGCATTTCGGCATGTGGGCTTATCGTATCGCCCTGCAATGGCTTACCTGGAAACTGACCGGTTCGGCTTTCTGGCTGGGCGTCATGGCAGCCGCCGATTTGCTGCCCACCGTATTCCTCGCGCCGCTCGCCGGGGCGATTACCGAACGCGTCAACCGGCTTGGCATGATGAAATTCGCCATCGGGTTCGCGACGCTGCAAAGCCTCGCGCTCGCGGCGCTCTGTCTCTGGGGGGAGGTCACGATCTGGGCGGTCTTCGTGCTCACCCTGTCGCTCGGTCTCGTGCTGGCTTTCAACCATCCGATCCGGTTGGTGATCGTACCCAATATCGTCGGGCGGGACGCTTTGGCCTCCGCCGTCGCCATAAATTCGCTGGTGTTCAATATCGCCCGGGTGGCGGGGCCGACTATCGCCGGAGGCATCATCGCGGCGGGCGGGGACGGCGCGGCGGCGGCGATCCTCGGCGCGGGGCTGGTTTTCGCCTTCAATGCAGGCGCCAACGCCATATTCGTCGCCATGCTGTTTACGGTGCGGATGCGGTCCAACGGGCGTGTCGGGCCCAGACAACCGATTGCCGCCATTCCAGGAGAGATCAAGGCGGGTTTCGCCTATGCCGCCGCCCATCCGGGCCTCGGGCGGATGTTACTGATCTTGCTGATAACCGCTCTGTGCGGTCGAACCTTCATCGACCTGTTCTCCGGCTTCGTCGATAGAGTCTTCGGCGAGGGAGCGGAGGCGCTCGGCTATCTGATGTCGGCGGTCGGCGCGGGGGCGATCTGCGCCGGTTTCTGGCTGGCGCAGCGCGGTCAGATTGAGGGTCTGACCCGCATCGTGCTCTCGGCCATTCTGCTCTTGTCTGCCGCGCTGGTGGTGTTCGCCACCACCGATCATTTCCCGCTCGCCGTTTTCGCGGTCTTTGTCGCAGGATTTGCGCTGACCGTCGCCGGCACCGGGGAACATACGCTGATCCAGGCGGCGGTGGATGAACATATGCGGGGACGCGTGGTCAGCATCTATGGGGCGATCTCGCGCGGCTGCCCGTCGCTTGGCGCGATGATTATGGGCGCCATCGGTGATCTTGCCGGGTTGCGCTGGCCGGTGGCGGGCGGCGCGGCGATTTGCATGCTGCTCTGGCTCTGGGCCTGGCGCCAGCGCGACGCGCTCGCCATGGCGCTGGAAACCGCACCGGGGGGCGTGGATCACTGATGTCCAGTCCGGGTTTCGGCGCAATCCGCAGCGCGCTCGCCAATGATAATTACCGCTATTACGCGACCGGCAACGTGCTGTCCCATTTCGGCACATGGATACAGCGGGTCGGCATGGGCTGGCTTGCATGGGAACTAACGGAATCGCCCTTTTGGCTTGGCGCTATCGGGTTCGCCGATATGGTGCCCGCCATGATACTCGCCCCCTTTGCCGGGGCGATCGCCGATCGGGTGAACCGGTTGAAAGGCATCCAGTACACGCAGGTGTTGCTGTTGCTGCAGGCGCTTGTTCTGTCAGTACTGGCCTTTACAGGGACGGTGAGCATCTGGTGGCTGTTCGGGCTAGCGCTCTTCCGCGGCATCGTGGTGTCGTTCAATCAACCGATGCGGTTTTCCCTGCTCCCCAGCCTTGTCGAGCGCAAGGACCTGCCATCGGCCATCGCGATCAATTCGATTTCCTTCAACCTCGCCCGTTTTCTGGGGCCGGTGCTGGCTTCCGGGATTATTGCCTTGTGGGGGGCGGGGACGGCGTTTGCAATCAACGCGGCCAGCTTCCTGATTTTTATCATTACGCTATATGCCATCGATCTGGTGATCCCGCCGCGCGATGAGAAAAAACCGCTGCGTAATATACCCCGGGAAATAGGCGAAGGCGTCCAATATTGCCTGAGAACCGCCGGGATCGCGCAGGTCTTTGTGATACTGGCCGTCGTCGCGTTTTTCGGCCGCGCCTTTGCTGAGCTGCTGCCCGGTTTCGCCGACGGCGTCTTTGGCTGGGGCGTAACGGGGCTGGGCTATTTTCACGCGGCGATGGGGTGTGGCGCGATTCTCGGCAGCCTTTATCTGGCGCGACGGGGCATGGTGGCAGGCATGACGCGGATTACGGCCGGCGCGGTTGCCCTGGTCGGCATTTCCCTGATGTTGTTTGCGGGAACCGGAAATTTCTATTTCGCGGTGTTGTGCGCGGGGTTTGCCGGGCTCGGACTGGTGGTCGTGGGCGTCGGGGAACAGCAACTGATCCAGAATTCAATTACCGGCGAGGTGCGCGGCCGGGTAATGAGCCTTTACGGGTTGATGATGCGGGGCGGCACCGCGCTGGGGTCGCTCTGTATGGGTATTCTGGGGGAATGGCTCGGTATCAGTTGGCCGGTGGTGATCGGCGGCGCGATGTTGCTGTTGCTGTTCGCCTGGATGTTGTCGCGGCGCAGATATCTTGAGAAATCGCTTGAAAGGACGCCGGACGAAGACAGTTTTTCCGGGAAACCGGGTTTCAAATAGGCGGCTTTATTCCACCTCTTCCGCATCGCGCAGCATGGCCCAGAGCGAAGAGCGCTTTAGAAAGTCGCGACAGGCTTCCTTGTCCTCGGATGTCGCCTTTAAACCATCGAGTCGCTTGCGGCGCTCACTCATGTCGCTCTCCTGCAGCAATTCCTTGTTGGCGATGGATTGCGCCTGCACATATTTCTTGGCCATTGTCCGCCGCTGCCGGTCATAGCGCGGCAGCAATTCATCCGGATCGCCTTCGCCACGCCAGATCTCGACCAGTTTTTCGGCGAGGTTCAGCCCGTCATGGATGCCGCCGTTCATGCCCATCCCGCCCAACGGGTTGTTCACATGGGCGGAATCGCCGGCAAGCATCACGCGGCCCTTATGAAAGGTCTCCGCCACACGCTGGTGGACGTTATAGGGGTTGATGTCGATGATCTTGTATTCGTCCTCATAGGGCAGGCATTCGACGAATTTATGCTGCACCCATTCCGGGCTGCCCTGTTCCAGCCCCGATTCATCATTATCGAGCGCCGGGATCAGTATCCGCCAGAGGCCCGACATATCATCACCGGCCACCTTGATCAGCGCGGACCATTGCACAGGGTGGGCGACATAGTTGCGGTAATGATGCGCACCGCCTTGCCTGGTTCCGAAATCATATTCCGTGGTGGCGATGACGAAACGTTCGCCCCAGGTAAAGCCCGGAAAATCGATTCCCGCATCCTTGCGGGTGACGCTGCGCCCGCCATCGGCGCCGATCAGATAGCGCCCGCGATGCGTTTCGGTTTCGCCCGCCAGGTTTTTGACGGTGACGGTAACGCCGTCCGCGTCCTGCTTATGGCCGATAACTTCATAGGGCCGCATCAGAGTGAAGGTCTCCAGCCCTTCGGCCATCTCATGGGTGGTGTTGACCACCTTGTGCTGTTCGACCTGAAGCGCATAAGGGTGATCGAACAGATCGTCGAGCATGCCGTAATCGAATTCGGCGACGATGCGGTCGTCGAAGCGGTCGCGGAACTGAAATATCGCGGAGATGATTCCCTGCGGGATGATCTTCTCCGTAATTCCCAGCGGCGCGATCATATCAAGGGTCGTCGGGTGTACGGTCGATGCACGGTGATCGCGCGGCGTTACCGCTTCGGCATCGAACAGGGTGACGGGAATGCCCTCACGGGCGAGATAATAGCCGGTGATGGTGCCGATGGGGCCGGAACCGGAAATCAGGATACGGTCTTCAGTGGACATGATATTGGAAATCGTTGCTACTGCGATTCAAACTAATCGTCCGGTGCCACCGGTCAAGCCTGACCGTTACGGATTTCATTCAAATGCATGAGAGGTGTGGCGTCACCGCGACTTGACAGGCGCGGCCCCCGTAATCACTCTCAGGAAGTGACCTGGGGTGTCCAGCCGGACTGAGAACAAACCCACCGGACCTGATCTGGTTCATGCCAGCGTAGGGAGCCGTCACAAGGAAGGATTTCCCAAGGGTTGCAGCAGACGTGGCGTCGTCTTCGATTGACGGCGCTTTCATTGCGTATGTGGAGCGGAAAGTGATCGTCATTATCGGCGGCGGCATTTGTGGATTGGCCATTGGCTGGCGTCTCGCGCAGGCCGGTGAGTCCGTGACGATTTTCGAACGCGGTGAGGCAGGAATGGAAGCGACCTGGGCCGCTGCCGGCATGCTCGCGCCCCAGATCGAGGCCGAGTATGGCGAGGAAATGCTGTTGCCGCTGGCGATGGCGAGCCGGGAGCAGTGGCCGGAATTTGCGCGTGAGCTTGAGGCGGAAACCGGCATCGGCGTCGATTATCGCGAAGAAGGCACCATGCAGGTCGCGCTTGACCGCGATGATCAGGAAGCGCTGGATCATCGACACGAATTCCTCACCCGGAACGGTCTCGAAATCGAAAAGCTCTCCGGCTATGAGGCACGGCAGAGGGAACCGCATCTGGCGCGGGCCGTGACGGGGGCGATTTTCAGCCCGCGAGATCATCAGGTGGATAACCGGCTTGCCGCCGCAGCATTGCGCGCGGTTTTCGAAAAAGCCGGCGGGACATTGCGCGAACATATCACGGTAGAGGAAATAATGATCAAAGCCGGTCGCGCCGTTGGAATTCGCGCTGATAGCGAAGAAATTTCCGCGGATCATGTCGTTCTCGCCGCCGGTGCCTGGTCGCGGAATATCCCCGGAATGCCCGATGAAGCGCGTCCGCCGGTGCGGCCGCTCAAGGGCCAGATGATCGCCCTCGAAATGCCTGACGGGATGCCGTTGATCGATCACGTGGTCTGGGGGCCGGGAAATTCAATTGTTTCCAACGTCTATCTGGCGCCAAAGAGTGACGGGCGGCTGATCGTCGGCGCCACGGTCGAGGAGATGGGATTTGATACCAGAATGACCGGCGGCGGACTGTTCGAGTTATTGCGTGCGGCGTGGGAGGTCTTGCCGGGGATATACGATTTGCCGGTTCTCGACAGCTGGGCGGGACTGCGCCCGGCCAGTCGCGACGATGCACCGATCCTGGGACCGTCGGCGATCGAAGGACTTACACTGGCGACGGGACATCACCGCAACGGCATATTGCTGGCGCCGGTTACCGCGTCCGAAATCGCGGGCTATATCAGAGAGGGCGATGTCTCTGATCTGATGAGACCCTTTCTCGTCGATCGCTTCACGACAAGCGCGTCCGCGCCGCCCGTGACTGAGTCTGTATAGTAGGGTTATCCGGTTATGAGTGTGACCATCAGCGTAAACGGCGAGGAAATGTCTTTTGACGGCGGGCTTGTTCCCGATCTTCTCGCCGCGCGCGGGCTTGATGCCGGGCAGGGGGGTGTGGCGGTGGCGCTCAATGGCGCGGTTGTGCCGCGCTCCGAATGGGACCAGACTGAAATTGCGCCGGGCGACAAGGTTGAAATCGTCCATATTGTGCGCGGAGGCTGAATTATGGATGCAAAAGTAGCCGATCACGGGCTGACGATCGCCGGGAAGACTTTCGGCTCCCGTCTGTTGATCGGAACATCGCGATACCCCAACCAGCAGGTCATGCTGGATGCTGTCGCGGCTAGTGGCGCGGAAATCGTCACGGTTTCGGTCCGCCGGGTCAGTCTGGAGAGTGGCGGCGAGGGGTTGTTCGAACTTCTCAAGGGCAAATATCACTTCCTGCCGAATACGGCGGGGTGTTTCACCGCGCGTGACGCGGTGCTGACGGCGGAACTGGCGCGGGAAGCGTTGGAAACGGATTGGGTGAAGCTGGAAGTCATCGGTGATGACGAAACGCTTTTTCCCGATGTTGAACAGCTTTTGCGCGCCGCCGAGGAGTTGGTGAAAAAGGGCTTCGTCGTTTTGCCCTACTGCAACGATGATCCGATCACCTGCAAAAAGCTGGAGGATATCGGCTGCGCGGCGGTGATGCCGCTCGGCGCGCCGATCGGCTCCGGCATGGGCATCCGCAATCCATATAATCTGCGGATAATTCGCGAACAGTGTTCTGTGCCGTTGATTGTCGATGCCGGTGTCGGTACGGCATCCGACGCCGCCCTCGCGATGGAACTCGGGATGGACGGGATTTTGCTCAATACCGCTGTCGCCGGCGCGCGCGACCCCGTCGGGATGGCGCGGGCGATGAGGCTCGGGATCGAGGGCGGGCGTCTGGCATTCGAATCCGGTCGTATTCCCCGCAAACTCTACGCGACAGCGTCAACGCCATTGGATGGCATGATCGATCTGTGACTGGGCCGCCGCGATCGCTGCCGGATCCGGCATTTCTGCTGATAACCGATAGCGCGCAGGCGGGCCCGCCGCTTGCCGATATTTGTGCCGCCGCATCGCGGGCCGGCTGCCGATGGTTCATGGTTCGGGAAAAGGGCATTGGAAGCGCGGAGCTTGTTGCCCTGACGCGGGAAATATTGGCGGCGGTTGAGCCTGGCGCTTCCGTCATCGTTAATGGCGACGCGGAAGCGGCCAGACTGGCGGGCGCATCCGGCGTGCATCTCCAGAACATTGACGCGGTCGCCGCGGCGCGGGCGTCACTGTCTGAGGACAATCTGATCGGATATTCCGCACATTCGATTGCGGATGCGGCGGTGGCGGCCCGGGCGGGAGCGGATTATGTCACCTTGAGCCCGGTTTTCGAGACGCAGAGCAAGCCGGGTTACGGCCCGGCATTGGGACTAGCCGGGATTTCCTCAGCTGTTCGGGAATTGGAAATTCCGGTAATCGCCCTTGCCGGGATTACCACCGGCAATATCGGCGATGTCCGTGCCAGCGGCGTAGCCGGTGTCGCGGTAATGGGTGAGGTCATGCGCGCAGCCGATCCCGCCGCTGTCAGTGCCGCGCTGCTCGCCGCGTTTTTGCAATAACCCCATCCTCAACCGAACGTGAACCGCCTTTGAATTGATTGTATGGCGGTCGCGCGCATATCTATGGGCAGGGCACGTTATGTGCCGTTTTGCGACGGTGGTTTTTTTCGGAGGATGAGGATGACAGGAACGACTATAAAGACACGGATTATTTCAGGCGCGGCGTTCGGCCTGATGATGGCCGGAAATATCTGGTACAGCAGCCAGGCTTTGGCTGCGGCGGAAGACGCCAAGATCGTCAGCCTGACACAAATCGGCTGCCAGTTTCTCGAATCGGAAAATGGCATCAATCACGGCTATTCACCAAAATCAGCTGACGATTGCAAAAAGATCAATGCTGCTTCGGGCGGCGACCGGCTCAAGGCGGCCAAGCCGCTGGTCCTCAAGCCGGGAAAATACGTATTCCGTGTCACCAACAAGAATGTGCCCCATCAGCTTGGGTTCTGGCTTCGGGAAAAGGGATATTCCAGCCTGACCCCCTGGAAACAGAGCGTTTCCGGTGGCGGGCTATTCAAGGGCAAATGCCGCGATTATGAAATTACGCTGAAGGCCGGGCAGGAATATGTCTATTCTTGCCCGCTGAATCCGACGCCCGATTACCGCATCGTCGTTAAATAACAGGGGGCTCGGTCAGGGGATGAACTGTTCGTTCAGGATCCGGTCTTCAAGATTATGCTCCGGATCGAATAACAGGTTCAGCGTTATGCTTCGTTCCTGACGCACGGTAACACGCTTTACGTCGCGGACTTCGGTATAGTCCGCCACCGCGCTTACCGGGCGTTTCTTGGGCTCGCGGATATCCAGATCGATCCTGACATTCGACGGCAGCAGGGCGCCGCGCCAGCGGCGGGGACGAAAGGCGCTGATCGGGGTCAGGGCAAGCAATTCGGCGCCCAGCGGGATGATCGGCCCATGAGCTGACAGATTATAGGCGGTGCTACCCGCCGGTGTGGCGATCAGTGCGCCGTCGCAGATCAGCTCCTGCATCCGGATTTGCCTGTCGATCGAGATACGCAACTTCGCGGCTTGTCTGGTCTGGCGCAACAGTGCGACTTCGTTGATGCAGAGTTCCCGGGCTTTGTTCCCTTCGACGTCTTCCGTCGTCATTTCCAGCGGATGCAGCTTTACGACCTGGGCGTTCTCCAGCCGTTTTTTCAGTGCCGCTTCCCGATATTCATTCATCAGAAATCCGACGGTGCCCCGGTTCATGCCATATATGGGGAGTCCATTATCGAAACCGCGGTGGAGTGTCTCCAACATGGCGCCGTCGCCGCCCAAAACAACCAGAACATCGGCTTCCTCAATCGGCGCATTGCCGTACCGCTTACGCAGTTTTACCGCGGCGCTTCGGGCACGTTCCTCGCTGGAACTCACAAAGCAGATTTTTTCAAAGCTCATGATTGATCAATCGGCGATTGGTACAGCCGGTCCCGCTGGTCCTTTGCCGAGAGAGTACATTCAAACGGTTCCTTGTCCTACCCTAGCGCTTAACGGCTTTGAGACGGGCGATGATATCCTTGTGCCCCTCGCGGCGGGCGTGGTCGAGGGCGGATCTTCCATCCTTGTCGCGTTTAAACGGGTCCGCACCGGCGACAATCAATCTTTCGACGATTTTTTTATGGCCGTTCCAGGCGGCGCGCATGAGAGGCGTGCGCCCTTCATCGTCTGGAATATCCGGTTCGGCCCCGGCCACAAGCAATTCATCGATGACGTCCGCGTGCCCGTTGATGGCGCTCCACATAACGGGTGTCCGGCGCCTGTTGTCGCCGACCTCAAGGTCCGCGCCATGATCAAGCAATATCCGGAGGATTTCGCTGCGCCCTCTCCATGCCGCGTTGATCATTGCGGTCTTGCCGAACGTGTCCTGCCCGTCCACGTCCGCGCCCTGAAGCAACGCTTTCAACAGCGCCCTGGTATCGCCCGCCGCCGCCGCCTCCATGAGGTCGTCGCCAATGCCGTGGCCGCCGCCGACCTCGCGGAATGGTTTAGGAAGAAAATCGAACAGCCGGCGGAATTCTCCCTGACGGCGTTGTGAATGTAAAATGTCACCGGAGAGCAGTTTCGGTCTCAACAATTTTCGCGCCTGTTTGGCCGCCGTGCTTCCCTGGCGTTCGGCAAGCGCCCACCAGAAATCGGCATCGCCAAGATTTTTTTTCTGATTTCCGCCGCCGCCTGCGGCGATATAGCCCAGAAGGAGCTGCGCCCGTTCATAATTGCGTTCGGCGGCTTTCTCCAACCACTTTATCGCCGCCGGCAGGTCAGGTGTCGTGCCTTCGCCGCGTATCAGCATCCTCGCCACGTTATATTGGGCGTTGGCATGACCATATTGGGCGGCACGGATCATGCGCTGGAAATTTTGAGCGCGTCGCTGTTGGACCTCAAACGGTGCGTCTCGGGCCACGCCGAACTTGGCGTCGCGGCCGATACGGGGCAGCGCCTCGGCCATCCGCTCCAGTAATTCATCAACAGAGTCTACCGGGACCCCCGGTTTTATTTCGGTTGTCGGCACCTTGCGCTGTCTCGTTCTGCTCAATTCACCGCGCGCGCCTTCGCCTTCGACTCCGGTTCCGCCCGGCCCGCCGGCGCCAAAGGTTCCGCCGCCGCGGCGCGCGCCGACGGATTCTTCCTCCGTTGTTTTTGCGGGGGCGGGTATGGAAGCCCCGGCATTTTTCGTAGTTTCCTCTTTGTCGATCGGTGAACGATCAGTAGGCGCGGTATCTGATGCGCCGGTCTTCTCGGGACTCCGGCTGTCGTTGCCGGTTTTTGCATCGGCAGCCAGGGAGTCCGGTTTGTCCCGGGGCGGTCGCTCATTCACTTGCGAAAGCGCACGCGTGGCTTGATCGCGGGATTCCTGCCCGCCTGGCTCCACGGGTTGCACGTCCGGAGACCCTGTTTCGACAGAGCGTTCGGTCACCCCGGATTGTTGGTTCTCGCCAGTGCTGGATGTCGGGGCCGCCTGGCTCGTGGCGGCGCCGGTCGGATTACCAACCGATGCGGTCTTCTGATCGTCAGGCCGATTATTCAGCGACAACCCCGTTGATGTATCCGGAACGGCCTGCGCGCTCTTTCGCTTGTTTTCGATAGCGTCTTTGAGCCGTTTTAGCCGTTCCTGGACGCGATCCGGCAAATTCTCTATGGGCACCACCGCGACAGGACCCGTCGTGTCCTCATTTGGCGGCGCAACGTCCCGACCGGTTTTATCCCGTCTCTGCAAACCCCAATCGGGAAGGTTTGGTTGCGCCTTGCGCGCCACGGTAGAGCCGGGCGCGTCCGGGTTGGGACTGTCGGTGTTGTCGGGTGTTTCGGTTTGCGCGCCCGGATTGCCGCCCTGACGCGCAGCGTCATCCAATATGAATATGATGACGGGTATTCCCACCAGCAACAGCACCAGAATGGAGCCGTGGAGAAGAGTAGAAAGAGAAGTCCCCCGCCACATAATCATGACAGGGGACTTTCAATTCCGGGCGTGACATTGCCGCGCCGGGCAAAACGAATAAAAGCCTGGCGGTATTTTCCCGCTTGCGCGCTGCCGCTACGCGGGCTGAGTGTCTTGTTCCGTTTCGTCGCCTTCAGCATCATCTGCCGGGCGATCCTCTAGGTCGGTCTGCTCGGCCAGTTCAAGGGCCATATCCGTGTAATCGGGTCCGTCGTCTTCAGCCGCCGCATCGTCATCCGCTTCGTTGGGCATGCGGCCCTCGGCCTGAAGCTGCGCTTCTTCTTCCGAGCGCGCGACATTGGCGGTAACGGTTACCGCCACTTCCGGATGCAACATGATGCGGATCGGGTGAAGCCCCAGCGTCTTGATGGGATTGCCCATCTGGACCTGCTTGCTGTCGATGGTAAAGCCCGCTTCGGTAATCGCCTGGGCGATATTGCGCACCGTCACTGAGCCGTAAAGCTGATTGTTGTCGCTCGCCTGGCGGACAATCACGAAGGACTCGCCGTCCAGCTTCGAGCCGACGGATTCCGCTTCGGAGCGGCGTTCGAGATTGACAGCTTCCAACTGGGCCCGCTGGGTCTCGAAAGTCGTTCTGTTATCCTTGGTCGCGCGAAGCGCCTTTTTCTGCGGCAGCAGATAGTTGCGCGCAAATCCCGGCTTGACCGTGACCACGTCACCCATCTGGCCGAGCTTCTCGATCCGTTCGAGAAGGATTACTTCCATCACTCATCCTCCTGATCATTCGGGGGGCGCGTACCGAAGCGCCGTCTTACCCCAACCCACTGTTCGATTGCGCCAATAACGGCCAAAAATCCGCCGATAGCGACGAAGAGGCCGAATATAACGCCAAACACAAACAGCGAAATATAAAAACCGACCAGGACGGCTTTCGGATTGCCGGCCCGGCGCGAAAGCGTGTGTATAACCGCTAAGCCGGTGAGAAGAAAGGGAAATGATAGAAAAATTACGGCATTCAGCCCCAATTTCCCCGGAATTCCCGGTAAAAATGTCAAGAGGATCGCCCCGAGGAATAAAAAGCTGAGCCATCCCGGCGGCAGGGTTGCCGAATAACGCGGTCTGGGCAGCTGCGAATTACCGGTTTGGCGCAGGATCGATTCCACAAAAACCGCATTGAGGACCAGGATCAGGAATGACGCCGTGGCAAGGCCGCCCGAGGAGATCGAGGAAGCGAAACGGGCGAGCGCGTCCAGGGCAATTTCCGCGCGTCTTGCCTGCGCCGCGTCGCCGGTCGTTTGAAGCTGCGAAAAGAAATCCCTGAAAATTTGTTCGATCTGCGCTTCGATCCGGGTTCCCATTCCAAAAATATCGGCGATCAGGAAAAATATCGCCGCGATGCCGAAAACAGAAATCGCGGCGAGGATTTGCCCGCAATCGGGCGCTTTGCCCTGCGCGGCCGTTTCATGAGCCATCTTGACCGCGATCGCCGACGGTATTGCGGTAATGGCCAGAAAGGAAAGCGTATTTATGCCGCCTGCAGCCGCGAGAACGGCGAGCGCCCCGATCGCGGCGCTGATCGATGCCCAGGCGGCACCATACACCAACCCGACCGCGAACAGGGGCGCGGGGCCGAATATGAAAAGACTGAGTAGGGCGCTGGAAACCCCGGCAAGCAGCGCCAGCGAGAGCGCTTTATTCACCGACGGACCCGAATGTCCGCTCTAGTCGAGAACGAACGGCATCAGCGCGAGATTGCGGGCCCGTTTGATGGCGCGGGCAAGTTCACGCTGTTTTTTGGAGGATACCGCAGTGATCCGGCGCGGAACGATCTTGCCGCGTTCGGAGACGAAGCGCTGCAGGAGCTTGACGTCCTTGTAATCAATCTTCGGCGCGTTCGGGCCGGAAAACGGGCAGCTCTTCTGCCGGCGGAAAAACGGGCGGCGGCTTCTCATTCGTCCCCTCCTTCACTGGGCTTCTCTTCCTGCGGGGACGCTTCCTGACGCGGCGCGCGGTCGTCACGGCGGCCACGATCATCGCGGCGGCCACGATCATCGCGCGATCCCTTGTTCCGCATCATTACCGAGGGCTCTTCTTCGAGCGCGTCGACCTTGATGGTCATAAAGCGCAAGATATCCTCATTAAGGCGCATGTTGCGCTCCAGCTCGCTGATTGCGGCGGGCGGCGCCTCAAGGTTGATCATGGTGTAGTGGCCCTTACGGTTCTTTTTGATCTTGTATGCAAGGGATTTCAGGCCCCAATATTCGTCCTTGGTCGCGGTCCCGCCATTTTCGGAAACGATCCCCTTGAAGGTTTCCGTCAGGGATTCAACCTGCGCGGCTGTGATGTCCGGGCGCGCAATGAAGACGCTTTCGTAATAGGACAAGTTCGAACTCCTTATCAAAAATCGGCAAACCGCCGCTCGACGGGCAAAATCCGCTGGTTGAAACCGAATAAAGGCGGCGATTGCCGGACATAAACGCCGATCCGGACGATCAGCCCCGCCTCAGGGCGCGCAAATATACACATTTGACCGCCCGGTGCAAGCCTGAGAATAGCCTCCCGCAATGGTTTCCGGTCGGTGGTTGACAGGACTCCGTGCGGGATTATCAACTGTCAGCCGATATCCTTTGACACACACCGAAAAAGAAGAGGGTTTTATGACACTCGCATTTGTCTTTCCCGGGCAGGGGTCTCAGGCAGTGGGCATGGGCCGCGCGCTGGCCGATGCTTTTGGTCAAGCCCGTGAAACCTTTGAAGAAATCGATGATGCGCTGGGACAAAACCTGTTTCGGCTGATGTGTGACGGGCCGGAAGACGAATTGACGCTGACCGAGAACGCCCAGCCGGCGCTTATGGCGGTCAGTTTGGCGGCAATCCGGGTCCTGGAAGGGCATTGCGGGCTCGATATCGCTGATAAGGCGGCTTTTGTGGCCGGGCATTCGCTTGGCGAATATTCCGCGCTCGCGGCGGCCAGGACGTTCACCGTCGCAGATACAGCGCGGCTTTTGAAAACCCGTGGTCAGGCAATGCAGGCCGCGGTCCCGGTGGGTGAGGGTGGAATGGCCGCGCTGCTCGGTGTTGATCTGGATGCCGCGCATTCGTTGGCCGAGGCGGCTGCGGAAGGCGAGGTTTGCTCCGCGGCCAACGACAACGCGCCCGGCCAGGTCGTGTTGTCAGGCCATGCCGGCGCGATTGCACGCGCGGTCGAAAAAGCGGGCGATTTCGGGGCCCGCCGGGCGGTGCCTCTTCAGGTAAGCGCACCGTTTCACTGTTCGCTGATGCAACCCGCCGCGGAAAAAATGGCGGAGGCGCTTGCCGCGGTTAATGCCGCGCCGCCGATCATCCCTGTTATCGCCAACGTCACCGCCGAACCGGTTCAGGATCCGGACGCCATCCGGCGTCTTCTTGTCGATCAGGTAACCGGAATGGTCCGTTGGCGCGAATGCGTGCTTAAACTGAAGGAATCGGGCGTCGAAAAGCTGGTCGAGGTCGGGTCGGGTAACGTTCTGGCGGGGTTGACCCGGCGGATCGACCGCGATCTGGAGGCGGTCTCCGTATCCGATCCCGAGGGCATTGAGGCGTTCGCGGCGACTCTATAGCGGTCTCGGCAAAAAAGGGAAAAGAAGCATGTTCGATCTTTCAGGCAAAACTGCGCTGGTGACCGGGGCCAGCGGCGGAATCGGCGGCGCCATCGCGCGATCTCTGCACGCGCAAGGGGCCACTGTCGGTCTTGGCGGACGAAACGAAGAGGCGCTGAACGCATTAGCCGGAGAACTCGGTGAAAACGTCCATGCGTTGCCGGCGTCTCTCGACGATGCCGAGGCGGCGGCCGGGCTTGTAAAAGCGGCGGAACAGGCTATGGGCTCAGTCGAAATACTGGTCAACAATGCCGGTCTGACGCGTGATATGCTGGCTATCCGTATGTCCGATGAAGACTGGGCAGCGGTGATCGAGGTCAATCTTACGGCGTCTTTCCGTCTCTCCCGCGCGGTCTTGCGTGGCATGATGAAGGCCCGCTGGGGCCGGATCGTCAATATTACCTCTGTTGTCGGCGCGACCGGTAATCCCGGCCAGTCGAACTATGTCGCGTCGAAAGCCGGGTTGACGGGGATGAGCAAGGCATTGGCGGCGGAGGTCGCGTCGCGCGGCATTACGGTTAATTGCGTTGCGCCCGGCTTTATCAGCACGGCAATGACGGATGCGCTTTCGGATGATCAGAAATCGGCGCTTCAGGGGAGAATTCCCGCCGGCCGCTTCGGTGAGCCGAATGATGTCGCCGGTTGCGTGGCCTTTCTGGCCTGTGACGAAGCGGGATATGTCACCGGCCAGACCCTGCACGTCAATGGCGGCATGGCGATGATTTAATTCGTTTGCCGTCTTGCGGTTCTCGCCGGAATGGTCTTAAAAGCTTCACACCGGAGGGTGGACCGCGCGAAATGCTTTCGATTCGCCCGGCAGCCGGGTATAGCGTTGTAATTGAGTTTAACCACATACGAAATCTCAAGGGATAAGCTGGCATGAGTGACATTGCGGATCGCGTCAAAAAAATCGTCGTCGAACATCTCGGTGTAGAGGAAGCTAAGGTCGTGGATAGCGCCAGCTTTATCGATGACCTCGGCGCGGACAGCCTTGATACGGTCGAGCTCGTGATGGCGTTCGAGGAGGAATTCGAGTGCGAAATTCCCGATGACGCCGCGGAGAAAATTCTCACCGTCAAAGACGCCATTTCCTTTATCGAGGAAAATTCCGGCAGTTAACGCCGGGCCGCGGAAAGCGTCCCGTGCATTCTAATCCATAGCCGCGGAGCTTCATCCGATGAGGCGCGTTGTCGTTACCGGACTTGGTCTCGTCACCCCGTTGGGGGAGGGCGTGGAACATAACTGGAAAAAGCTGCTTGCCGGGGAATCCGGTGTCGGCGCCATCCAGGGGTTCGACACCTCCGATCTAAGTGTCACGATCGGTGCGGAAGTGCCGCTTGGCGAGGATGAAGGGCAATTCAACCCCGATGACTGGTTGGCGCCGAAAGATCAGCGCAAGAACGACAAGTTCATCATCTACGCGATAGCCGCCGCCGCGCAGGCTGTCGCGGATTCGGGCTGGCAGCCCGAAGATGACGATGGCCGCGAACGGACCGGTGTGATGATCGGCTCCGGGATTGGCGGTCTTGAAGGTATCTACGATGCCTCCGTTATCATGCATGAACGCGGCCCGCGCCGGATTTCCCCCTTCTTCATTCCGTCGACCCTGATCAATCTCGCCTCGGGACAGGTTTCGATCCGTTTCGGGTTTAAAGGTCCTAATCATGCAGCGGTAACCGCTTGCTCGACCGGCGCGCATTCCATAGGCGATGCGGGCCGGCTCGTTCAGATGGGCGACGCGGACGTAATGATTGCGGGCGGCGCGGAATCGGCTATTTGCCGTATTGGTATCGCCGGTTTCGCGGCGGCGCGCGCGTTGGCCAAGAGCTTTAATGACAATCCGGCGGCGGCATCGCGTCCCTGGGATGTTGATCGCGACGGGTTTGTGATGGGTGAGGGCGCCGGCGTTGTCGTTCTGGAAGAGCTGGAACATGCAAAGGCGCGCGGTGCGAAGATTTATGGAGAGCTCGTCGGGTACGGGCTGTCCGGCGACGCCTATCACGTTACCGCGCCCGCGGAAGACGGCGATGGTGCGGCGCGCGCGATGAAGGCGGCCTTGAAGCGCGCGGAAATGACCCCGGAAGACATTGATTATGTCAATGCGCATGGCACCTCGACGCCGCTTGGCGATGAAATCGAGCTGAACGCGGTAAAACGGGTGTTCGGTGATCACGCCTATAATATATCGATGTCCTCGACCAAATCCGCGATCGGACACCTTTTGGGGGCGGCCGGCGCGGTCGAAGCGATATACTCCATTCTCGCGATGCGTGACGGCATCGTCCCGCCAACGTTGAATCTCGATAATCCGTCGGAGGGATGTGATCTGGATCTCGTCCCCTACAAGCCCAAGGAACGCTCCGTGAATGCGGTGATGTCGAATTCCTTCGGTTTCGGCGGAACCAACGCCACCCTGATATTCAAAAAGGTTTACTGAGGGCGTTATGCGGGCTCTGGTCCGCGCGGGCCTGATCGCATCGGTGCTGTTTGCTGGTGCCGGTGCGCTTGTCGTCTGGTGGGCATGGAGCAAATACACCATGCCCGTTGAAGAGCGCCGTCAGGCGATGACGATTGTAATCGCGCCGGGAAGCGGCGTTGCGACGATCGCCCGACAGCTTGCAGATGCCGGGATTATCGATGATCCGGTCATTTTCCGGCTGGGTCTTCGGGCTGATCGGTTGCACAGAAAATTGCGCGCCGGAGAATTTCTGTTCGAACCAGCCCTCAGTGGACGGGCAGTCGCGCGCCACATTGCCTTCGGCAAGACGGTTCAACGGCCTCTGACCATCCCTGAGGGGCTGACCACCGCCCAGATTATCGGTCTGGTTAACGGTGCCGACGGCTTGGTCGGAGAAGTTCCCCATGGCGCGATGACGGAAGGGAGCCTGTTTCCCGATACCTATTTCTACGTTTGGGGGGATCGCCGGGAAGATCTGGTGCGTCGGATGCGGCGGGCGATGAAATCGGCGATCACCGAAAATTGGGCCCGGCGAGATCCGAAAACGATATTGAATTCGCCCGAGGAGCTGCACGTTCTCGCCTCCATCATAGAAAAGGAAACGGGGATCGACGATGAACGCGCCAGGGTTTCGGCGGTGTTCCATAATCGCTTGAGACGCGGCATGAAGCTGCAATCCGACCCCACCGTCGTTTATGCCCTGACCGGGGGAGCGGGGCCGTTGGGCCGCCGGCTATTGCGCGCGGATTTGAAGATGACATCGCCTTTTAATACCTACGCTAATAAGGGGCTGCCGCCCGCGCCGATCGCCAGTCCCGGGGCCGCTTCTCTTGCCGCCGCGGCAAACCCCTCCGACAGCAAGGATCTCTATTTTGTTGCGGATGGCAATGGCGGGCATGTGTTTGCCCGCACGTTGCGCGAACATAATCGTAACGTCGCCAAGTGGCGGCGTATCAGACGCCAGCGGACGCCCTGATTTCTCTGAATTGACACTCTCTGTTTTGATCTTTATCTGACTGCGCGGGAGAATAATTTCCGATTTCCAGATGGAGATAAAAATGGATGAATTTCCAGATGGAGATAAAAATGGATGAAAAGACCGCCGCCGCCGTAAATGAGGCGACCACGCTCTTAACCTCATACGGGCTCGATGTCGTCGGCGCTCTGGTCACGCTGATCATCGGCTGGATGGTGGCGGGCTGGGCTGGCTCGAAGCTCCGCAAATCCTTGCAGAAATCCGGCCGCGTGGACTCCACGCTGGTGCCTTTCCTCTCCGGCTTGTTGCGTTACACCATTCTCGCGGTCGTCTTTGTCGCCGTACTGGGACAATTCGGCATTGAGACAGCCAGCATTATCGCCGTTTTGGGTACGGCTGGTCTGGCGGTCGGTCTCGCTTTGCAAGGGACCTTGTCTCATTTCGCCGCCGGGGTGGTTCTTCTCATCTTGCGTCCGTTCAAGGTCGGCGATGTCATCGATAGCGGAAGCCAGGTGGGTGCGGTCGAGGAAATCGGGATGTTCGCGACAATTTTGAAGACTGCGGACGGCGTTTTTGTATATGTGCCGAACGGACAGCTTCTCGGCGCATCGATCAAGAATTTCTCGCGTAATCCGACCCGCCGTATCGATATCGTCGTAGGCATTGCATATGAAGACGATGTTGAGAAAGGGTTGGCCGTCGCCAAGTCCGTTATGGATGCCGATGACCGGTTGCTCAAGGACCCGGCCGCAGAGACCATGGTGGTCGCACTGGCTGATAGCTCGGTGAATCTGAACATGCGCTGCTGGGTCAATAGCAGCGACTACTGGGCGGTGCTGTTTGATCTTAACAAGCGCATCAAGCAGCAGCTCGACGCGGAAGGGATTTCCATTCCGTTTCCGCAGCGCGACGTTCACATCATCGAACAAAAAGAAAGCTGATCGGATGCCCCGGCTTTGGCCGGGGCGTTTATTCCTTGCGGGGCAAGCGGCGGGTCGCCCAATCGACAAACCGGTTAGGTAACACAGTCATCAGCCAGGCGCCGAAAAGCATCGGCAAGGGAAAAGCGATAAGTCCCTTGTTCCTCTCCATGCCGCGCCGGATGATACGGGCGGCGCGGGGCGCATCCATCAGAAGCGGCATGCGAAAATCATTGCTCGCCGTTATGGCGCTTTCGACAAACCCCGGACAGATGACCGAAACGCGGATACCGTCGGCGGCGTAGCGCCCGCGCAACCCTTCGCCCCAGGATTTTACTGCGGCTTTGGATGCCGCATAGGCCGGCGCGGACGGCAGACCCCGGAACCCGGCGATCGAGCTGACGATGCCTATCTGACCGCCGCCATTTTCCTTCATCGACTCGATGGCCGGAATTAGGGTGTTGGCGACGCCGTCAATATTGACGGAAAAAATCAGCCGCGTGTTTTCCGCGAAGCCGCCGCCCTCGGGGCCGGCAATACCGGCATTGGCGAACACCAGATCGAACGGCCCATCGGTCTGAAAAAGCGCATTCATCGCCGATGTATCGGTTACGTCGATGATGTGTTCGGCCGCCGTGGCGCCCTTTCCGCGGCACGCGGCGCTAATTGCTGTCAGCCTTTTCGGGTTCCGTCCGGTCAACACAAGATGGTTGCCCATTTCCGCGTATTCGGCCGCCAGCGCCGCGCCAATGCCAGAGGATGCGCCTGTTATCAGAATATTTGTTTTGGGTTTTTCGGTCACCACGGGCTGCCCTTGTTGCGGCTATGGGGGCTCAGTATAGTGCGCCAACTTATAACAAGAAGAGATGCAGGACGTCCCGTGGCCATAGCAAGCATGACCGGATTTGGCGCCGTAAGCGGCGATTGCGGTGGTTATACGTGGAGCTGGGAACTGCGCAGCGTCAATTCCCGTTCTCTCGATCTGAGAATGCGCCTGCCGTCGGGACTGGAAACCGTTGAGCCAGACCTTCGCAAGGCGGTGACGGCCAAGTTCGCGCGGGGAAATATCTCGGTATATCTGTCCCTGAAGGCGCCGGAGAAGGATACCCGCTACAGCATCAATGAAAACGCGTTTGCCGATTTGCAGGAAGCCGCTAGCGCACTGGCGGAGAAGTTCGGGTTGGAGAAGCCCGGGACCGATGCCTTGCTAGCGCTGCGCGGTGTTATTGAAATCGCGGAAGAAGAACCGACCGAAGAGGAAAAGGCCGCATTGCACGCTGCTCTGAAAGAGAGCTTTTCGGCGGCTCTCGACAGGCTTGCCGAGAACCGTGAGGCGGAGGGCGCGCGGCTTTATGAGGTGATGTCCGGTGTTGTCGACGAAATCGAATCTCTGCTCGAATCGGTCACTGGCAGCGCCGAAGCGCAACCCGATGCCATCCGTGAGCGGCTATTGGCGAAGATTGATGATTTGTTGGCCGGCGATGAACGCATGGCGCCTGAAAGATTGGCCCAGGAAGTATCCCTCCTTGCCGTGAAGGCCGATATCCGGGAAGAAACGGATCGGTTGCGGTCACATATTGCCGCCGCGCGGGAACTGTTGGAAAGCGATGAACCGGTCGGTCGAAAGCTCGATTTCCTATGTCAGGAATTCAACCGGGAAGCCAATACGATTTGTTCAAAAGCCGCAACGATTGAAGTAACGGATATCGGTCTGGCGTTGAAGGCGGCAATCGACAGAATTCGCGAACAGGTTCAGAATATTGAGTAATCCAGCAACCGATACGTTTCAGGCCTCCGGCATTGACCGCCGCGGGCTTATGCTTGTTCTGTCATCGCCTTCCGGCGCCGGAAAAACGACGATCTCCCGATTGTTGATGGAACGCGATTCGAACCTGACCATGTCGATCTCTGTCACCACCAGACCGATGCGGCCGGGCGAAGAAGACGGTGTCGATTATCATTTTGTGGACCCGACCGAATTCAACCTCATGGTCAATCGGCGGGCATTGTTGGAGCACGCCAAGGTTTTCGACAATTACTATGGAACTCCCGCGTCGGCGGTGCAGGACGCGTTAGGCACGGGCAAGGACGTTATATTCGACATCGACTGGCAAGGCGCCCAGCAAATCGCGGAACGGGCGAGAGAAGACCTCGTCAGTGTGTTTATTCTACCGCCCTCGACCGCGGAGCTGGACCGGCGGCTGCACAGCCGGGCTCAGGATCCGGAAGAGGTTGTCGCCGCCCGTATGGCCCGGGCCCCGGATGAGATGAGCCATTACGCGGAATACGATTTCATCATCGTCAATCATGATGTTGAGCAGAGTGTCGCCCAGGTTGAGGCTATTCTCGCATCTGAGCGATCCCGGCGCCGGCGTCTGGTGGGGCTCACCGAGTTCGTCAAGCGTCTTCAGGAGGGGTATTAGGTCTGTCCGGTGCCCGGCGCACAGCATGGGCGCGCGCGATGGCGCAGAAATTGTCAACAGAGAGGTTCTCAGCGCGAAGCGTGGGATCGATCCCCGCTTCTTCGAGGATTTCCAACGGGTCGGCGATTGCCGATTTCAGGGAAGAGCGCAGCATTTTACGTCTTTGGCCGAACGCCGCGCGGGTCATTGTTTCGAGAACTGAAAATTCCGCCGGAAAGGCGGGAGCGGCGCGCGGACGCAAGGCGATAACCGTCGACACCACTTTGGGCGGTGGAACGAAGGCCGCGGCGGGGACTTCGAACAGTTTCTCGGTTTCGCATAGCCATTGCGCCAGAACGCTAAGCCGGCCATAGGCACGGCTACCGGATGGCGCGGTTATCCGTTCCGCCACTTCTTTCTGGAACATCAACGTCATCGAGTCGATGGGCGACAGATCGCGCAGCCAGTTGATCAGCATTTGCGTGCCGGCGTTATAGGGAAGGTTGGCGACGATTGCCGCGCTTTCCCCGGTTTCCAGAAGATCATTCGGAGATATTTCCGTCGCATCGCCGTCTATGAGCGTCAGCCGTCCCTCCGCGGCATCCACCAGCGGCGCCAAGGCTGCCAGGCATCGCCTGTCGCGCTCGATGGCGATGACACGCCCCGCAACCTCGAGGAGCCCCCGTGTGAGGCCACCCGGACCCGGCCCGACTTCGATAACGGTTTTTCCGGCAAGATCGCCCGCGCTCGCCGCAATTCGCCTGATCAGATTTATATCCAGCAGAAAATGCTGCCCCAACCCATGCCGGGCCGATAAACCTCCGGTGCCAATGACTTCTCTCAAAGGCGGCAGAAAGTCGGGATCGAAGAAGTTCACGACCATTAGGCGGGCGCGGCCCGCGCCGCTTTGCCAGCAGCCATGTCCGCAGCGAGGTTGAGCGCCGCAATCAGGCTCGCGGGGCTGGCGCGTCCGGTCCCGGCAAGATCGAGCGCGGTTCCATGGTCCGGCGATGTCCGAATGATGGACAGCCCGAG
>Ga0181585_10000777_pt1 | contig 27312 bp, 22 predicted proteins | sample 071ome_29_FD_132469 | JGI IMG/M metagenome (GOLD analysis project Ga0181585, IMG submission 132469) | Coastal salt marsh microbial communities from the Groves Creek Marsh, Skidaway Island, Georgia - 071407BT metaG (megahit assembly) | ecosystem: Environmental > Aquatic > Marine > Intertidal...
AGACAAGAGTCCCCCCACGCTTCCAACGGACCATGAGATTGCTTGAAGGGTGTGGAGTGCCCAATTAGATTGTGGCATTTCGCGGTTAGTCTCGTATCCCAGCTGGACAATTTTTTTTGAAAAATTTTGGGCGTTGGAATCTTTTATTTTTACGATCAAGCGTGCGGCTTGTGGGGGATCAGGCTCATTCATTGTAAGATTTTTATAAAAGATTTTATTTGCCGGTTCATCGATTGGGGAAACCAAAAGTTTCTCAAGTTTTGAAGGGGATAGGTTACTCAGTTCTGAAAATGAAATGGGTAAGTTTTTAATTTCATTTCCTTCCCATACAAAAAAGTATTTTTCATTTTGATCTTCTGCAAAATGGGTATTGGCCCATTGCAAAAACTTTTGAGGCACCAATACGCTATTAATTCGTTTACTGAACGCAACGAATCGGCCAAGTATTTTTTGTGACCGATCTTCTCCTATAAAAATTTCTACAGGCATAGATGAGGCTGATTTTAGCGATAGAGCGGGATATTCCTGACGCGAAGGAGCAAGGCCAAAGTTCCATAGATCCAAGTAGAATTTTGGAACCATGATCGGTACAATGGAATCATTTTCTTCCCAGTCCCACCCACTTGGAATTTGATCTAAAAAACGGTCAGGTATTGATTCAAAGAATAAGTCCGCCCGTGCAGCAGCACCTAATCCAATTTTACCTGTTGGCCATACATGAACACTTACGGGGAAATGGTTTCTTGAGAAAGAACCAATATCCTCAACCCCTTCGAGTCTTTGGATTTTCTGGATTTCATCAGGAGTGAATGATTTGTTGTTAGTGGATAAATTCAGAAGCAGTCCACCCTCGACTTTTTTGTTTAATGTGAGAAAGCTGCCTACCTGTTTCCGTCCGCTAAGAATGTTTTGGGAATTCGCATAGAATTGTACGGCGAAAAGAATTAGGAATGAGCCCAGTAGGCAACCCAAAGTTGCTAGGACCAATTCTTTTGCAGTGGTATTGCTTTTTAAGCAAAGTTGTAGAATTTTTGAGACCTTAGTGTTCATAATGTAATTCTAAGATCAGAAGTGAGAGGGCTAGAACTGGACAAGGATGTGTGAAGAATTCCAGCCTTTCTTAATTTTGTACTTTTTTCAATTAACTGAGCGGCTCGTTTGGCATTGCATTCGTCTAAATGACTAAACGGTTCATCGAGTAGTAACCAGTTAAAGGGTTTCAGCAAACATCTTACCAAAGCAAACCTTTGCCTCTGCCCGAGAGATAGAGTATTAACTGGGCGATCCAGTAGGTGATCAATTTCCAACTCTTTACACATTTCCTCCAGGTTTGGTCCAGCAGAATAAACCTTGGGTAGAAGTTCAAGATTCTGTCGTGCTGTTAAATCTAAAAACAATCTTAGGTCCTGAAAGAGCAGGGAAAACTGATTTGTCCATAATTCACGCCACTGTGCAGTAGAAAAATCGGATACCTCCAATCCACCGATTTTACAGACTCCTTTGTAATCCAATCTTAATCCATATAGGATATGGAGAAGGGTCGACTTACCTTTTCCAGATTGTGCCTCAATTTGAATAAATTGATTGTTATCTAAAGTTAAACTTTTACCCCATACCTTAGAAGACTGGACACAGGAGTCCGGAAGAGGGATAGGAATTACTTGGTTTAAAGAAATCCTCATTTTAATAGAGATCGAAGGTTTTTTCCCAGCATGCAATCGAGTGTATCATGGTTAGCTGAAACTGAATCTTTGAATTGTTGTAGAAAGGAAATAAAGTTCGGTTTCTCAAGTTTAGATGGGTAAACCCTTAACGGGTAATCAGTTCCCCAAAGAACCTTTCGGAATCCCACCGCATTGATAAGCTTTTGATAGGTGCTTGCATCATAGAGTAGGGGACAGGCGGCCAAATCGTAATAAATATTTTCTGGCAAATCGTGTTCCAATGCCCAAAGAGCCCCAGCATGTGCTAAAATAATTTTCAAATCCGGTAGCTGATTCGCTAACCAAATAAAATCGTCCATGGGTGTTAAAACTTTTCCGGGGTAGTTTTTTCCATGTGGATCTGTTACATGAAAATTTACTACCCAACTCTGTTCACAGGCAAATTCCATTGCTTGCATCCATGATGGGTCATTCATCGAAAATCCTTGCACCCAGGGATGGGATTCCCCAATTCCCCTAAACCCATCATCCTTTGATTTTTTCAAATAGTCGGTAAGATTCGGAATGTCTGGCTTGAGGGAAAGAAAGGCGATAAAACGGTCAGGGTCCTGCTTAATCCAATGCTTGTGCCAGTTATTGGCTTCGATACAAGTCTGTGCTTGTTCCCAGTACCATCCCAGCAATACGCAACTTTCCACGCCTGCAGCATCCATATCATTGAGCATGGTCTCTCGGTTCGACCAACCTTGAAGACTAGGTCGCCCGGAGGGCATCACCATTTCGAGCCAGGCTGGTTCATGGGAGCGATTGGCAAAAGCAACTGGATCTGCAATTACTTCTTCTGGATAGCGGTGAGTGTGGGCATCGATAATCATACCGATCCTATATACCGATGATAGTTGAGCTTTGGGTAAAGCTCAAAAGGTGAATGAGCTCAGGATTTCTTTGCTATTTCATTGCCCGCAAGCTTACGGGTCAAAGTTGCTTCGATGAAGGCGGCGAAAAGTGGATGAGCTTTGGTTGGTTTCGATTGAAATTCGGGATGGAACTGCACGGCAACGAACCAGGGATGATTTTTGACTTCAACGATTTCTACCAAATCCCGCTCTGGGTTTACACCCGCAACGATTAATCCAGCTGCTTCCATTTCTTCCCGGTATTGGTTATTAAATTCGAAGCGGTGTCGGTGTCTTTCTGAAACTTCTTCTTTATCGTAGGCAATACGGGATGCAGTACCTGCTTTGAGGCGACAAGGACACGCACCTAGACGCATAGTTGCACCTTTGTCAGAGACTGACTTTTGTTCTTCCATTATATGGATAACAGGATCGAGAGTGTTGGGATCAAACTCAGTGCTGTTTGCAGTTTCTTTCCCCAAAACATTACGGGCAAAATCAATCACTGCAATCTGCATACCTAGGCACAAACCAAAATAAGGTATATTTTCTTCCCGGGCATATTTTGAAGCCAGTATTTTACCCTCTGTCCCACGGTCACCAAATCCACCGGGCACAAGGATGCCGTCCAAACCATCAAGGTGTTTTTCGGGGCCGTCCCTCTCAATTGCTTCGGCATCTAAATGAACCACTTTCACCCCAGTGTCGTTGCGAATTCCCCCATGAACCAAAGATTCATTAACGGAGAGATAAGAATCCTGAAGGTCAACATACTTGCCTATCATACCAATGTTGACCTGGTGCTTGGGGTGAATGAGTCGGTGTACAACTTCTTCCCATTGATCAAGTTTAGGAGCTGGAGCATCAAGGCCGAGGAAGCGTGTGACCAAGGTATCAAGACCTTCCTGCTTGAGCATGTGCGGAAGTTCATAAATTGAGTGAGTCACATCCATTTCTTCAATGACTGCCTCTTTGGGGACGCTACAAAATAAGCTTAACTTTTCCCGAATTTCTTCGGTGATTGCCTGTTCGGTTCGGCAAATCAAAATATCGGGCTGTATGCCAATCTCCCTGAGTTTAGCCACACTTTGTTGGGTGGGCTTTGTCTTGAGTTCACCTGCCGCTCGAAGGCTAGGCAGTAAGGTCATGTGAATGAACAAGACATTTGCTTTCCCGACTTCACTGGCAAATTGTCTCATCGCTTCGGTAAAGGGCAACCCCTCGATGTCACCAATTGTGCCTCCGATTTCGGTGATCAGGACATTTACTCCTTCACCTGCTGCATAAATACGATCTTTAATTTCATTAGTGACATGAGGAATCACTTGAACGGTTTTACCAAGGTAATCACCGCGCCTTTCTTTCCGAATTACTGATTCGTAAATTTGTCCACTGGTAAGGTTATTGAATTGACTGAGTTTCCCGGAAGTAAAGCGTTCATAATGACCAAGATCGAGATCGGTCTCAGCTCCGTCATCCAAGACATAAACTTCACCATGTTGAAAAGGACTCATGGTGCCCGGATCGACATTTAAATAGGGATCAAACTTTTGAATCCGGGTAGTTAACCCGCGTTGCTCAAGGAGAGCCCCAAGGGCACCCGAAGTAAGGCCTTTCCCAAGGGAAGAGACTACGCCACCTGTAATAAATATATACTTCATCTTCTTTCTTCTTTAATAATTACCCATGACGTAGGGGAGAAGGGGCTGGCAACCAAGATTTATTAACTTACTCGATTCAACTCCATGGTTTCGAGCTGTATTTGTGTTTGCGCAATTATTAATTTTCATAATTCTAACAACTTATACCTCCTTTTTTTCTACCTTTTTCTCTCGTCAAGCATTTGTGTGGAAAGAATAAGTTTCTATATAATAGATTAGTCATGCAATCATCCTTGATCAAAAAATATTTAATGGCCCTCACGGGGACCGTTCTCGTGGGATTTGTATTTGTCCACATGGCCGGCAACTTACAAGTGTTGCTCGGGCAGGAGGCAATCAATGCCTACGCTCACACTCTGCAAACGCTACCTGCTCCCATTCTTTGGGGGTCTCGCCTTTTTCTTCTCATTTGCGTGGTTGTGCATGCTGTAACCGCTTATCAGCTTATTAAGGAAAATCGGGCTGCTCGCCCACGCGCTAATGAAGTTGAGGTAACCAAACGAGCAGGTTGGTCATCTCTTCGTATGGGGTTCACAGGTTCGCTCATGTTGGCCTTTGTTGTCTTTCACTTGCTCCATTTTACCATTCGTACGATTTTTCCTGAGTACAATGATCTCAAGACAACGGTTGGATCTCCCGATGGTGCTGAGATTCACGATGTATACTCTATGATCCTTGCGGGTTTCCAGGTGGATGCAATATCTGCATTTTATGTGTTTTGCATGTTTTTACTTTGCCGGCACCTTGCCCATGGTGTTTCCAGTATGTTTCAGACGCTTGGACTCCGATCTGAAAGTTGGCGTGGGAAGCTTGACCTCGCTGCCTCTGCTTATGGCTGGCTTATTTTTGTTGGATTTTCGATCATTCCTGTTCTCGTGATCGCCCAGAAGTACGGGTTGGTCAATTGCCTCGATAGTTGTGGCTCTTCCTGCTCTGTAAACCTGTAAATTTCCCGACCCATGAACCTCGACTCCAAAATCCCTGACGGTCCTCTTTCAGATAAGTGGGAAAATCACCGTTTTTCTTCCAAGCTTGTTAATCCAGCCAATAAAAGAAAATTTAAAATTATCGTAGTTGGTTCCGGTTTAGCCGGTGGTTCTGCTGCAGCTACTCTTGGTGAGCTTGGTTACAATGTGGATTGTTTTTGTTATCAGGACACTCCCCGCCGTGCTCACTCGATAGCAGCACAGGGGGGTATCAACGGAGCTAAAAACTATCAAAATGATGGGGATAGTGTGCATCGACTCTTTTATGATACGATCAAAGGGGGAGACTTCCGTTCCCGTGAAGCCAATGTACATCGACTTGCCCAAAATAGCGTAAATATTATCGATCAATGCGTGGCTCAGGGAGTTCCCTTTGCCCGCGAATATGGAGGGTTGCTTGCAAACCGGTCCTTTGGGGGTGCTCAAGTCAGCCGAACTTTTTATGCCCGTGGACAAACTGGGCAACAATTACTTCTGGGTGCATACTCTTCCCTGAGTCGGCAAATTGCGTCGGGTCAGGTTAAAATGCATGTCAGGCAGGAAATGCTAGATCTCATCGTAGTCGACGGGCACGCCAAAGGGATCATTACCCGAAATCTTTCCACGGGTGATCTCAAGGTATGGACAGCCGATGCCGTACTTCTTTGCACGGGTGGCTATGGCAATGTTTATTATAAATCAACCAACGCAATAGGTTGTAATGTAACCGCTAATTTCCGTGCCTATCGCAGGGGTGCTGGGTTTGCGAATCCATGTTTTACCCAAATTCATCCAACCTGCATCCCAGTCTCAGGTGACCATCAGTCCAAATTAACCCTAATGTCTGAGTCCCTGCGTAACGATGGACGCGTCTGGGTCCCTAAAAATGCGGAAGACTGTGGCAAAGCACCTTCAGATATTCCGGAGGATGCAAGGGATTACTATTTAGAGAGAAAATATCCAAGCTTTGGTAACTTAGCCCCTCGAGATATCTCCAGCCGTTCTGCCAAGGAAGCCTGCGATGAAGGCCGTGGTGTTGGGCCGGGTGGGCGTGGGGTTTACCTCGACTTTGAAGAGTCCATCAACCGTCTCGGTGAAAATGTGATTCGTGAGCGCTATGGAAATCTCTTTGAGATGTATAAGCGGATCACTGGGGAAAATGCATACCAGCGGCCCATGCGTATTTATCCTGCCATTCATTACACGATGGGGGGTCTATGGGTGGATTATAATTTGATGAGCACGATCCCTGGATGTTTTGTTTTGGGTGAAGCTAACTTTTCCGACCATGGAGCCAACCGCCTCGGGGCGAGTGCATTGATGCAAGGATTGAGCGACGGATACTTTGTAATTCCCTATACCATTGGAAATTATCTCACCACCATCAGCCCAGGCGGAATTGACCCTGAAGGCGAAGCGGCACGCGAAACGATGGAATCTGTAAAAGAACGGGTGAGCCAATTAGTTTCTGCCAAAGGCAAGCGCTCCTCTCGCTCTTACCATAAAGAACTCGGTCAGATTATGTGGGAATATGCAGGTATGGCCCGAAATGAAACTGGCTTGAACAAAGCCATTGGCCAGATTCAAGACCTGCGGGATGATTTTAACAAAAACCTTCTCGTTACTGGTACAGGAGAAGAGTACAATATGGAATTGGAAAGATCTGGCCGGGTACGCGACTTTATTGATTTTGGTGAACTTCTCTGTCGGGATGCACTTGACCGGAATGAATCATGTGGTGGTCACTTTCGAGAGGAATTCCAGACTAAGGATGGTGAAGCTACTCGCAACGATGATGATTTTGCTCATGCTGCGGTCTGGGAATACAAGGGAGAAGGCGAGACTCCTTCACGCCATGAAGAAGATTTAAAATTCGAGGAAGTTAAACTCGCGGTACGTAGTTATAAATAAGGAAAGATTCCCATGAAATTATTTCTTAAAGTTTGGAAGCAGGATGGCCCACAAGATGAGGGTCGTTTCGAATCTCATGTGCTTGATGGAGTATCTGAAGACTCGTCATTCCTTGAAATGCTTGATCAATTAAATGAGCAGTTATTAGAGGAAGGAAAAGAGCCTGTAGCTTTTGATCATGATTGCCGGGAAGGTATTTGTGGCACCTGTTCGCTCAACATTAATGGTTTTGCACATGGTCCCGAAAATTCAACCACAACCTGCCAGTTGCACATGCGTAAGTTTGAGGACGGAGATACTCTCACTATCGAACCTTTCCGAGCCAAGGCATTTCCCGTCATTCGTGATCTTGTGGTTGACCGCTCTGCATTTGATAAAATTATTCAGGCAGGTGGTTACATTACTGTACGTACTGGGAGTGCCCCAGATGGGAATGCCCTTCCGGTACCCAAGGGTGATGCAGACTTGGCTATGGACGCAGCTCAGTGCATTGGTTGTGGTGCCTGTGTGGCTTCCTGTAAAAATGCTTCTGCAATGCTCTTCACCTCTGCTAAAGCGGGTCATTTGAATATGCTTCCCCAGGGGCAGGCAGAGAAGGATTCTCGAGTTTTAAATATGGTTGCGGCAATGGATGAGGCTGGTTTTGGAAATTGCCGAAATTACGGCGAATGTTCTGCAGCATGCCCTAAAGATATTTCCTTAGATTACATTGCTAAGCTGAATCGCGACTATGCCAAGGCAAAGGTAAAGAAAGTATTTTCTTAGTCTGTATAATTGCTCACCACCGAAAGTGAGCAATTTGAGTTGCGGGTATTTATTTCGTTTGGGATTATAAAAAGCCATGGCTGATAATAGTAAACAGGCAACTTGGGGTGGGCGCTTTAAGACCGAGCCTGACGACTTAATGCTCACTTTTGGCGAATCTGTATCTTTTGACAAGCGACTCGCAACTTATGATTTACATGGAAGCTTGGGGCATGCTTCCATGCTTTTATCAATCGGTATACTTACTCCTGAAGAATTTACTCAAATTGAAAAGGGCTTAAAGGAATTAGCAGAAGAGATTCAAGAAGGGAAATTCGAATGGAAGGTTGAACTTGAAGATGTTCACATGAACCTCGAACAAGCACTGCGAGCCAAGACTCCTGCCGCTGATAAATTACATACCGGCAGAAGTAGGAATGATCAGGTGGCAACAGATGTAAGGTTGTTCTTCAAAGATGCTTGTGGGCAACTCCGTGAAAACATTGAGCAATGCATGTCGGCACTCCTTTTATTGGCTAAAAAGTACGCAACGACTCCAATACCCGGTTACACACATTTACAAAGAGCACAGCCAGTCACGGTGGGTCATCATTTACTGGCTTATGTAGAAATGTTTGGCCGGGATCATGAACGATTTTCAAATGTTTCCAACCATGCCAATGTCTGCCCTCTTGGATCTGGTGCCATTGCTGGATCAACCCTCCCTTTAGATCGTGCCCATGTTGCCAAAGCTCTGGGCTTTGTGGATGAGCATGGTGAGCCACGCCTTACTCCAAACGGAATGGATGCTGTGGCAGATCGCGACCTTTTTGTTGAATTTGCTTCGGCGTGTTCTCTTTGCTCCGTTCATCTCTCCCGCTTGGCTGAAGATCTAATCCTTTGGAATTCATCAGAATTTGGTTATCTCACCTTATCCGACTCGTTTACCACCGGATCATCTTTGATGCCCCAAAAGAAAAACCCTGATTGTTTTGAATTGATCAGGGGTAAAACAGGAAGGGTGATTGGAAATCTATCTAACTTACTCGTAACCCTTAAGGGATTGCCCCTTACTTATAACCGTGATTTACAGGAAGATAAACCACCGGTCTTTGACAGTTTTGATCAACTTGGAATTTGCTTGGCGGTAACAGCAGGGGCATTGAATGGTGCAAAAGTAAATGAAGAAAGATGCTTATCGGCTGCCTCAGATCCTCTATTGCTTGCTACTGACTTGGCTGATTTTCTGGTCGAACAGGGAGTGGCTTTCCGTCAGGCTCACCATATTGTTGGTTCCATGGTGGCTAGGGCAGAAGAACTTGCAGTGTCATTGCCTGAATTGAGTGATGCAGATGCTCAGTTAATTTTTCCGGAGATTAAAAATAATTGGCGTGATGTCTTTGATTTGACTCGAGCCTTTGCCAAGCGTGAAAAGCCTGGTATGCCAGGGCCACAAGAAGTTTGTGGACGCATCAAGTTTTGGGAAGAAATTCTCAAGTCTTAGAAAGGAGAGTCACTCGAATTCCGGGTGCCTGCCTGGTAGTTTTTTTCTTAACGGCTACCATTGGGTTTGCAAAGGTTTGGACAACCGTTGACGGCAGAACTTCTGAAGGCGAGTTAGTTTCGATTGAGGGAGATCAAGTCACCCTCCTTATTGGCAAAAGGGAATATACCTTTCCAATGAGTCGTTTTTCATCTTCTGATCGTGTCTATCTCCAAAATTGGAAAGCAGAACATAGATGTGGTATTTGCAGGAAAAAAGTTGGAGCCGATAAGATGCAAGCCGGAGAGAGCTTTTATCATTCTTCTTGCTTTACCTGTTTGGTTTGTGATCGGCCGTTTTTGAACCGACAGTCGATTCGAAGGGATGAATGGGGGGGGCTTGTACACACAGAGCATTTTAAAAGAGCCAGATCATGTGGATCTTGTGGCCGTTTGTTTTCAGATAAAAATGCTAAGCCGAAGCAGTTTTATTCAGATGGCAGAGTATCCTGCCTTTCCTGTTTAAGGGATGCAGTCACTGATCTTTCTACGCTGAAAGCAGTAACCAAGCGGGTGCGTAAAGGAATGAGTGAACTTGGGCTGCCTTCTCCAGAAGGCCCACTGACGATGCACCTAGTGAACCAGAATCAGTTAAACAAGGAATTACAAAAAGCACATGGTCGTGGCAGTCTTCGTGGATTAACCATGACGACCTTTCGAACGGTCAGCGGTGGGCCGAATGCAGGAACCACTTATAGCCACCAGATTTGGGTATTGGCGGGACTGCCTGTTGTCGAATGTGTTTCAGTACTAGCCCATGAATTTGGACATGTATGGATGAATGAAAATTTAATCGATGCTTCTCCTCCAGCGGTGGAAGGCTTTTGCAATCTCTTATCCATGTACTTACTTAAAAAAGAAACCAGTAAACATGCAGAGATTTTAAGAAAGAATCTGGAGATGAGCGATGACCATGTTTACGGTCGTGGGTTTCGGGAAATGAGAAAGCAGCTCTCGAAACTAGGTTGGGCTGGACTTATTCGTGATTTATCGACCCGCCGGGTTCCATTGCAAAAGAGGAGATAACCCTGCTTAACTATTCCAGTCCGCTTACTAAGAGATCATGTACTTGAGTGGCATGAATGGGGTCATTCTTTTCGATGCCATGCCCAAACAGAATCGGCCAGTCTATCGAATCTTTAGGTCGTGCCCCGTGTGTGCCTTTTACGAGTGATGGATCCAATGGAATGAGGTCCATAAAGATGCGAAAACCCATTTTCTTTGCCAATAATTTTCGAGCGGCTGTAAGCGTTGGGAAACTTATTGAGGGATCGATGAATAATTCGGTGGGGTCATAGCCATATTTTCTGTGTACATCAACGCATCGGGCAAAATCCGGAGCGAGAGAATCATCGAGCCAATGGTAGTAGGCAAACCAGGCATTTTCTTTGGCAAACAAAACAAGATCTCCTGCCCGTTCATGATTTAATCCAGCAGCCATTTTTTCGGATCCACAGAGAACCTGAGCAATACCATCGATTTTTTCTAGCTCGCTTCGAACCTTTGCAAGAAAGCTATCGTCTGAACGGTTTAGATAAACATGAGCCACTTGATGATCAGTCAGGCAAAAAGCGGGAGATCCTCCACAGTCTAAATATTCCAGGCCCAATTCATTCTTAATATTTAACCATCCTTTTTCTCTTAGAATACGATTGGGGTAGATCACCTCATCGGCAGGGGTGAGACCGTACTCAGAAAGTATGATCACCCGAACATCCTGAGATTCGTAGAAGTCGAGTAGTTCTCCGACTATATTATCTAATTCGCTGACTGCTCGAATAGCTTGCGGAGAGGATGGGCCATACCGCTGGAGGTCGTAATCGAGATGGGGTAGGTAGACCAGAGAAAGATGGGGTGCTTCGCGCTCCTCCATCCACTTTGCAGATTCTGCAATCCATCGGGTTGAGGGCAGTCCTGCTCGCGGCCCCCAAAAAGAGGAAAAAGGGAAGGGGCCAAGAGATTCTTTTACTTGGTCACGAATTTCAAGTGGCTGGGCATGAATATCAAAAGTTTTGAGTCCATCTGAGCGATATAAGGGCCGAGGAGTGATGGAGAAATCTACACTGCTGTACATATTAAACCACCAGAATAAATTGGCACATCGAAGGTTTGGATTTTGGGACCTTAGGGATTCCCAAATTTTTCCCCCCTGCACAAGCTGGTTGGATTGTTTCCAAAAATGATGTTCGTTAAGAGTTCTGTCATACCAACCATTCCCCACAATCCCATGCTCGCTTGGGTTCTTGCCAGTTAGATAAGTGGCTTGGGCAGAACAGGTGACTGCCGGAGTCACAGGATCAATAAGTTGTGCCTCCCCGCCATGTCTGTTTAGGAACTTGATTAAATTAGGAGTATTTTCACCAAGCAGGCGGGTGCACAAACCTACAAGATTTAGAACCACCAATCGGGGCCCGTCTGTTGCACCCGCAGATTTCATTCCTAACGCTATACCTTTTGGGAAGAAAGTGCCCGAGTCCGAAGAAGGTCGATGGAGTGCATCACTTCATTATCGTCCATTTTATGAACTTCAACTCCCTGTCCAATGGCCTGAATCAGAGTGATGGTGAGCTTGCCTCCGAGATGCTCCCGAAACTCCTCCAGTCCTTCAAGGATAGTAGACTTACCATCACTGTTCTTTGCATGGAGCAGGGGATGGTAGATTTCAAAACCAAGATTTTGCAATAGAGCCATGACCCGTTCCGCTGCCTCTTTCTTCAGTAAGCCGATCCGTGCACAATAAAGAACATCTGCAGCAAGCCCAATGGCAACAGCATCTCCGTGCCCAATCTCAAAGTTGGACAAGGGTTCAAGTTTATGGGCAATCCAATGTCCAAAATCAAGAGGGCGGGCAGATCCCCGTTCAAAAGGATCTCCTGAGCCAGCGATATGATCAAGATGCAGGGCAGCGCTTCTACGAATCAGTTGCTCCATTGGTTGGATGGAGAAATGTGAAAGTTGCTCACCCCGCTCTTCTATCCATTCAAAAAATGCACGGTCTCGAATTAGGGCAACTTTTACAGCCTCCACATAGCCCGCCCGTTTTTGTTTATCAGGAAGAGTTCGTAAAAAAGAAAAATCATTTACCACTGCATCCGGTACCATAAAGGAACCCACCCAATTTTTCTTACCGAAAAAATTGATGCCGTTTTTAACACCAACACCTCCGTCCCCTTGGCTGAGAGTGGTGGTGGGTAGGCGGACAAGCCTGATACCTCGGTGAGCGGTGGAGGCAGCAAAGCCAACCAAATCAAGAGCCGCTCCACCTCCAACGACCAGTATGTAGGAATGACGACACATTCCATGTTCATTTAAGTCGGTCCAAATCGATTCTACAAATGACCAATTGTTCTTCGCATCTTCCCCCCCGCGGACAAAAGTGGGCGGGCAAACCAAATCAAGCTGGTTTTTATGCTTGGAAAAATAAGAATTTACTAAGTCGGGTAAGTTGGGGTTTCCATCAAGAATGCCCTCATCCAAATAAACCATTACCTTTGTCTTTTTTCCAGGGTGATCACCCTTGAGTAAGTCAGATAGGGTTGAGTTTTCAGGGATGAAGGCATCGCGGGTGAAAAAAACTTCGTGAGCAAAGTCGAGCCGAACATTTCGACGAATGGAGGAGTATGTATTGGGCATGATTTACCCTTTTAATCTAAATGAGCTCTAAGTTGCCGCAAACTTCTTTTGCGAAATATAGGCGATTGTTCCTAATAGGACACAAGGTCCTACAAGAAGAGGTAGATGGAAAGCGAGTAGAGTGGCATCCATCACACAAATTCCAGCAAGGAGAAGGGAAACACCTCTCCCGATTGCACTCTTCTCTTTTTTTCGCATCGTCAAAATAGCATAAAAAACGATCCCGCCTCCAAGTAATCCGGCCACATTTACCAGGAAGACACGGATGGGATCCAGGTTGTTCCACAAAACCAAATAAGCCAGGGCCAGAAGGGGTACCGCAAAGAGAAATAAGAGAGGTAGACGATTGACCCAGGTGTCCCCTTCCTCACTTGAGGATTTCATAAAAGATTCTGTGCGGGCAAACCAACTAATTCCGACGACATACAGACCCACAGCTATTGCCCATAGATAGAGCAGGGGTGCAGGGGACATTCCAGTTGCAGCGGTGGCAGCGGTTATCCACAGCAAGGTTCGGCATCCACCCATGAGTACTATTCCATACGCAGTCTTTTTATGTAGCCAGTCATAAGTAAGGATGCATCCCATTAATGCCATGGCCCAATACCATGCACACCCAGCTCCAGCAATGAGGATCCAGGTACCCATTCCTAATTGAATAAGGCCAAGGGTCCATGCTTGTGGCAGGTTTAGGACTCCCCTTGGAATTGGCCTTTCAGGCCTGTTTTTCGCATCGAATTGATGATCGCAGGCATCATTCAAGAAACACCCGCCCGCATAAACTAGGCTAGCCCCTACAATTAAACATGCAAAAGTTGACCCATCAAAAAAGTCCACATTCGTCCATTCTGGCATCCATCGTAGTGATGGCCCAGCACCTGCGTTGATTCCCCATGCAGCCAAAACATTTGTCCAAACGGTGGGGAGATTGGATCCACGGGACATATTCATCCAATCTGAAAAACAAAACCCCTTCATCTTAGCCCCCGCTTTTCCAGTTGATCAAGAGTCCACCTATACTCGTTGGCGACCTGGTCAATTACGCTCGTGGAGCGAAGAGCTTGTGGAAGCACCTCCCATGTGTAAGTTTCCATTTCCAAATGATTACAGGTGTCAGGATTTGCCTCCAACCAGTCCAAGGTATCAAGCACATGCTTTTGAGTATCTCCAAGCCCATTTCCTGGCGAGGCGTGCAAGGGAACATGGAAATGGACCCTCCATTCGTCTGCACTTGTTTGTGTAGTACTCGACTTAGTTTGACGCAGAGCGATATCTAAATCTTTGATTCGGTCCATCACTTCGCCTTGGTTCGATGTAATGACTTGGTGCAGATAAACGGGCTCAATAAATTCTTCCAGTTTACTCAGGTTTTCCATGCTTGGAGATAGCTTTAAAGCAGAACTGAGGTGAAGCTTGCTTAGCCGGACTCCAGCATTCTTGATGGCTGTTAATCCTTGCTTTGCATCTTCTTGTTCGATCGCCAAATGACAACAGTCATAATTTACCCCGATTCTTTTTCGAGCGACTTCTGGGTCTTTTGCTTGGTCGAATAATTCCTGTAAAAAGTGGATAGTCTCGGGTGTCGTTTCAAACCACCCCAAGGGCTCAGGTTCCATTCCTAAATGCAGATCCAGATCAGTTTCTAAAGATAAACGTTCAATCTCTTCCGCACAGGTAAGTAAGTTCTGATAAGCACTTACTGGCAAATTTTCTCTTGGGTGAAACTCTTTGAAAGAAGCAGGAAGAGTGCTAACACTTCCTGCGGCACCAGCCGGTAAAAGCGATGCAAGGATTTGAAAAAGAGTGAGTGTGTAGTCAAGGCGGTCCTTGCTGCTCCAATCCGGCAAATAAACTTTCTCTTTTACTCGTTGCCCATGAAAATTGCCATAAGGAAACCCGTTTATTGTGAAAATGTAGGCGTTTTTTTTCTCTAACCATTCATGAAAACGCTTCAATTCTTCAGGTTTGACGAGTTCGTACGCTGCATCTTTGCCCAGCCTTAACCCAATAGCAAAGGGTTTTTGGGGGCAGATTTTTTGGCGTACCTGCAAGACATATTTCTCCAGCGAGTAAAAGGTCTCCTCCCAGTTGTTGCCCCGATGAACATTGGTGCAATAGGCGAGGTGATGTCCCTTGGATAATTTCATAACCGGGTAGTTTCCTGCATGGTATCTGTCATTTGATGTAACTTACAGATGCATGGAAGACAAGGAATCTTGGACTCTCTTTACAGAAACAAAAAAGCGGGCGACCCAGCCCAGATCGCCCGCTACTTTGTGTTTTACCTAGTAATCTAGGATTTTGCCCTATGCGAAAGGAGATTGCAGATGGTGTGCCAATTTTCAAATACCAGAATAAAAGATCGAAAATGATCATTCAATTGTTCGAACTCAAAGAGTTGGTTGATTTTTGATCATGACTAAACAAAATATTTAATGTTCATCGCTACTTTTACATACAACCTACTAAAATGAACACGGAACCCATCTGGAAGTCTTGGTTTGCTCGACACGGAGCGAAGCTACTTTTATTTGCCAGGCAGCAGTCTCGTCGCCCTGACGAGGCAGAAGATCTACTGCAGGAAGCCTTTGTTCGTATTTGGAGACTGTATGGTCATAGCGGCGAAGTGGCTCCAGGATTAGTGTACCGCGCAATCCGTAGGCTGGCGATAGACTGGGCACGCAGTATAGACCGTAGGCAAGTACGGGAAAATCGTGTTGCTCTCGATTCCCCACTTTCCTTTTCCTTTGATCGCACCTTAGAGCAGGATGAACGCAAACAGGCCTTGCTTCGTGCGGTCGAACGACTGCCCAAGGAACAGAAAGAAGTCCTTACTCTTAAAATATGGGGTGAATTAACCTTTGATGAGATTGCCCGTACCCTTGACCAGTCTCTTAATACTGTGGCTTCCCGTTACAGATATGCCTTACAAAAGCTCAAAGATTGGGTGCCGGAAGAATTGGAGGGTAAACCTCACGGGTCTTCACTTTCAGATTCATGAAAGAGCTAGAAAAAATCGAGGCGGAGCTCAAGGAGCTCACCCCGCTTTCTCCGAGCAAAAACTTTACCGCAAAATTGGAAGAGGCTTTGGGAGATGCAGGAAATGTGGCTATGTGCCATATGCCTCACCAAGATGGCATGGGCGAAAACAATCAAAATGACCGTAAGGTCTTGCCCAAAAATGTTCTTTCTTTCCCCCACCTTTTTAAATTAATCGGTGTAGGTGCCTTGGCTATAGCAGCTGTTTGGGTGGTAATTTTTCATATCTCCTCCGCGCTCTTATCCAATGGGTCTGCCGATCATGTAGCAGGAGAAAGAACTCAAATTACGGAATCGCCCTCCCTTGCTGTTCAATCTCTTCAGGCAGATGATCCAGACAGTCCCTTGCATGGTCTTTCTTTAGAGGATTTGCAGGATGTTTCTGTTATGCCAGTGAGTGGATGGTCCGATCCTCAGATAAATGAGCGATTTTTACGAATGGTGGATGAGGGAGTATTTGATCGCCCAGGCTATCTTCCTGCCCGCCGGGTCCGCAATTATTACATGGATGAAACTTTATGGAGTCATCCAGCATCTGATCTTCGTATATTATCCACCTCTCCTCGGGAAGAAGTCATTTTTATTGAATTGGAGACCTATTGAGTTCATGAAACGCCTGTTTTGGTATTTTGCTCTATTGGCCTTCTCAAAATGTATCCTTTTTGCGGATACAGATTATGCATACCTTGGGGTCCACACTTCCCGATTGGAGCGGGGTGCCGGAGTTCAACTTGGCTTACCAATGGGTGTGCATCTACAAGTGGATCATGTGGCTAAAGAAAGCCCGGCAGCGACTGCTGGAGTTCAATTATATGATGTGTTATTGAGCTTGGATGATCAGATACTCGTTAACCCTGAGCAATTGAAAGCCCTTGTCCATTTGCGTAATCCAGGTGAACGAATCGATCTTTCGATTTTAAGAAGAGGAGAGAAAATTTCTCTTACTGTAGAGTTGACCAATGCTCCCGTTGGACATCTTGACGAGAATAGACGAAGTGATAAGGGGCATAACTTTTTTGATTTTGATTCTATCTTGGGCCCACGGGAAAGGATTCGTGATTTTTTTCGGCAGCACTCTTTTGATTTTCCTGAACCTGGTGATTTTTCCCAGAGCCCATTCTTTTCATACCCACGCTCTGGAAATTCTTTTGATCTTAACAAAAACGGTACAGGAGGGGAGGACCCTTTGCATCGTAGCAGTCCAAATGTGCAGAGTTATTCCTATTCCTCTTCCACTCAGCAAATCACAGTGAGTGATGAACAAGGAACCCTGCAATGGACGGAAAAGGATGGATTGCGTTTTTTGCGGGCGACTGATCTGGATGGTCGCGTGGTCTATGAAGGATCCATCACCACTCAGGACGACAGAAATAAATTGCCCACTTCCGTCATGCAACGCCTGAGGACTATGGAGGAGACGGGTCAATTTCCAGTTCAGTAAAATCCCTGACTGATTGGAACTGGTTGCTCAATTCACGCTTGGGGTAAGCAACACCAGAAACCCTTTTCAAACTTGACCCCGCCTAACAATTATAAAATCATTGTTGTTTACAAACTGCCCCAATTAAACTGATTATGAAAATTATCTTCAGCTTTCTTATGAGCCTCTTTTTCGCTGGCTCCCTATTCGCGCAAATGTCTGGTTATGGATCCAGTCATCACGATGGTGTCGCTCTTGGTGCCAATGAAACGACCGGTGCCCATGGGATCGCTCTGGGTAATGCGGTGAAAATGCGCGGATACTTAAGCACAATTGTCCATCGCGGGTATGCCAATTCTGGTTCCGACAAAAATGGCTACGATGGGACATCAATTACTGCGGATACTGACTTCCTCATCGACTTTTCACCTGTTACGGCTGAAATCCACCTTGCCCTCGGAGATGGACACCTCAATCCAACAACTGAACTTCTTGAACAAGCTTTTGGGCGTTACAGTTTTTCAAGCGATATGCACCTAACTTTTGGTCGTCAGGTGACGGTACTCGGCTTTGATTCTGATGAACTAACTAACCGGTATGCTATAACCAGAGCATATGAGACTGCTACCAACAAATATTCAGACCAACTTACCTCAGGAAAAAACTATGTAGATGGGATTCGTTTTAACTACAACAACGGGTCTATTGGTTTTGTTTTCGGCCTCTATGACACTTATTTTTACAATTCTAACAACCAGGATAATGGTAAAGATTCTGAACTTAATGATGGTCTTGGTTTGGACTTGGCTGCATCAATTATGCTTTTTGACGGTTTTGAGGAACGTCTTGGCTTTGCTACAGAGGAAGTTAAATTTGAAAAGAATGCCGCTTCTGGTAGCCTCGAGTCTGACATTGATCACCAGTTCAATGTTGCTTTGATTTGGAACCTAAGTCCATTAACTCTTGCTTGGGAGTTAGATACATTTCATCGCTCCAATGATATCAATGGATGGAACACCATGCTCCTTGCTAACTATGCTTTCTCCGATTTCCTTTCCGCAACCCTTCGCTACGCCCATGTTGATATCGAGGAGGATAGAAGCGATATTTTCACCCTGGCCATGTTGATGGCGGTGAATGACCATTTCGACCTGAATGTGGAGTATAATCGAGTGGAAGGGGATGACCTGAACCAATTTGCGGTCCAGGGCATCGTATCCTACTAAATTTCTTCGTAAGTCAGTTTACGGAAGCCTCGTTGGTTTGTTCCAACGGGGCTTTCTTTTTTGTGAGCTTGCTTAGTTCTTCCACATAATACATTGGATATTTCGTACATTAAGTAACGACAATGGATGGTAGGGTAGAAAAACACTCCTTTTAAGGGGAGAAGACAGTCAAATCATGGCGATGAAAAAAGGCACGAAACCGAACAAGGCATTACTCAAAAAAATCGACGAACAAGGCCAGGAGTTAGCCTATTTACAAAGAAAGTGTAAGGAGCATGGCATCCCTATCCTTATTCTCGTGGAGGGCTTAAGTGCAGCCGGTAAGGGTACTCTGATCAATCGTATTATCCAACCTCTTGATCCGCGTGGATTCAAAGTCTCCTGCATTGCTTCCCCCAATCGGGATGAGCAGTTGCGTCCCTTTCTATGGCGTTTCTGGAGCCGTACACCGAGCACTGGTAGGATCGCTATTTTTGATAGAAGCTGGTATCGAAACCTTCTTGATGCCGATATTGATAACCTGATGAGTGAAGGGGGTCTTGCCCGTGCCTATGAGGATGTTCGTGCATTTGAGCGGCAATTACGGGACGGTGGAACCATCATCCTAAAATTCTTTCTGGAAATTACCAAATTGGAGCAGGAGAGCCGTCTCGTCACCCTGCAGTCTAACCCAGCAACCGCTTGGCGTGTGGACGATGCGGTGCTGAAGAGGCTCGGTAGGTATAAGGAATATGCGGAAGCGGTCATCCGCATGTTTAGGGAGTCCGATGTGGATGCCCCCATTCCATGGGCCAAGCTGAGTGCAGAAAACAGCTACCAGGCCACGGTGGATGCCCAAAAGATTATGATCGAGGTTCTTGGTAAGAGGGTAAGGTTGGCCAAGAAACAAAAAATATCTGTTCCACAACCCGCCAATCCCGCCTCCTTGCCTCGGTTCACAGATGCACCCAAACTGGAGGATGTAGACCTTGCCCAATCGTTATCGAAGAAAGAGTACCTGGAAATTATTGAGGAAAAACAAGCTCGCATCCATGATTTACATAATGAAATGTACCGAAGGCGCATCCCCATGGTCATTGTCTACGAAGGGTGGGACGCTGCGGGCAAGGGAGGGAATATCCGTCGTCTTACTGCCCGAATGGATCCCCGTGGGTATGAGGTTATTCCAGTCTCAGCCCCTAATGATATAGAGAAATCTCATCATTACCTTTGGCGTTTTTGGACCGAATTCCCCAAAGCTGGACATGTGACAATTTATGATCGCTCCTGGTATGGGCGGGTATTGGTAGAGCGTGTGGAAGGCTTTTGTAAAGAGTGGGAATGGAAGCAGGCTTATCGGGAGATTAATGAGATGGAAGAAAATTTTGTAAATGCAGGCTCTATCCTTGTTAAGTTCTGGATGCATATTAACCCAGAGGAGCAACTCAAACGTTTTCAAGCTAGGGAACTTAACCCAAGCAAGAGATGGAAACTGGGGGATGAAGATTGGAGGAACCGGGAAAAATGGAAGCCATATGAAAAAGCCACTAATGAGATGTTTCTTCGTACCCATTCGCCTCATGGACCTTGGACAATTGTCGAAGGAAACTGCAAGCGCTTTGCCCGTATCCGAGCATTGGACACAGTAATTACCGCAATAGAGAAGCGGTTTTCTGAGTAAATTTATCTCCTCTAGTGCCATACCTACCAATGAGCATAGGGTATGACATCAAACTTGCCACTTTAGCCCTCAGACTTTTATAAAGGCAAATATTCGAATTCGTTCTGTTCTAAACAGCCACCCCCTATAATTTAACCTACGACTCACTACACATGGCTTCTGCAACATCCATTTTACCCGAAAAACTTCATGAATATCCACAGCAGGATGTGATCGACGGATCTGCTGGATCCTCCTCATCAGTCCTGGATGATTGTATTAATCAAAACGATGGAGTTTTGCAGCTTTTGCACCGTTATGCGGGGAGAACCTTTTGTAGTCCTGGCAAACGACTTCGTCTAGATGAAGGATCCTACCATCCTGATTATATGGGGGGTACCGGACTCGATGAAATCTGGATGGGCTGTACCGTGCCTATTGTTACCGGTGTGATTGATACCCGTACGGGGAAAGCTCCTTACCGTGAGGGAGAATCTCATGTGCTTACCCCGGGTGGGCAGGTGATTGCTTTGCAGGATTTGATCGCCACCAATCCAGAGACGGTGATGGGAGAGAAGGTCACTGCCTTTGCCAAAGAATTATATGGCGATCCAACCTGGCCCATCGTTTCCAAAAAATTTGATAATTTAAACCCGATCCCTCACCATCTGCATTGGTCGAAATGGGAAGTGTATGACATCAATTCATTTGATAATCCTGGGGTTTGCCCATCCCATTATCATACCACTGCTATGGGACTGTATCCCTTTGTATCGAAAGATGAGTTTCTTGCCTGTATGAAGAGCTTCGGACAAGCAGAGTACAACGGCGTGCGCCATCTTTCCCCTCATGTGATGATGCAACTCGATAACGGATTTGTTATGCCCAATGGGGTTTTGCATTCCCCCACCGATCTTTGCACTCATGAGGTACATGTGACCATGGATGAACATTTCCTTGCAGAAGATCTTACTTTGGATGGGCAGATTGGGGCAGCCGATGCCTTTTATGCATGCCGTGAAGAGGATTACCCAAAAGATAAGCACGAGAACTGGGAGTATCTGGTGGAAAAATTTGATTTTGGAGCCAATCAGGATCCCGATTTCGTTCGCAAAAGTTCCCGCCCGGCCATCACCGCCAATGAATTTTCCGGAGATGGAGTGGATGCGAAATGGATTGTGTATGGCAATTTCCTGGGGGATCAAAAAGTATCTATTCTCCGACTAACTCTCGCACCGGGAGCCAAAACTAACTTTTGTCCTGAGTGCCCAACACTTTTCCATACCAATGGAGGAAGTGGGCGAGTAGGAAAGCTAGCGGTGAATTACCACCACAATATGGTTCTTGGACAGCTCTACCCTGAAATCGGATTTGTTACGCAGGCTGCACTGAACAACGGTGGGGTGGAAATTGAAAATACCGGCTCAGACCCTCTGGTCCTCACTTTTGATTTTCCCCAGAACGCACATTCTCAAACTCCTGGTGTGTAACCGCTGCTAGGTAGCTTTTCTTGCTCCCCAAAGCCGGTTTCAACCTCAGGTTGCAAGCTGTGTTTAATATGAGCCAAGCGAGCATTGCCTTACATGGGATCCATGTTATCGGAAAATTGTTACCTAGGCTAACCCATTGGTTTTCCTTGCCATATAGTATAAAACTCCATTCTTTTCACCTTTTGACCTCTTAGAATAAGACTAAAAAATGAGCGAAACTACCCAGCCCGCAGAACGCTCCGGATTGCTGTCCGGAGGAAATTGGATCATCGATCAGGTTAAGATCATCGATGTCTATCCCAAACATGAGCAACTGGCCAATATTTACAGCCAGTCCCAGGGAACCGGTGGTTCCCCGTATAATGTACTTCTCGACCTTGCCAAGATGGGAGCGAAGTTCCCGCTCGAAGGTGCGGGTCTTGTGGGGCAGGATGCACTCGGGCAATACATTGTGGATGATTGTAAAAACCATGGGATTGCCACCGATATGCTTTCGGTTTCTCCAGGAACTAGCACATCCTATACTGATGTGATGACTGAGCGAGATGGTGGGCGCCGTACTTTTTTCCATAACCGTGGAGCCAATGCTACATGGGATGGTTCAGAAATCGATTTCCATGCAAGCTCGGCCAAGATTTTTCACTTGGGTTACCTACTTCTGCTTGATGAATTGGACCAGGAGGATCCCGAACATGGCACAAAGGCAGCAGCCCTTTTGGCCAAGGCACGGGCAGCGGGTATGAAAACCAGTATCGATGTAGTCAGTGAGGACAGTGACCGCTTCTTCAAAATCATCGCTCCTGCCCTCAAGCAAGTGGACTACTGCATACTCAATGAAGTGGAAGCAAGTAAGGTAACAGGCGTGCAAGTACGCCAAGATGGAAAGTTACTTGAGGATGGAATTGCTCTGGCATGCGAGAAGTTATTCGAGCTCGGGGTATCCGATCTTGTTGCGATTCATTTCCCCGAGGGTTCCTATGCTTTACGCCAAGATGGAGAAAAACTTTTACAGGGCTCCTTAGCCTTACCGAAAGGGTACATTAAAGGGGCTGCGGGTGCAGGAGATGCTTTCTGTGCGGGTGTACTTTTTGGCGTTCATGAAAACTGGTCTTTAGAAAAATGCCTAATGACTGGAACCTCGGCCGCCACTGCTTGTATGTCTAATCCTACCTGTACGGATGGATTACGCTCCTTGGATGACTGTCTGTCTTTGGTTGAGCAGTTTGGATTTGGAGAAGACGAGAAGTAATTTCATTTGCAATGCAACAAGCGGATGAGTCTGTCATCCCATCCTTTTTATCCACCTAACACCCACCACTCCATATGTCTGAGAACAGCAATGATTTTAATCCCGCCATTCGGGAAACAATATTAAACGAGGCTTCGGCGAATGAAACTTTTCCCAAAGCACAGCCCATCGTTAATGCCCATGCCCATACTTTTTATTCCTTTAATTACAAAGGATATTCCCCCACAACCTTTGCCTTGGAAGCCAAGCGTGCAGCTTTGGAAATCGGAGGGATTGTAGATTTTGATGTGTTGGATGGACTGGATGAGTACTGGGCCGCGAGTCGCCGTCTCGATCTCAAGGCATGTATCGGTTTGGAGTCCCGTGTATTTGTGCCTGAATTTTCAGATCGCGTGATTAATTCTCCAGGGGAGCCAGGTATTAGTTACCACATGGGCACAGGGTTTACCTCAACCGATATTCCTGCAGAAGCCCAGAAATTTTTAGATGGGATGCGTAACACTTCGGATACCCGTAACCGGGCAATGGCTGACCGGGTGAATGCATTCCTTGATCCCTTGGTTCTTGATTACGATAAGGATGTGGCTCCGCTTACCCCTAAGGGTAATGCGACCGAGCGTCACCTTTGTCTGGCTTACGCCCAGAAAGCCGCTGCTCAATATCCTGAAGAATCAAGCCTGCGTGCATTTTGGGGAGAAAAATTAGGTGTGGCTCCAGAAGATTTAAAAGAATTACCCGATGGTCGTGCAATCACTGATCTGATCCGGGCAAAGACCATGAAGAAAGGTGGAGTGGGTTATGTGCAACCCGATTCCGGATCTTTCCCAAAAATGGCAGACATGAACAAATTCGTGTTGCTTTGTAATGCTTTGCCTACAATCACCTGGCTAGATGGCACATCGGATGGAGAAGCTGCGATTGAGGAATTGGTGGAAGTATCCCGTTCCACCGGTGCGGTTGCTTTTAATATCATTCCTGACCGCAACTACACTCCTGGTTCCCCCGACCAAAAACTGGCCAACCTCCAGCAGGTTATTCAATTATCCAATGATCTTGGACTTCCCCTGATTGGTGGAACAGAAATGAACAGCCCTGGTCAAAAATTTGTTGATGATTTTGACTCTGCAGAGCTTAGCCCCCACCGTGAGAGCTTTCTTCGTGGAGGACGCATCCTTCATACACACTCCACTTTACAAAAGGCACAAGGAATGGGTTACTTGAGTGACTGGGCGGGAGGAAATTTCTCAGATGTTCATAAGAAGAATGATTTCTATGCCGAGTTTGGTAAAGTTTTCTCTCCCCGTGGAGAAAAGGCTCTTTTGGACAAGTTAAACAAAGAACAGTCACCCGAGCAGGTGCTTGCACTTGCCTCAGAGTCAATGAGCTCTTCCTGAGTTGTAAAATGGCAGGCTCCTATGTCGGATTTGGCTTTGGAGCCATCCAGGGCGGTTTGTTTCTGCCCGCTGCTGATAGGTCAGGCAATTTTACCCGCCTAGTCGTTTCTGAGATCGATCCTGACATTATCGATGGTGTAAGGCAGAATAAGGGTACCTTCACTTGCAATATTGCACATTCGGACCGTGTTGAGTTTATAACCATAAAGGGTGTAGAGGTTTTAAATCCAACTGATGCTGATGATCGGGAGAGATTAGTTCAAGCAATTGCAGAAGCAGGTGAACTGGGCACCGCACTTCCAAGCTTTCACCTTTACGATTCCCCACCAGCACCCATTGCCCGCCTGCTTGCCGAGGGGTTAACTCGTAAGACAAAACGCCCAGCCTTACCGCCCGCAGTTGTCTATGCAGCTGAGAATGATTCCAGGGCAGCCACGCGGCTTGAAGCTCTCTGCTGGGACCATGCACCGGCTGGGTTTGGTGATCATGTTGCTTTTTCGGAAACAGTGATTCCGAAAATGTGCACGGTGGTGGAGAATTCGAACCGTATTGAAAAGGAAGGCTTGGTACCTCTGTTTCCCGGAGCATCTAGAGCTATTCTCGTAGAGGCTTTTGATCAAATCATGGTTGAAGAACAGGCACCGCTGGGTTTTGAAAGGGGAATCTCTTCTTTTGTGGAAAAAAAGCAACTCGATCCTTTTGCCCAGACCAAGTTTTTAGGGCATAACGCAGTCCACGCTTGGCTGGGTTATCTGGCGGAAAATGAGGGACTGCTTCTAATGAGTGAGGTGGGCAAGCGTGATGACTTAATGAGACGGGCATTGGATGTGTTTCAAAGAGAAGTCGGACCAGGGTTGATCCATGCCCATGTCCGGAGTGGCGATCCATTGTTTACTTCAGAGGGAATCAATGCTTACGCCAAAGACGCCCTAAAGCGTATGGTGAATCCATTTTTAAATGACCCGATTGAAAGGGTCACTCGGGATCCAATTCGAAAACTGGGATGGGAAGACCGGTTGATCGGTTCGATGCGTTTGGTAATTGAAGCTGGAATAAAGCCAGAGCTCTTAGCAGAGGGGGCCCGGCTTGCCTTAGCCCGGGCTTCTAAAGAGTCTCAATCTTCGCCTAAAAAGATTTTGGATCACATATGGTCACAGCAGGTTTCTAAAGAGGAGAAGGAGAAGATCTTTCCACTTCTCTTCTCTTAATTATTTACAATATTTTAAGCTATTTGTTTGCCTAACCGGTTGATCGAAAGTGAGAGAAAATTGCCATTCCATGATTGCTTTTCGCTCAAAAACGATCAAATTCAATCACTAACCCTTATGATTCAAGTCAATTCACCAGCCCTTGCTCCTCAGCGCCGTGAGCGTTTGAGACAAATGTTGCGCGAAGGTGGGGTGGCCCGGGTGGATGACTTACGAAAGACCTTGGATGTATCAGTTGCCACTATTCGTAGGGACCTGGAAATTTTAGAGGAAGAAGGGAAGGTTCGCCGAGTACATGGTGGAGCGGTCTCGATGGAGAGCCGTTTGGAGGAGCCCGTTTTTGAAAACAAAACCAACCTCGCGGCTAAGGAGAAACAGAGAATTGCTGAGGAAGCTTACTCATTAATCGAGCCCGAAGAAGCGATCTATTTAAATGGGGGAAGCACCACCTTGTTTCTCGCCCGTTTGTTGCGTGAGCGCTCTGATCTTACGGTGGTGACCAACTCCCTGCAGGCCGCGATCGAGCTGGCAGACTCCGGACCCCGGGTCATTTTAATTGGTGGAGAGCTCCGCCGTATCAGTCAGACCATGGTCGGCCCCTTGACCTCAGCTGTTCTTGCACAGGTACATGTGGACAAGGCCTTTATGGGAACGATGGGTTTTTGCCTCAATAATGGGCTAACCACCACCGATCCCAATGAAGCATATTCCAATGAAATTGTTGCCGAACAAGCGGGTCAGGTTATTTTGGTAGCCGACTCTAGTAAGGCAGAAAAAGTATGCTTCGCCCGATTTTCTGATCTTAAAAAAGTTGATCTGCTTATTTCCGACAAGAATTTATCCCCTGAATTTACCAAGCAACTGCGCAAGCGCGGAGTGAAGGTACGAACCGTATAATTGAACGAACTCATATTTAAACAACCCGCACACAAGGAGAAGAAGTAAACAAAACATGGCCACACCTGTAATTATGCCCCGCCAAGGACAATCGGTAGAGAGTTGTATCCTCACCGAATGGAAAGTAAATGTTGGTGATCAAGTCGCCGAGGGCGATGTACTCGCCGTTATCGAAACGGACAAAGCAAGCTTTGACTTGGAATCGACGGCCTCCGGTACCGTTCTGGCTCTTTTTTGGGAAGCCGATGACGATGTGCCTGTGCTCGCCAATGTTGCTGCAATTGGTGATGAAGGAGACGATGTCGAAGAGTTTCGTCCGGAAGGACAGGGCTCTGCCCCGGCACCTGCTGCAGAAGCATCTGCACCTGCCACTGCGGATGTAGCTCCACAAACTGGTGCAGCTCCAGTTGCCCCTGCTGCCCCTGCATCAGTGCAGGCAAGTGGTTCATTTCAAGCCAGTGCTGGCGTAAGCCCCCGTGCCCGCCGTCTTGCTCACAAGCATGGAATTGATCCTGAATCCATTCCTGGTAGTGGTCCAGAAGGCCGGGTAATCGAGCGGGATGTGGGAGCGGCCATCAGTGGGCGTCCCCGCCTTTCGGCAACTGCCCGTGCCCGTGCCCGTTCGGAAGAATTGGAAACTCCTGCCCGGGGAACTGGGCTTGCCGGAATGGTACGCTCGCAGGATCTCAAAGTTCCCGGATCGGTGGAGGGGGCAGAAGTGGCACCTGTCAAGG
>Ga0181585_10000790_pt1 | contig 27165 bp, 28 predicted proteins | sample 071ome_29_FD_132469 | JGI IMG/M metagenome (GOLD analysis project Ga0181585, IMG submission 132469) | Coastal salt marsh microbial communities from the Groves Creek Marsh, Skidaway Island, Georgia - 071407BT metaG (megahit assembly) | ecosystem: Environmental > Aquatic > Marine > Intertidal...
TAGGTTACTGGGGATATGGCTCCGCATATGATTTGAGTAATACTAGTGTGACAAACAAATGGAGTAGTGATGGCAATTGGCACAATGCAGTGTTGACTATGGATAATAGTCTTAATGTTCGTGGCTGGCATAATGGAGAGCCTATTACTTGGCTTTTACACAGCGATTATACTTCGACTGCTACGTCAGTACAAATGGCAAGTGAAACAACTAGCACATTTAAAATTCATACAAGAAATAATTATAGTTGGGGAAGCATGACATATGTTCATGTTGGTGATGTTAAAGTATACAACAGAGATTTAAGTCAAGATGAAATAAGAGAAAACTATGATGCATTGCGTAGGAGATACGGAAGATGAGTGTACAAACAGGCGCACGTAATAGCAGTGACGGATTAGTTTTTCATTATGATATGAACAACTCAGGAAAGTCTTGGAAAGGTAAACCTACTACTAATATTTTTAGTGCTGTTAGAAATACTGATAGTGCAGCTTCTGCACTTACACATTATTTTGGCGCAGGTGCGTCTGGTTCAGTTGGAAGCGAAATAGTAAGCGGCGGCCAAACTGCAAAAACTGTAACTATAACAGCCAGTCAATTTGTTCATAGCTTTTTGCAATTTTATAATGGTAATTTTACACTAACTGCTAATACAACATATTCTGCTTCTGCAATGGTATGGACAGACACAGCTTTTACATGTAGTGTAGGTTCTCTTAAAAACGGCAACCCGTGGACAGGTTATATTCCTATGTCGGACAATGCGCTGACTCCTGGATGGAATTTTGTAAGTAGTACAGGTTCATATGCAAGTACTGTTACAGATGCGAGATTTCAATTATCTCTTGGACAAGCACCAATCGGAGCAACTATAAAAGTAATAAAACCTCAAATTGAAGAAGGTGTTCCTAGTCCTTATGTAAACGGAACACGTTCAAATACACAAGCACTTATTGATCTGACAACTAATAATACAATTACTGCAAATAGTTTAACTTACAACAGTGATGGTACATTTGAGTTCGATGGTTCATCTGATTATGCAAATGCAGGAGTCATATCTAATTTAGATGGGTCGAGTAGTATTTCTTTTGATGCTTGGGTTAGGGTTGTAGATTTAGCAACAACAGATAGAAAAATTGTATGCTATAAAAGAGATGCAAATACCGATGCTAATTTTCAACTAAGACGTGGGTACAATACTGATGGACTATACTATCAATGGCACAATAGTTCATGGCAAACATTTTCTATAGATAACTTTTTTGATAATACTACTGATTATCATCACGTAACTATTGTGCACGATCCTAGTGCTACTCCTCAAGTTATATGTTATAAAAATGGTGAACAGTTTACAACGTATACCGGTAATACTACACCTATTAGTTGGCAGGCAGCAACTTTGTTTATCGGTTATAGAACTGCAGCAGAATATTTTTATGGAGATATGGATTCTATTAAAATATGGAATAGACCATTAACAGCAGATGAAGTTCGACAAAACTTTGAAACATTGCGTGGGAGATATGGTATATGACAGTATATGTTGGTCCTGGTATTGTTAGCGAAGGTTTAATATTTCATTATAATACTGATAGCGAAATGACATTCAAAGGCAAGCCTACTGTAAATTTATGGTGCAATCAAGCTGGAGTTTCAGATTTAAATGAATTTGATAGCTGGAGTATGCCAGGTGTACCTGGCGCATCGAGCACAATAACCAAAGATTATGGATTGTGGAATGGATCTACTAAAAGTTCTATTTGGAAAGTTACTGTTGGTACAGGCACAATGCAAAGTTATGCAAGTTGGAGACTTTGTTTAGATACAGGGTTAACATCTATTGCAACGACAAGACGCTTGCAAGCAAAAGTTAAAATGATTAAAGGATCAATAAGCGATTTAGGATATCATAACGGCGGTGGTACTGGCGGTGCTACATATACTGCTATTGATCCTGGAGAAATACCTGGTGGAGTTACAGACAATACGGGTTGGTATCAGCTATCTTTACAAGTTAACTGGACAAGTACTTCTGTAGGACAATGTGTTGGTATTGGGATACTTTCGCAAGACATTGAATTTTTAGTTGCTGAGCCAATGATTGCTACTGATACAACATTTACTGTTCCTTATACACCAAACGAAAGAATCAATACTGGCGTACTATACGATGCTACAGGAAAAAATACTATTACAGCAACTGACTTAATTTACAATAGCGATGGCACAGTTTCATATGATGGTACAACCGGAGATCAACGTTGTGTTATTAATGCAGGAACAGAACTTCTTGCACTAAAAGGTTCATCTGCTATCACTGTAGAAGCATGGGTTTACTATACATCTTACAGTGGCGGCGCTGAAAGCTATTCTGTTATTACTAATAGTGGGTCTCCATGGGTTTGGTTATTAGAAAATCCTAGTCAGCGTTTCCGATTTAGAGCAAGCATAGGCGGCAGTGATGTGAGCGCAAGTGATCCAGACACACATGCACTAAACACTTGGTATCATGTTGTTGGTACTTACAATGGTGCTAATCACATACTTTATGTTAACGGTGTAGAAAAAGCTAATCGTGCTGATACAGGTGTATTAGGATCTCCTACATATGGTGCATACATTGGAACATATCAAGGTACTAACTACTGTATGTCTGGAAAAATAGATGATGTTAAAATCTACAATGTTGCTTTAACTGCAAAACAAGTTGAGCAAAACTTTGAAGCAGGTAGGTATACCTACGGAATTTAACCAGTTGACAAAAAGAATAAATATAGTAGTATAGAATATAAAATAGGATAAACGTATGGTACTACCAGCAACCGGCAGTCAAATTAGTATTAACCAAGTACAAATTTACTATGGCTATACTAGTGGGACAACCAGATCAATGAGTCAGCTTGGACCAGAAGTTGGTATTACTGCTGGTAATACAGTTTTCCTTAGTGCCAGTTTTGGCGGACATTAATTAGAAAACTCATAGGAGAAATCATGTCACAATTTGAATACACAACTTTTGTGTTGGGAAAATGCGTAAGCCCAGCAGCAAAATATGCAAAAGTAAATCAAGATTTAGAAGACGCAAATGCAGTACCTTTCTGGAGAAAGAATCGTGCTCGTATTAAAATGCTAACATCAGTTAAAAGTAAACTGGAAAGTGAATATAACACAAATGAATTACAGTTTTCAAATGAAGTTGATGAACTTAAACATCATGTAGAACGTTTAGCAAAGCGCAGTGCTGTTGAATTATTAAGCACTGGTAAAGTATCAGCAGAAACCATGGAAGACATGACATGCTTGGGTAATGATTATTTTATTGATTGTGTTAAACAATCAACTATTATTGCAAGCCAGCTTAACCATGAAGTACAAGGTGCTGAACAAAGTGTAAAACAAGAAGATGTTGTTCCACTTAACATGATGGATTAATATGCTTGCAATTTGTGTCCCTGTTAGAGATACAGTTCATAGTGCATTTGCTTTTTGTTTAGCACAACTTACCGCTAATCTAACACACAATAATATTAAATATCAGTTGTTCTTTGAAAATGGCAGTTTGATTGCTGATCAAAGATATCGGCTAGTAGTAACTGCATTAGAACGATCTGCAACAGAAATTCTCTGGCTGGACAGTGACATGATTTTTCCAGCTGACGTTTATAGAAAATTGTGCAAATGGGATCTTGACGTAGTAGCATGTATGTATAGCACACGAACATTGCCTTATCGTAATACAGCATTTTTGTCTGATAGTATGCAAGATACTCTTAATGAAACGACTGGTATTCATCGTGTTTACGCAATGGGAATGGGATGTATGCTAACCAAAACTCAAATTTTTAAAACAGTCCCACAACCATGGTTTAACACTCGTTGGGATTATCAAACTAACTCCTTTAGTGGAGAAGATATATATTTTTGTGACCAATTGAGTAATTATGACTATGAAGTTTTTGTAGATTGTGATTTAAGCAAACAATGCTCACATATTGGAACTAAAAACGTTAAATTGGAAAATATCAATGTTTAATACTGCTTTTAGCTTTACAAAATCAAAATGGAATAGATGGCCGATTATTGAAACAAAAGACGTTTCTGATCTTACTCAAGTTGAAAAGTATCGTGGAAAATATCCATACGTATGGCTCAAAGATGATCGTTACGATATTTTAGAAACTTTTAATTGGAATTATCATCCAGAAGAACAAAACAAGAGTAAAATCCACACATTCCCTCCTTGTTTACCAAAAAATAAAAAGCCAGTTAGGTGGGATGTTTTGTGTCTTGTTCCAACCAATGCTAATTACACTACTGAAATAATTCGATGCCCATATATTGCAAGCTATAATGAACGCATTAAGCCTTCAGTTTACATTTACACATTTAGTGATAAAGAAGCAGTTAAAAAATACAGCAAATACAATTTGCCAGAACATACAGTACATTTAATTAAAAATAAAGAGTCAATGGACCGAGTATACAATTTACTTAACAGTGGCGACCCAATGTGGCTAATTGACGGAGATGTAACTATTAACAATCTGGACGATCTTAATTTTACACAGTCGGATGCTGACATTTTTATGTTTAATGTGTTACATAAAAGTACTGATTTGATTTATGCAGACGAATCAGTGCAATTTATTAATCCAAGCTACCTAGAAATTTTAAGAGGTAACATCAACAGAAAGCCTGTTATTAAAAAGATAGATAAAATTATTGGAGTAATTGATGATGTAGAAAATCCATTTAAAGCATGGGCACGAGCATATAGCACATTTATGTTTTTATCTGACACAGAAATTCCACATTTAAAGAAACAAAAAAATAAGCTATTAGGAAAATACATGTCATTGTCTGGGTCACGTACTAAAGATATGGCACGGGCTGGTGTTGAGGAAGCAGAAAAGTTTCGTTCATCTGATGAGTTTATGTTTAATAAAATTTTAAATTGGAATATTTTAGAAACTAGATTTAAAAAGTTTATAGAAGAACTTTCTATACCAAAAAATCAAGAAATTCAACTAAAGCGTTTAGAAAAAACTAAACGAATCTATGGCAAGGATAGTACACAGTATCAAAAGCTATCTAGCCAGTTAGATAATTCAGCAGGATCACGCTGACGTTCCCAGATAGCTTCAATTTTATCTACCATATCAGGTTTTTCTAATACAACACGAGCGCCACGATGTAATGGTTTGGGCCAAGCGTTAACTTTAACCCAAGCATATCCAGAACTTTCTCCATTAGTGATAGGAATAAATTCTTCATATACAGTAATGCAAAAAGTATGATAGGTAAATTTTTTGTCATCACTTAAAAAAGTGTGTATAGGATATACCTTTTCAATATCAGGTAGTTCGCCCATTTCTTCACGACATTCACGAAGTAATGTTTCAATCGGACGTTCGCCTTTTTCTTTCTTGCCGCCCCAAAAACTCCATGTAAGAGGATGACTCACAGAGTTGCTACGTTGTTGTAGCATTATACGTCCTGTGTTGAGTGCTAAAAAGCAGCAACCACTTGCGGTTAACATTATAAATATATTCTCCAGAAGCCAGGGTTATACGTACCTTCGTAGGCGTTAACCCATTGATCCCCTGTCCATTTTAATTTATCAAGTGTCACTGTATTGGTAGTATAGTGTGTGGATGTAGTGTTGTTACTTGCGTCAAAGGTAACACTCCATATAGTACCATTATACTCGATAATGTCGTTCTTCTTAGCAGATATAGTACCCCAAGTACCGCCACTAGGTATATCTTCGAGTATTAAATATCTGTCACCACTTGTTGCCGCTGTAAGTGTGCCATCTCCAGGATAGCTATATTGCGGATCAATTACTGCGTCAACAGCGGGTTGTGTGTTTGTTGGTAGTGTACTAGTATCTAGTGTAACTGTCAACAATGTATTATTTGAATTGGTAGTTAGTGTTCCAACAATATCTGTGCTTGTGTCTGCTGGGTTGTCAGTTTGTTTTAGTCTTATTTGACTAATTCCTTCACGAAATTCACCATAACTGTCAAGTACGCTATCCCATGTTAAGCCAGGCTCTGTTGCACCACTTCTGTTCAATATTTTTGCAGTTGCAACACCAGTGTTGTCAATTTCAAATTTCATTTTATAATTTTCTAATGTTACAACAGTGTAACTTGTTGATATTGCATTAATGTCTGTAATAGAGTTAATGCCATCTGCATCACCAGTTGCTACTTCATGTAAGTTTGTAATAATAGTATGAATCATACTATTCTTTTGTACTTTGGCTGGTGGATTGATTAAAATTGGCATATCAAATGATAGTGTTGAAATGTCTATAACGTCATCAATACCACTTGGGATACCACGGTTTGTCCATTGTGTGTTTGTTAGTTCGACAACACTTAAACTACTCCAGTCAAGGGGGTTATTTGTTGTATGTATATTCAAACTTGGATTAAACAACACTAATATTTGTTCTAGTAATTGCATTTTCTGTTCTGAATTACTTGTCCAAAGATCAGCTTGCATTGACAATGTATATGGCACTGGCATGTGTCTTGAAACAGTATATGAGCTGCCATGTTCATTTTCATAGCTGTTTGTTTGATTATTGTATTTTTTTTCAATAACCGTCATCTTTTCCTCAAACTGTGGAAAAACTCTACCATTAACGTCTGGTTGTAGACTAGTTACATAGCAGCTAATAAATGGAACAGCACTTATTGTGTTTTCACTATTTTCTCGATTTATATGTGCGACCATACGACTTATATCACCATATCGTACAGGTACAGTATGATACACAGGTTTTGAATCTTCTGTGTATCCTTTAACATACTGAAATCCTGCAAACAAACGAATAAACTGCTGAATATAGCGTCTAAATTGTTTGTCGTAAAAGTATGGTACTGCGGTTATATTTGTCATACTACTATTTACCTACGTCTTCTTATTCTACTGTGCTAAACTAATGTTTAGTATATAAATGTTGATGAGACACTGTGTTGTTCTACTAAATCTGCTCGTGTTAACACATATACTTTTCTACCATTTCCTGTATGCATACAAAATCCTCTAGTTTGTGCATCTAAACTAGTTACCGGAATTGGATCCCAATCAACATAACTAGCCGTATTAATTGAAGCTAAACTATATGGTGTAGGCACCGCATATTGTCTAATACCTGTTGTAATACGCACAAAAACTTGTGTTCCATCAGAGTTAAAATGCATTTGCCCCCAATTGCCTAATCCCGCATTTACATTACTAAAGGTAGCAGAAGATACATCCCATGGCACACTAAAGTTAATTTCATTTACGCCAAGATTGTTTTGTACCCATGCTCTAGTACCATCTGGTTTAAAAACTAATCCAGCTGGAAGACTACTGCCAGATATCAAAGTTGCTAAGTCAAGTACAACACCTGATGTTAATGTAGATACATCCCATGGTGTGGTTAATGTTGCTTCACAAAGATTATTATTACTAGAACCTACAATAAAAACTTTAGTACCGTCAGGCTTAAACACCATCCCATATGGGTTATTTGATGCATTACCCCATACAGGACTTCCGAAAGCTAACGTACTAGAAGATCGTGTATGAGTCGCTGTGCTTATGTCCCATGATGTTGAACATGTATATTGTTGAATTCTATCAGCAGATATACCTACAGCATAAAATTCTGTTCCATCAGTACTAAATTGTATAGCATGTGGTGTACCTTCTTGTGCACCAACATTTAGTAACTTATTGTCATATCCTGTTACATCGGTGGAAATGTCATTTATAGTCCACGTTGCAACTGCAGGTGTATACCCAGTGTCAAATTGGTATACATTGTCGTTACCTTGGTTGACCATATAAAGTTTCTGATCGTATGCACCTAATGCAAATCCAGTTGGTTGAATATTTGTAGTACCAGTCAGTGTTGTCACTGTATACGTCTTATTGCTATTTGTTATTGTGCTAATATCATACGGTGTACTCAAATCCAGTTGATGGAATTGGTCATTAGTTCTGTCAGATAAAATTAATGTAAGCCCATCTTCAGTAAATTCTATATCTCTACATTCGCCGACGGCAACAGGAAGAGTGTAACTTACATTATTATATGATAGTGAACTTATATCGTAAGCAGACGACATAACATATTCACGTAAAACATCACTAGCTTGAACAATTAATTTTGTTCCAGTAGGATTAAATGCCATGCCATACTGGGATGCACCTAATAGTGTTCCAGAATATGTTGCATCTAGTGTTGCTGTACCTACATCCCAAACCGTTCCTAAACTATGTTGATGAATATCTTGCCCACCTATAACCCATAATTTTGTCCCATCTGGTTTAAATGTGAAAGTAATAGGAGTTATTTCGTAGGCCGAAGTATCAAGTAAAGTATTGTCGTATACGATAGATGACAGATCAAATGGTGAAGAAAGTGTATATTGGTAAACTCCAGGAGTACCGCCGGAACTAGACCCAGTCATATAGAGCTTTGTGCCGTCAGGTTTTATTTCAATTGACCTCGGTAGTGTGTGTTGTGATCCAAAATTATATCTTATGTTGTCGTCAGTTAAATTGGCAATGTTAAATGCATCACTAGCCGCCGCAGCCACCGCTGCTGGAAATCCTCTTAAAAATGTTCCTGTAAAACTGCTAACTAACGGCATTATGCGTAATCCACCATTTGTCCTAGTACAACATTTGTTGCACCTAAATCTAATACACTAAATGTAAACACATCATGTGCATTACCACCTGCGTTTGGTGTTGGTGCTGAACCGCCCTGCCACAATAATGTTTGTCCAATGCCACCAATTTGTATTGCATTAGGAAGTACGCCAGCACCTGCTGGCTGTTTAATTATTACTGTTACTGCAGTTGCAACGTTTGAAGTATTACCCAAGTTAACAAGGTTTATAGTAAATGTACTGTTAAATCCGCCGCCGCTTGCGTCTAAATAAACTACGTGTCCATCGTCACAATCAACGTTAACAGTTGCAGCACCGGTTGTAATTGATGTGTTTACAGTTTCCCACGTACCTGTTGTTAATGTAACATCACCATTAAACGTAGTACGTCCATCAACAACAACCGCAGAACCGCTATAACCAACGTTGATTTGACCGGTGTTGCTAGAGTTTACACCTAAATTAATCTCACCTGGTAAGATTGCACCTGCGCCAGCATCTAAAGTTAAGTCGCCGCCTTGGCTGTTTAGTGCAGTTGCATCACCGCCATTAATAACAAGTTCGGTACCAGGATCAAGTGTTGGAGAACTAGCAGGCTGTACTGATTCAGTAATAATATTACCAGTTACATCGCCTGTTACATCTCCTGTTAGGTTACCTGTTACGTTACCTGTTACGTTACCAGTTAGGTTACCAGTTACATCACCTGTAACATCACCGTAATACATTGCTGTGCCTACACCAGCATCTACGTCAAGGATAAGTGTTAATCCATCTGCTTGTTTAACATCACCGTGTACTTCGCCCATTACATTACCAGTAAATGTAGCCGCTGAAATGTCTAACACTACACTTGTTGCTGGATTTGCTGGATCACTTACTACATCACCGTAATACCACGCTGAGTCTGCCGCAGTACCTGCATCTAATACTTTTGAATTTGCAGTGTCTGCTAAGTCCCATGCAATAAGATTTGATGCACTACTTCCACTTCCAGTTTGATCAGCAACCCATGCATAATCTGCTCCATCCCAACTTAGTATTTGGTTAGCAGTTGCAGTACTTGTGTTTAGGTGTGTATCAACACTTGCATCGTTATACGAACCTCCGCTGATATCACTTAGTAGTGCCACAGTACCACTTGCATCTGGAAATGTAATTGTTCTATCTGCTGTTGGATCAGTAGCATTAATTGTTGTTTCAAAATCATCAACAGTGACACCTTCAAAAACAATACCAGTGTTAACTGTGCCATTAAACGAAATAAGTCCATCAAAAGCAGCTGGACCCTGTGCATCAAAAGAACCTGTAATAGTTAGGTCTGCATTTGCAGATACATCTCCTGTGATACTAAGTGTACCACCTAAAATAACATCGTCGTTTGTTGTTGCACCATTTGCAGTTACATCAGCTAGTGTTTGTAGCTCAACAGCCGCTCCTGGTTTCCAAAGTGTGTTTACTGCATCCCAAACTAATGGCTGGCCTGCTGTTGGTGGGTTAGATACTAAATCAACGTCTGCAAGTGTACCTAATGACTCTTCTGATAAGTCTACTAGATATGTGTCAAAATCACTAATTTGACTTTCAGTAACAGTAATTGAACTTATATCCACTGGAACTGTAGTTGCATCTGATTTTGTTAGTGTAATAGTTTTTGTTGCGTTATCAAACGTCCCGCTACTCACATATGTGTTTGTGTCACTGTCTAATCCACTTAGGTCTACAGTGTTGCCACCACTAATACTTAAATTTGTTCCAGCTAGTGTTAGTGTTTGACTGTCACTATCGCTTGCACTTTCTAATGTACTAACACGCCCATCCAAGTCGGTAAAGTTACCGTCAAGTTCAGCATGTGTTAACGCACTGCCTTTTGTTAATCTTTTTACAATTGCCATTTTTTATTCCTCAACATATCCGTCATTTACATAGCCACTAGCGACATAACCTGGAGACAATTTGTTGTCTGGGCGTGGTAATATTACATCACTAATTGCTTGTTTTTCTTTAAATTCTTCATCATTAACAATTGTATTTTGGTCTTCATTGTTAATGTAATCACTTGCATTGTATGTTCTGTCTGCCCAAGTTAACTCGTCAATGTTATCAAATCTACGTTCCCATTTACTACCACGGCGCACAAACATACGTGCTGGTGAAAAGTCATTACGTATAAAGTATTGGCCTTCTTGTGGATTAGCTGGAAATTCACTACCACTAGAAATAGTTTCACCATGGGCATATGTGTTATTTTGAATTACAACACCACCTGCAGTTGGATGATCAAAACCATATAAGTGGTCTAATAAACTTGTTCCATCTGGATCGTCTTGCGCTGCACTTGCAACAACAGCATCATTAATATTAAACTCACTTTTATATGTACTAATATCTGCGTTAAGTGAAGCTGGATCAGATGCTTCGCCTAATATATCGTTGAATTCCTGGCTATCTGTTAGTGGCGACAATTTAACACGCCAAATATGTGGATACCAAGTTTGACTGAAACCTTCACTACCACGGTTTCCGTCAGTTACAACATAGTACTTGGGAATAGGCGATTTAGTTGCATCAAGCGGAAATTCTTCTCTTACATGCGGTAATTCTAATACATCACCAGCTAACAGTTTTCTTCCAATAAGGGTTATCATCTCATTGAGATGGAATGTCATATAAAGTTGGTCGTTTGATAAAAACATACCAAATTGTGTTAAATCAAAATCATTGTCTTGAACATTGTATACACCACGTAAGTCATATATGTCTGGATCATACTTACGATCACGGTTTTCTAAAAACAACAAGTCTTGTACTTTGGTTTCGTTTATGATACCGTCTGTGTTTGTAAACGCTCCAGTGAATGGATCAACCTCACGCCCGTCAATATAGCTAGGCTGTGATGGATCTTTTTGATCTGGAAGCACTGCTGGACCAATATACTTGTGTACGTTAACTCCAGTGCCTCCAACCCAAAATTGTTCACGGATCTGCCGATCCATAAAGTAATAATCGTTAGTTTTTGTCGGTTTATATAAACTTAATCTTGGCATATGTATATTTATGGCTTGACACTGCTTTCAAAATAGTATACCGTTCATAAGTAACAGCAATAGATCTGGAGATTGACATGGCTAAAACGGCAACTCGTAAAAAGAAACAACCACGTGCAACTCGTCGTAAGAGTGCTTGGGAAATGGTTCCACTGACTAGTTGGCATGCCGCACACTATCATATCCATTACTTAATGGAAACAAAAGACTGGTTAAACCAAGTCAAAGGATATATTAAAAAGAACTACGATAAAAAAACACAACAATCTATTAGTAAACTTCCAGACTGGAAGATTGGTGGAAAAAGCCACTATGCGACTGCGGCGTTTGTTGAAGAAAATAAACCAGAAATCATACATCCTGATTATGTTGGTAAGTTGGATAAGTGGATCAAAGAACTTGCTGCTGAAGGAAAACAGATTGTAGATCTAAAAGCCTCAGAAACTAAAGCTAAGAAAAACGTATATGTTCCAAGTATTCAAGAACGGCTCATGGATGCTACCATTGACAAAATGGAAGAACTTGACCAGTGGGTAGACGATTGGATGCGTGATCCTAAAAATAGTCCACTGAAAGACAAAATGCCTCTCAACTTGTTTCGTAAATTGGAAGTTAACTTAGGACACGCTCGCTTTATTCAAAAGTTCTATGAAGGTGAACTAGAAGAACTTACCGAACTAGTTAACTTGCCGCCTGCTACAAAACAAGATGACATGCAAAAGCAACTTGCAGAAGGTTACAATCATCTAAGCACAAAAGAGAAAAAAGAATTACATGGTTTTTATCAGCGTGTATTCCAAGCACTTGACATTATACGTGCAGAGAAAAAACAAACTCGTGCAGTTCGCAAGCCAAAACAAAAGAGTGCACAAGAACTTGTTAAGAATCTGAAATTCAAAGCAAGTGATCCTGAATATGGTATTGCAAGCATTAATCCTGCAGATATTATCGGTGCAACTGCAATTGTAGTGTTTAATACTAAAACTCGCAAACTGGGAATCTATTATGCAGATGACCATGCAACATTGAGTGTTAAGGGAACAACATTACAGTTTTTTAATGAAAATTCAAGTCGACAAAAGACTGTACGTAAACCCGAAGAAATCCTACCTCACTGGAAAAAAGTTACTAAGCACAAACTTCCAGCACAGTTCGGTTATCTTAAAACTACTGATGTTAAAATGAATGGACGGTTGAATGCTGACACTATTATACTTAAAGCGTTCAATTAAACATAAATATTAGTATGGCAAAACGTGATGAACTTATCAAAGAAATAGAACTTCGCCTAGGCGGACAGATGGTGGATGTAGAACTCGACCCAGAGCACTATGACATGTCTATCCGCAAGGCATTTGAAAAATATAGACAGCGTAGTGAAAATGCTGTTGAAGAATCATTTATATTTTTAGATCTGCAAGTAGACGTTGCAGACTACACATTGGATGATAGTATTATTGAAGTTCGTGATGTTTTTCGTCGTGTTGCTGGTACACTCAACAGTAGCAGTATTGGAGATATTGAACCATTTGAAACTGCATACTTGAATACATATTTAAACTATAGTGGTAGAGCAGGCGGAATTGCAACATTTGATGCGTTATCTCAACATCGTGAAACGTTAGGTCGTGTGTTTGGCGAAAAACTAATGTTTACTTGGAACACAGTTACAAAATCGTTAACTATTCATCGTAGACAAAAAGCACCTGACACAGTTTTACTATATACATACAAGCAACGTAGTGATGAAGAACTGTTAACAGACAATTACAGTGCACCATGGATTAAAGAGCTAGCATTAGCATATGCTAAACTCACATTGGCAGAAGCTCGTGGCAAATTTAATACCATTGCAGGCCCACAAGGCGGAACCACTCTTAATGCTGATATGTTACGGATGGATGCACAGGCATCAATTGACAAACTAGATGATGAACTTAAAACATTTGTCGATGGCCAAGTTGGATTAGGTGTAATTATAGGATAAACAACTTGACAAACGGTCCAGATCCAATTATAATATAATCATGAAATTAAAATTGCTAGTTATAGGCCATGGTCGCCATGGCAAAGATACTGTCTGTGAAATTCTCAGAGACAAGTATGGATATAGTTTTGAATCCAGTAGTCAGTTTTGTAGTAAGAAGTTCATTTATAATGACCTTAAAGACAAGTACGGCTATGCTAACGAAGAAGAATGTTACGCTGACAGACATAGTCATCGTCAAGAATGGTATGATGCTATCTGTGACTACAATGTTCCAGATCCTGCCAGACTTGGTAGAGAAATGTTTGCAGAGTATGATATCTATTGCGGACTACGCAACAAAAAAGAATTCCATGCAATGAAAAATACAGGTGTATTTGATTATTGTATATGGGTTGATCGCAGTGATCATTTGCCACCTGAAAATAAAAACTCAATGAGTCTTGAACAATGGATGGCAGACTATACAATTTGTAATAACGGTACATTGGAAGATTTAGAATTCAATGTACATGCACTTATTTCCAATATTGATAGTTATAGTGCAAGTTAACTACGTAGTTTACCTTCGTTTCTCCCCTGATATATAGATGTTCTAATAAATACTAACAGCTAAGATATAAACCAGAGGAGAAATGAAATGGCTTTAGTATCACCAGGCGTACAGGTTAGTGTTACCGACGAAAGCGCATATGGCGCAGCAGGTAACGGTACCGTACCTCTTCTTGTAGTTGCTACAAGAGAAAATAAAACAGATCCTACTGGTAGTGAATCAGACGGAATTGCAAAGTATACAAAAAGCGCCAATGCTGGGGCAGTTGTTAGTGTAACATCACAACGTGAACTAACACAGTACTTTGGTAACCCAACATTTGCTACAAGTGGCACTTCAATTGTACAAGGAAGTGAGACAAGTGAATACGGTCTACTAGCAGCATATAGCTATTTAGGCCAAGGTGCACGTGCTTATATTGTTCGTGCAGATGTTGACCTAGCAGACTTGGACTCAACAACAACAGCACCGACCGCAGCATATAGCACAACCAATACTTGGTGGATTGACACAGATGCAAGTGCGTATGGAATTCATGTTTACAATTCAACAACAGGTGTATGGGAAAACAAAGTACCAACTGTAGAAGTAATTTCAGGTGCAGCAGGAACAGCACCAGTAGCGGCAGTTGTTGCTGGTGGTCATCATGTAGTAATTTCAACAAGTAGTAACAGTATCGAATACTACAAGGAAAGTGGTAGTGCTTGGGTAACATCAGCAGCAACATTGGCTCCACACTATAATACACCAGCAGCACCAAGTAACGGAGATGTTTGGGTTAAAACAACAAGTCCAGGAAATGGTATTAATCTTGTTATACAGAAATACACAACTGCCGACGGTTGGACAACAGTAACAGTACAAGGTGTAAGTGACGGAAGCGACAATGCAGACATTACTACATATGTGCCACAAAACGCTTCAAGCGCAACAGCATTGTCAACATCAACGGCTGTAGAAGGAAATATCCTACTAGGTGAAGCAGTAGATCAAATTGATTTACAAAAAGTATCAAGTGCAGGTGCTCCAGAAGCATTAGGCGGAGTAACTACTGCTGGTATTAGTTTACCAACTGCAACTGCCGCAGCAGGCCAAGTTTGGTTTAATAATACACTTAATAGTTTAAGCATATATAAGCAGACTGCTGGCGCATGGGTAGCAGCAACACCAACATATGCAAGTACTGCACCATCTGCACCAAGTGCTGGCGATGTTTGGGTTGATACTACACTAGCAGGGTATAACCAAGCTAATGAACGTGACTATCCAAAGATTTATGTTCGTGATTCAGGAAATGCTAATTGGGTAAAACATACTAACTCAGATCAAACAACTGAGCGTGGTGTTGTATTTGCAAATTACAAAGATGGCTCAGGAACTCCGCTATCAACAGCACCAGATGCAGTTGTATATCCAGCAGGTATCTTGTTAGTAGATATGGCAAATAGTGCTAATACAGTTCGTGTTTATGATAGTACAAATGGATGGCAAAACGGTGTATCTAACAATAGTGATGGCAGTGGACGCTTTGGTCGCTTTGCACAGCGTGCCTATATTGCTGCAAAAATGGCAGCAGTAGCGGCAGGAGAAGACCTGCGTGATGATCAATTTACATTTAGTTTAATTGCAGCACCTAACTATCCAGAACTAACAGACGAGTTAGTTACACTAAACAGCGACCGTGGTGAAACAGCATTTATTATTGTTGACACACCAATGAATAAAACACCAACAGACGCTATTAGTTGGGTACAAAACTCAAATAGTGCAACTGAAAACGGTGAAGATGGACTAGTTACTACCAACACATACAGTGCAGCATATTACCCAGCAGGCCAATCAACCGAGCCAGTTGGTGGAAAAACAGTTGTTGTTCCTCCAAGTCATATGGCACTCTACACATATGCATATAATGACAACATTAGTTTCCCATGGTTTGCACCAGCTGGGTTAACACGTGGTGTAGTGCAAAACGCAAGTGCAGTTGGCTATCTTAACAGTGAAGGCGAATTTAAAGCAGTATCACTAACACAAGGTCAACGTGACAGCATGTATCAAAACAAACTAAACCCAATTACAACATTCGTTGGACAGGGTACAGTTATTTTTGGACAGAAAACGCTTGCATCTACAACTACAGCACTTGACCGTGTTAATGTTGCACGTTTGGTTGCATACTGTCGTGAACGTTTTGATGAGATTGCTCGTCCATTCTTGTTTGAACAAAATGATGCACAAACACGTGCAAGAGCTAAACTAGTGTTTGAACGTTTCTTAGCAGACATCCTAAGCCGCAGAGGCGTAACAGACTTTGCAGTTGTATGTGACGAAACAAACAACACACCAGCACGTATTGATCGTAACGAACTATACATTGATGTAGCAATTGAACCTACAAAGTCAGTAGAATTCATCTACATTCCAATTAGAATTGTTAATACTGGTACATTATCAGCAGTTTAATAATAAAAAATTAACTATATACTTAATAGGCGCCTAGTGCGCCTATTTTTTTCACGTAAAAATCATAAATACTATATAGCTAGTATTAGAGGAGACTAACATGGCGGTTTTAACAACATTGGGTGTGCCAGACAATTCAGGTAACACTACAACAATTATGCCAAAGCTACAATATCGCTTTAGAGTGACATTTCAAGGTGAAGCATTTAGCTCAACTCCTACAAGAAATGTAATCAGCGCAAGTAGACCAGGCTTAACACACGAGCAGATTCCACTAGATGCATACAACAGTAGAATTTATCTTGCTGGTAAACATACATGGGAACCAGTAAGCATTGTACTACGTGATGACATTGACGGTGTGACACTTCGTGAATTGAATAATCAACTTAATAGACAAGTTGACCACGCTAACCAGAGCTCATCAAGAGCGGGTGCAGGTTATAAGTTTACAACAGTAGTAGAAGCATTAGATGGTGCTAATCCAACACCAGGTGTACTAGATACATTTGAACTAAGTGGTTGCTACATTACTAACATTCAGTATGGTGATATGGCATACAGCGCAAGTGATCAAGTTCAAGTTACTGTTCAGATTCAGTATGACAATGCTGAAATTTATGATGCAGCAGGTAACGCAACACTTACAGGTACAACACCGGATCAAACAGCAGCAAACGCTACAGGTTAATAGATAATGGGTTTATCTTCTAATACTGGCTTTTTTAACCGTGCAGCAGAAATTTACGGCACCGACACTGGTGCCGTAATAACTGCAAAGCCAAGACAAAAGTACAACTTTTCAATTTTTATGACAACAGTAGGCGGCTCTTTTCAATTTGAAAAAGTGTCTGGTGTTGCATTACCAGATTATCAGTATAATGTTACAAGATTAAACCAATATAACCATCAGCGTTTTGTTACAACTAGACAGGAAATCACACCTGCAACCATAACATTTTATGATACAGTTGACAATCAATTTCAAAATTTATTAACATCATATGCTAGTTACTATTATACACAAGGATTGTCAGATTTAAATCCATCACAAATAATTAATAATGCAACCAACCCATCAGTAAATAGCCCAATGGGATTAAAAGCAGTACCTGCTAATAACAGATTTTTCTTTACTAATATAACTGTTAGAACTGAAGACAGTGGCCCTAATACTGGTAGAGCAATTGACATGGTTAATTGTATGATTACAAATGTTTCTCATGATCGTTTAGACTACAGTGATAGCCAACCAGTATTGTTTACTGCAACATTTCAGCCAGAGCATGTTAACTTTCTTACTTCTGATGCTACTGGATCTACAGATGCAGTTGGTGCAGCACAATCAATTAATACATCAGAATTATCTAATAGTGTAACAAATAGTACAGCACAAAATTCCACGACTCAAGGTTCCAATATTGTTGTAGACAGCAATGGTAATCCAGTAATAGATAGTAATGGAAACCCAGTCACATTTGGGTAATAAATACCTACATAATGGCGACAAAATTTCAACAAGGCATATATAAAATGCGTAACCCAAGTAGGTATATTGGCAAACATGCGCCAAGATACCGAAGCGGATGGGAATTGAAGTTTATGCGATTCTGTGATACGCACCCTAATGTAGTTGTATGGGCAAGTGAAAGTCATCGAATACCATATTTTAATCCTATTAAGAATAAACATACACATTATGTGCCAGACTTTTTTATAGTATACGAAGATAAAGATAAAAAAAGACATGCAGAGTTTATTGAAATTAAACCAGCCGGACAAATATTAGGAAATGCAAAAAGCACTGCACAAAAGGCACATGCTATAGTAAATGAAGCTAAATGGCAAGCTGCAAAAACATTTGCACAAAGACAAGGAGTAGGGTTCAGGGTATTAACTGAAAACGAACTGTATAATCAACCTAAAAAACCCAAAAGAAAAAGATGAGCAAAAAAATTGAAGAAGTGTTTAACATGAATCCTGTTGAAGAAGAAATTGATCAACCAATTACGACTGAAGAAACTGGATTTGATTTAGGCCGATTACAAGAAACATTAGACACAGCAGATAAAATTGATCAAGCACTTCCAGCAGTACGTGATTTAGAAGCACTTGACAAAGATATGGATCAGTATGCAGAAGAAGCAATGAAAAGTTTTCAAGACTTGATGGACTTAGGACAAAATGTAGAAGATCGTAATGCAGCAGGCATATTTGATGTAGCAAGTAAAATGATGACCAATGCTATTAGTGCTAAGACAGCAAAGATGGATAAAAAACTCAAAATGATTGAAATGCAAATGCGTAAACGTAAATTGGATTTAGAAGAGAAAAAAGTTGAAATGCAAATTGCTAAAATGCAAGATGCCGATAACGATACTCCAATAGAAGGTGAAGCACAAACATTTGATCGTTCAAGTCTGCTTAATGATATCTTAGATAAAATGAAACAAAACGATAAATAACTATAAGACAGGAATAATAGTATGAAAAGTTTAAAGCAATATTTGGCAGAATCTGAGAAAACATACAACTTCAGACTACGTACTGTGGCTGCAATGTCAGATGAGCAATTAGACAAATTAGAATCGTATCTTGCGAGATACAATGTAGAGAGTGTAAGTTCTCCAAAAACAAGCATTATTCAAAAAAGTCCAGCTGGTTTTGGCGATATTGGACCAAGCGCAGTTACAACACTTGAAATTGTAACTAAGCTACCGAGTACACCAAATGTTATGCAAGAAGAAATTGCGGCAGCAACAGGCATTCATATTGGAGCAATACGTGTTTATAATGAAGGCGAGTTTGTTGAGGGTATAGAAGATTTAGAAGAAGAAAAAACGGATGAAGGTAAGAGTGTACTAGCAGATGAAAATTATAGTGATGCAGAAAAAGTAGATCACAGTGATAATTACGGCAATGAATTTGTTGCTAAGTTTGTTAAAAATTTACCAAAGTCTGAACTAGCAACAGAATATAAGGTGAAGTAAAATGGATTTAAGAGACTTAGTAACATTAGCAGGCATCGTAAACCCAGAACTTCTTGGCAAAATGCAACCATCAACACCAGACTGTGGATGTGGTGGTGTTGAAGAAGAGGCTGACGGCGCAGGCTTTGAGGAAGTAACAACACGACCTGACCCAGAAGTAATGGATGACCCAATGGCAACATATGGAAGCGATGTAGATCTAAGTTTACGCCGTTACCTAAAGTCAAAAGGCGATCATGTTACAGTAGACGAAGATGTTTATCCTGACTTAACAGTTGAAGATATAAGTGAAGCATATGGTTCATATAAAAAGAAAAAAACAAATGAAGGTCGTATGAGTGATCAAATTATTGGTGATTCAGAAACAATGACAAAAGCTGAGTTTGCTAAAAAGTATGGCAAAGAAATGGCAGATGAATATTACGAATCAACAAAAGTAGTAGAAGCATCATGTGGATGTTGTGGAAATGACCCATGTGATTGTTCAGCAGACTGCTCATGCAAAACAAATGAGTCAACAGAAGATAAAAAGAAAGCTGACGAATCAGTTGATTATCTTAAAAAACTAGCAGGACTATAACAATGAGTAAAACATTCAAAGATTATTTACAAGAAGCTGGTGCACCAGACTATAACCCAGCAGCTGGAAAATATTCTAGCAATATGGAATACGGAATGTTTACTCCAGAAGGCGATGCTGAAGTCGAAGAGATTGTTAACGATGCGTGTGAAATGGTAAAACGTGGTACTGTTGATGCAATGGGTGCAGTTGATGCAGCACAACGAATGCTAATGGACTTAGCAGAAATGACAGATTTTGAAGAAGCAGATGATACAGATGTTCGTGATAGAGTAGCACGTGAAATCATGTCACGCTGTGATGAACTAGGGGAATCAGAAATGAATAACACAAAAGAAGCATACTCACCAGGGGACGAATATGAACACGGCAAGGTAAGTAATTGCTGTGGCGCTCCGATTATGGATGTTTACAAAGGTCACGGTAGATGCAGTGATTGTAAAGAAATGGCAACGGCAGTTAACGAAGCAGTAGGAGATGCTGCGGCACCACTATATGACTTAATCGACGCACATGGTGCAGAAGCAGTTCTAGACGAACTAGCACGTTACTTAGACGTAGATCAAATTGAAGACTTCGTTTCAGATTATCGTAGACATCACGAAATGGATATGGACGAAGCAGCGGTTGATGAAAATGCATTTAACCAAGCGGCGGCAGCGGCGGCTCGTGCAGGCAAAGACAGTTTTGAGTTTGGTGGTAAAACACACAAAACTACAATGAACAAAACCACAGCACACAAATTAGATGATGATGTAAATTATCTTAAAAAATTAGCAGGTTTATAAGAGTTAAAACATAACCTTAATATCAGGCAATAAGGTTTACATTAGGGACTGCATTTATAAAAAATGTAGTCCCTTTTTTAAATGATAAGTATTAGTATGTCAGTAGATACAAAACTAACTAAAACCCCATATAAAAAAGAAAAGTACACTGCAGAGCAGATACAAGAACTTGCTAGGTGTACAATGGATCCACAGTACTTTATTACTGAGTATTGTTGGATTCAGCACCCTACAAAAGGGCGAATGAGATTTGATTTGTTTGATTTTCAGCGTGGGCTGTTAGATGCGTATCATAATCACAAATACAGTATTGCACTTATTAGTAGACAAATGGGCAAGTCTACTGCGGCTGCAGCATATCTATTGTGGTATGCAATGTTTGTTTCTGATCAAACTATTCTTATTGCTGCACACAAATATAGTGGTGCTCAAGAAATTATGCAACGTATACGTTTTGCATATGAGTTGTTACCTGACTTTATACGTGCGGGTGTGACTGCTTATAATAAAGGCAGTTTAGAGTTTGACAATGGCTCACGTATTATTGCTCAAGCAACAACAGAAAATACTGGACGTGGTTTAAGTATTTCATTAGCGTACTTGGACGAATTTGCATTCGTTCGTCCTACTATTGCCAGAGAGTTCTGGACTTCACTTAGCCCAACACTTAGTACAGGTGGTAAGTGTATTATTACAAGTACGCCAAACCAAGACGATGACCAATTTGCACAAATTTGGAGAGAAGCAAACAAAACTCAAGATGAATTTGGAAATGAAAAAGAAACGGGGAAGAACGGTTTTAAGGCTTATAGTGCAGATTGGACAGCACACCCAGACAGAGACCAAGTATGGGCAGATGAAGAACAAGGCAAGATTGGAGAAGAACGTTTCCGTCGTGAACACTTAAACGAATTTATTGCGTTTGACGAAACACTTATTGATAGTTTGAAACTAACATTAATGGAAAGTAAAGATGTATATCGTAAAACAGCACAAGTACGTTGGTATAGGCCTATACAAAAAGGAAAAACTTATCTTGCTGGACTTGATCCTAGTTTAGGAACAGGTGGTGACAATGCTGCGATACAGATATATGAACTTCCTGGTATGAGACAAGTTGGTGAATGGATGCATAATAAAACACCAGTACAAGAACAAATACGTATTCTACGTGGAATGTTACAGGAAGTTCAAGATCAGGCGCCTGAAAGTGAAATATACTGGAGTGTAGAAAACAACACACTTGGAGAAGCAGCATTGGTTGCTATTAACGAAATGGGTGAAGACAATATTCCTGGTACGTTTATTAGTGAGGCACGTAAAGCAGGATCTTCTAGAACATATAGACGTGGATTTACTACAACAAACAAGAGTAAATTAGCAGCATGTAGTAAGTTTAAGAACTGGGTTGAAACTGACAAAATGGAAATTGCTAGTAATGCATTATTGCGTGAAGTTAAAACCTTTATTGCACGTGGAGCAGCATATGCAGCAAAAGACGGTGAAACTGATGATCTTGTTATGGCAGCATTGTTAGTTGTACGTATTGCACAACAAGTGGCGCAGTATGACGAAGCAGCATATAACGAGCTAAAGGATAGTTTTAGTGACGAAGAAGATTTGGCGCCTATGCCTTTTACGTTTCTAGTATAAATAGTATTATAACAAAGAAAGTTTAAGAGATGTTGAGTTCAGAATATGTTGCAGAAAAGATGTTTAAGATACTCAAAGGCAACGGACACGAATTAAAATTATACACTGATGAAGGGGCTGACACTGTTGATCCTTCAGAAGCTAGACGATTCTTCTTAATCGACACCGGCACAATGGTAAGTTTAGATGAAACTGACAACCGTCGTGAAGTTAAAGTAAGTCTTGGTCAAGGTGTTGAATATGCAGATCTTAAAGACACTTTATATCAAATCAAAAATTTGGCTAATCGTAGTATTATTGAATATACGTTAAAACAATATAGCAAACAAATAGAACCAAAGGATTTCGATTATCAAGCACAAAAGGTAAGAGACATGAACGCAGTAAACGAAGCAATTGGCGCAGCATATGGTAGCACAAAAAGTAGTTATCAGAAACTAGAAAGCGCAAGATTAGTAATTAAACATAACAAACCAGTCAATGAAGAACAGCGTGGATCACGTAGTCGTAATATCCAAGCAATTTATATTGAAAATGCTGAAGGTGAGCGTTACAGATTTCCAAGTAACAACTTATCGGGTGGTAGAGCTATGTTGCGTCATGTTAAAGAAGGCGGAACGCCATATGATGACTTTGGTAAGCATATTGTTGAACAGTGCAACGAATTAAAGAAACTTAAAGAGTTTAAACGTTATAGTGAAAAGAATGGACTAGTTAATGAAGATACAGCAGACATTGTTGAAGCTGTAGTTTCACGTATATCAAACATTCGTGAAACACTTAACAAAATGAAAGGCAGTAGAAGTTATGCTGCAATGCTAGAAGCATTTGAATCAAAAGATGAACAACTTGATGAAGATGATTTTAGCGATGTTAAAGATAAATTTACTGTACAATTTTTTGATGAGAATGTAGAAGGTGCGCTACCATACGTACAAGCACTTGTAAAAGAAATGCAAGCAGTACGTGAGCACAATACAAAAGTACAAGAAACAATTAACAACCTTGTAAGTGTTGTTGAGAATAGTAAAACAGTGTGGATGAAAGAGGGAACAGACCTAGTGGGTGATCCAGAAAATCCCATGAACCACACATTCGAAGATAGTTCAGCACGTGCACAATTGGGTGCAGTGATGGAGTATATCTCTAGCGTTCTAGATGAGAGCGAAGGAGATTTGTCAAACTTACTAGCAGAAGCAAGTAAATTGGTTGACAGTGTCAATGATGATGCTATGCTAGGAAAGTCAGCACGTGCAATCACGTCGTTGATGCCTAAGCTACAACCAACAGTAAGTGAGACAAAAGTACATGCTGAAAGTAATGAATGGGAACAACAGATCAACTCTGTGTTCGAAAGTTACGATGTTAACAAACTTTTTAGTTGACATACGATAGTATGTATCATATATTAGTGACAATAAGTACATTGTCATTTAGGCAAACTTAGGCAAAAACATAGGCATATATAAGGAGAAAAAACTATGGCATCATTGGCAGAAATCAGAGCAAAACTACAAGCACAAGAAACCCGTGGAGGCGGTCATCAATCAAGTGGAGGAGGCGACAATGCTATCTTTCCATTTTGGAATATCCCAGAAAATTCAACTAGTGTAATTCGTTTCCTTCCTGATGGAGATACGAGTAATACTTTCTTTTGGCGTGAGCGTCAAATGATTAGACTAGAATTTGCAGGTATTGAAGGACAACCTGACAGTCGACGTGTAACAGTTAATGTACCGTGTAACGAAATGTGGGGACCAGTAGGAAGTTGTCCTATTTTGTCAGAAGTACGTGAATGGTTTAAAGATCCGAGTCTTGAAGATATGGGTCGTAAGTACTGGAAAAAGCGCAGTTACGTGTTTCAAGGATTTGTAGTTGAGAATTCATTAGACGAAGAAGTAACTCCTGAAAATCCAATTCGTCGTTTTATCATTAATCCAAGTATCTTTAAAATTATCAAAGGTGCACTTATGGATAGTGACTTTGAAGAATTGCCTACTGATTATGAAGCAGGTACTGACTTCCGTTTAACTAAATCCACTAAAGGACAATATGCTGATTATTCAACCTCAGGTTGGGCACGCCGTGAGCGTTCACTAAACAGTGACGAACGCAGTGCGATTGAAACACATGGATTGTATAATCTAAATGATTATCTTCCTAAGCAGCCTAACGAAGAAGAACTTCGTATTCTTGGTGAAATGTTCGAAGCGAGTGTAGATGGCAAATTGTATGATCCTGCACGTTGGGGTAATTTTTATCGCCCAGCAGGTGTACAAATTGATACATCAAACAGTGCACCAAATAATGCAGCGGCTAAGCCTGCGGCACAGAGCATTCCACAACCAGCACCTGCCCCAGCACCTGCTACGGAAGCACCAGTTGCTGAAACTGTACATGATACTGGTTGGCAAGAGCCTGCACAAACTGCAGCACCAGAACCTGCTCCAGCAGCAGAAGGCGAGAAGCCAAGCGCACAAGATATCTTGGCAGCAATTCGCAATCGTAGCAACTAATCCTTAACAACCTGGCGGGGCGACACCTAGTCGCCCTATCCTATATTTCAGGAGATAATTATGGCAAGACCTTTTGACATTGCGAAATTTCGCAAAAGCATTACTAAGAGTGTACCTGGACTTAGTAGTGGATTTAGAGATCCAGACACATGGATTTCAACAGGAAATTATACGTTAAACAAACTTATCAGTGGACGTTTTGACGGCGGTATTCCGCTAGGCAAAGTAAGTGTGTTCGCTGGCGAATCTGGTGCAGGCAAGAGTTTTATTTGTAGTGGTAATTTGGTGCGTGAAGCACAAAAACAAGGCATCTATGTTGTACTTGTTGATACTGAAAATGCACTAGATGAAAAATGGCTACAAGCACTTGATGTTGATACAAGTGAAGATAAACTACTCAAACTAAATGTAGCAATGATTGACGATGTGGCTAAACTTATTAACGAGTTTATGAAAGACTACAAATCGCAATATGCAGACAAAGACGAAGAAGATCGTCCTAAAGTATTGTTTGTAATTGACTCGCTAGGTATGATGCTTACGCCAACTGATGTAGATCAGTTCCAGAAAGGTGATCTAAAAGGTGACTTAGGACGTAAACCCAAAGCACTTACAGCACTTGTTCGTAACTGTGTTAACATGTTTGGTGATTACAATGTTGGACTAGTAGCAACTAACCACACATACGCATCGCAAGATATGTTTGATCCAGATGATAAGATTAGTGGTGGTCAAGGATTTATCTATGCATCAAGTATCGTTGTTGCAATGCGTAAACTTAAACTAAAAGAAGATGAATTAGGTAACAAGATCAGCGAAGTAAAAGGTATTCGTGCAGCGTGTAAAGTTATGAAAACACGTTATAGTAAACCTTTTGAAAGTGTGCAAGTTAAAATCCCTTATGAAACTGGCATGAGTCCATACAGCGGTCTTGTTGACCTTGCAGAAGGCAAAGGTGTACTAAAGAAAAGTGGTAACCGTTTAGAGTACATTGATAAAGAAACAGGCGAAGCAATACTTAAATTCCGCAAAGCCTGGGAGGCAAACGAAGAAGGTTGTCTAGACATGATTATGAAACAATGGGATGATCATGAAGTTGATAATGTAGTAGAAGATATTGATGCTGATGAACTAAATAACGTACACACAACATCTGAGGAAGCTACGATACATGAAACTGAGTGAAGATGAAATTGAACAGTACATGAATCTTTGGATGGCAATTAAACCATACATATCAACAAAAGAAAAATATGACGCTTGTCAGAAGTTTATTCTAGTACTTGAAGATGTCATTGATATCGAAGAGTGTGTAGATGAGCTTGTTGGTTATGATGGAACAGTTGACAAAGTACTTCGTGACAATTATATTGAACATACTAATTTTGATGAATATAACGAAGATGACTGGGACTAATGCATTGGTTTAATGAGATCCGTAAAGATATTGCTAATATTATCCCTGCAATTGATTATTACGAAAAACAACTAAACGAAGCAAGACTAGAATGTAGTCTAAAAGGCAACGTTGAAAAGCACAGCCGTGACATGCCTGGTATAGTTGAACATCGTTTTAATCAGTTGCAGGAAATAGAAGCAATACTAGAATACCTTAATATCGAACTACGTAAAATTAAAACAGAGAAATACAAAAAGTTTCTTGAACATTATAACCGTGCTCTTAGTTCGAGAGATGCGGACAAATATGCAGAAGGTGAACAAGACGTAGTTGACCAACAGCATATTTGTAATGAGTTTGCACTTATACGAAACAAGTATATGGGACTTATTAAAGCATTAGATGCTAAACAATTTCAAATCAACAACATTGTTAAACTACGTGCAGCAGGACTAGAAGACATTAGTTTGTAAAAAAATTACAACCCACTGAAAGTGCA